>ENA-UEOI01003089-UEOI01003089.1-human-gut-metagenome-genome-assembly--contig:-NODE-3089-length-10413-cov-6.332043_pt1 | contig 10413 bp, 12 predicted proteins | sample MGYA00242883_ERZ507882 | MGnify/ENA primary metagenome ERZ507882 (study PRJEB26167, sample SAMN06115502) | human gut metagenome | host: Homo sapiens | place: China:Chongqing | collected 2015-07-29... | reverse complement strand
GAGCTGCTCTCCTCCTTTCGTTCGACGGCGCTGGATTCGGTTGTGCGCATCGCGTTGATCTACCTGCTGCTGCCGCGCTTCGGCATGCAGGGCTTTTTGTTCGTGATGCTGGTGAGCAACCTGCTGACGAGCCTGCTGAACCTGCACCGCCTGCTGCATGTTACAGGGCTGCGTGTGCAATGGCTGCGTTGGGTGATAAAACCGGTGTTCTCGTTTTTGTGTGCGGGCGCGGCGTGATCGTGAATCTGGAACACGCGGAGGATCTGGAAGGCGCCGCCTTCCGCATGGCGGACGGAAGCCGCGTGTTTGTCAGTCAAGAGCTTTTGAAGCCAGCCCGACAGGCGTTTATGGAGTTCTTGCTTCAAAGGGGGCGGATGGCATAATGGAGCTGCTGCGTCCAATTCTGGAGCTCGGCGTGGTGATTCCCGGCATGCTGCTTGCCTACTTCCCGGCAAAATCCAGCTTAAAGCAGCCGCTGTCAAAGCTTGTTTTGTGGCTTGCCCCGCTGCTTGCGCTGCTTTGTGCCGCCGGAGGCGTGGTGTGCTATGCGCACCGCGTGCCGACTGCGCCGATGCTTGCAGGCCTAACCTTGCTTGCAGTCGTGATCTACATAAAAACGCTCCGGATCTCGCTTTGGAAATCCGGAACGGTTGCATTATCTGTCTGTGCGGTATTTGCCTGTATCAACAGCCTTTGCCGGGCGATCAACGCCGCTATGCTGGCCGGTTTGCCGCAGGCGCAGGCTGCGCCATGGTTCTGTCTGCGGGCCGTGATTTGCTATCAGGTAATCTGCTGGCTGTTTGCCGTCATCGCCTATTATCCTGCGACGCACAGCGTGCGGAGGATGGTCGAGGATGAAAATTTTGCGCAGACTTGGTATTCCTTCTGGGTGCTGCCGCTGGTGTTCATTGCGCTGAATCTGTTTATGATCCCCAAGTATGCGGACACGCTCTATACCGGGCGTGTTTTGCAGGGGTATTTTGTGATCAGCATCGCACTTTTGTTTTTGATGCTTTTCTTCAACGCAATCTTCCTTCTGATGGCGATCAGCATCAACCGGAATGTGAGATTGCAGCAGGAGAACCAGCTGCTTTCCATGCAGCAGCAGCGCTACGAAAGCCTGAAAGCTGCCATTGAGGAAGCACGGCAGGCGCGGCACGATCTGCGCCACCAGCTATGTCAGCTCGCCGCCCTTGCAGAAGAAGGGAATCTTGAAAAGATCAAAGCCTATCTTTCCGGCGCAGTTTCCAGAATCCCGAGTCTGGAGCTGCATTTCTGTGAAAACCGGGCGGCAGACGGCGTGGTCGGGTATTACTGCGCACTTGCGAAGCGGGAGCAGATCCCATTTTCCGTGCAGCTCGATCTGCCGGAATGTCTTCCTGTAGACGAAATCAATCTGTGTCTGGTTCTCTCGAATCTGCTGGAAAATGCGCTGGAAGCCAGCCTGCGCACCGCGCCTGCCCGACGCAGGATCAAACTGACAGCCTATCTGCATGGCAGCAGTCTGGCACTGATTCAGGTTGAAAACACCTATGACGGAGTCATCCGTGAAAAAGGCGGTGTCTTTCAGTCCTCCAAGCGAAAAGGAGACGGTGTCGGGCTTCAGTCCGTCCGTCACATCGCAGAAAAATCCGGCGGGGTGAGTACGGTTACCTATCAGGACGGCCTGTTCTGCGCGAAGGTCATGCTCTGCGGGTAATTATGCCCTGCCTTTCCAAAACGGCACGATCACAGATTTCAACATTCTCGCCTCCGGCAATCCCTGTATGTACCGGATCGCCGTTTTTGCAAAGATATTACATGGGAGCAATTCAAAGAGGCCGTAGCCTGGTGTAATGGGTGAAAATTGCACTTGAAATAGTTTGTGCATTCTCTTGATGCGCCATAAAACTCAGCTGCACCTTTCAGAAGGCCACTGATGATAGCTTCTGAATCCTCGGTGTTTCGCAGACTGGCCTCCAACACGCTCATCCCACGGTGGAATGCACTGCATTCCACAAATGGTGTGTTTTCCTGCATGATTTCGTTGCTCATGGATACGCCTCCTTTGATTGGTAAAAAAAGCGCAGAGACTGACCAATCTCTCAAAATCGGGCAGTCTCTGCTGTGCGACCGCACAGCAAGGCTGAGCGGTTATGTACTTATAAAAAGGACACCTATTCTTTTGAATGGATGTCCTTTTTGTTGTGCCGGGGGCTGTTTTGAATTGGGTCAGATGGCCCAGCTCTGGCTTTCGGTCTGCAGATCCACCATGTGGGTGTACTGGCCGTTCCGGGCATAAAGTGCATCGGGCGCGCCCTGTTCGGCCACCACGCCGTCGGACAGCACCACGATTTTGTCCGCACCGGCTACGGTGCGCATCCGGTGGGCAATGATAAGGACAGTTTTGTGTTTTATGAGCCGGGAAAGTGCCTCCTGAATGGCAGTTTCGTTCTCCACATCCAGGCTGGCGGTGGCCTCGTCCAGCAGAATGATGGGCGCATCCTTCAGGAAGGCGCGGGCAATGGAAATGCGCTGACGCTTGCCGCCGGAAAGGACGCAGCCATTCTCGCCGCCATGGTCTTGTCCTGCACCTTGTCCTGCACCCGGTAGCTGCCCACCACGATGGCGGCGGATACCGGGATGACCCACAGGGCTGCCAGCGCCATCCGTCCGTCAAAGGCAAACAAGCTCAGGGCAGGCCACCAACACCACATGATAGGTCTTTGCCATTTTCTCAGCTACCGTCAGCGCGCCACGATAGCATACGCCGCCGTGGAACATCACCATCAGTTCCGGGTGCTCCTGTCCGAATTCAAAGTATTTCAATGCTACTCCACCTCATACTCGTTTCTTTTGATATCCGCAGTCGCAGTAGGGTCCGCCGGAGGCAAGGGTATACTGCCGCACAAAGTCGGTCACGCCGCCGGCTTCGCTCATGGCGTAGTCCAGATGGCACAGGGCGGGGGTCAGGTCATAAAGCCCCAGCTCCTGCATCAGCGTGCAGATGCCGCATTTCGTAAAGCGTCCCTCGTAGCCGCTGCCGTCGGGATACGCGTAAAAGTCCATGTTCCACGAGTAGGGGTTGCGGTCGGCGGCTTTCAGAGCGGCGGTGGCTTTCATGGCGGCCATGTCCTTTGCGGTAAACTTGCTTTTTCCGCTCTTGCGGCAGAACCACTTCATCAGCGGCGTCATCTGAGCGTTCTCATAGTATACCGTCAGCGCCTCTGTATCCGGCCGCTGCGGCATACAGAGAACGAACGCCCCCAGCATGGCGCAGCCAATGATGTTCAATTGGAAGCGGTCGGCCTTTTCAAACTCCGGCAATTTGGTGAGGATTTCTTTGTATTTCGGCTTGGCGGTTTTGGTGATCTGCTTTGCGGTGGTTGCATCATAGCCCAGCACCGCCGTCAGCTGCTTTTGGAAGGAGCCTGCAAACACCGCCCACATCCCCATGGGCATCCCTGCATACTTCATTGTCTGCCTCCAAATCCGATCTTCACGATCTGCATTTTCATCCCGTTGTCCCCGATCCTTGCAAGGAATCGGAAAAAGCCGCTGACCGAAGGGTCTTTCAGGTCGCTGTAACCCAGCATATAGCCCCGGCTGGACACCTGCAGGCGGCTGTCCCATGGGGAAAGCTCACTTTTCGCATCCGAAACCGCGAAATATGCCCCCACATCCTTGATCTTTGCAGTCTTGAGCCATGTTTTTGCGATCATCTTCACCGCCGTGCGGTTGGCGGCATCAAAGACCAGTACCCCGCCGGGGAAAGCGTCTGCCATCCCCCGCACCAGTTCCCGGACCTGCTGGGTCGGGAAGTAATAGAACACCCCGGAGGCAAAGAACACCGCCCCGCCGGAGGTATCGATCTTGTCAAACCATACGGGGTCTTCCAGGTCGCAGGGGATGTTTTGCTCCCGCTCCCCGGCGGGCAGTAGCTGCTGCCGCAAGGCAATCACATCCGGGAAGTCCAGATTGTAAATTTTGCATCTGCCGTTGTCGCAGGCTCTGCCGGTGTTATCCAGCCCGCAGCCCAGGTTGACTACCGCCGCACAGGGGTGCGTTTTCAGGTACGCCTGCACCTCAAAGGTAAGGTCGTTCTGCCGCATGGCCACCTCCAGCGCACCGAACCGCTGCATCAGACTGCGGGAGCTTTTCTCCGCCCCTGAAAAATCGTAGTCGATCTGGTCGAGCAGACGAACCGCGGTTTCATCCCGGTAAAGGTTCGGGTACAGCTCCGTACACAGCTTCCGGGAATACAGCGGGAGGATCAGCGTCTCCTGCACGGTGTTTTTCTCGATTTTATATTTCATAGGTTCCTCCCTCAGCGAGTAAAAACAGTCATCATTGCCGCCAGCACTGCCGCTATGACTGCCATGCCTACCGTACGATAGGCACTGCGGATTGCTTCTTTTCGTCCTATGCTTCGTCCTCCTTACACTATTTCACCGCTTTCGCGCCGTAACGCACAGCCAGCCCTTTTTGTTTTTGTGGCTCTGAATCTTGCAGAATCCTGCCTGTTCCAGATATGCTTTCAGGGCAGTATCCGTATAGATGGTCATGCCATTGATGATCTGTGTCCATTTGTCGTCTTTTGCGGTTTCGCCGTTTGCTTCGTTGCAGATGAAAAAGACCCCGCCGGGTTTCAGCACCCGATAGACCTCTCCGAAATTCTGCACAAGTTCCGGCCAGAAATAGACCGTTTCAAAGGCGGTCACTACCTCAAACTGCTCCGCTGCAAACGGCAGTTCTGCCACGCTTGCCTGCTGCACGGTGCACCGTCCCGCCGCAATGGCACCCGCATTGACCTTACGCGCTTTTTCTACGCTGACAGCCGAATAGTCGATGCCCTGCACCTTGCCTTTGGGGCACAGCTTCAACAGCGTTTTGATGTTTGCCCCGCCGCCGCAGCCGCAGTCCAGCACCATGGCATCCGGGGCAGGCTGCAAAAAACGCAGCCCCCACGCCGCCATTGCGCTGTGGCCAAAGTTCATCATGGAAACCATGATCTTCCCGCCAAGGCCTACGGGCTTGCGGGTGTTTTCAAAAAAGGACATAACGCCACCCTCTTTCTATTTACAGTTCACAATGCAATGCTTTTCACGCAGTTCCTCGCGCTGTAGTTAGGTAAAACTAACTTTTTTTGTTCTATAAAAAGCCGCATCTCAGCGGCCCTTCTGCCAAAATAATACGCCCTGCTGTTGTCGCTGTCAAGAAGTTCAGGCATTTTCGGAGATTCCGAAACAGATTTCGTTTTCAAGCCCCCCCAACCGTCACCCCAGTGCCACATCCAGCACCATCATCACGCTGAAGCCTACCGCAAAAAACACCGTGCCAACGTTGGAGTGCTGTCCCTGTGACATTTCCGGGATCAGTTCCTCTACTACAACATACAGCATGGCTCCGGCGGCAAAGCTGAGCAGATAGGGCAAAGCGGGTACTACGATGCCTGCCGCCAGAATCGTCAGCACTGCCCCGATGGGTTCTACGATGCCGGACAGTACGCCGCCCCAGAACGCCCGGCCTTTTTTCATCCCCTCCGCCCGCAGGGGCATGGAGATGATGGCACCCTCCGGGAAGTTCTGGATGGCAATGCCAAGGGAAAGCGCCAGCGCCCCGGCGGCAGTGATCTGAGCGGTCCCGGCAAGGTATCCGGCGTAGACTACGCCCACTGCCATGCCCTCCGGGATATTGTGCAGCGTCACCGCCAGAACCATCATGGTGGTGCGCTGGAGCTGGCTTTTGGGTCCTTCGGCCTGCAAACTGTTCTGGTGCAGATGGGGGATGAGATGATCCAGCAGCAGTAAAAACAGGATCCCCAGCCAGAAACCCACCGCCGCCGGGAAAAACGCCAGCCTGCCCAGATCTGCAGCCTGCTCCATGGCCGGGATCAGCAAACTCCACACCGATGCCGCCACCATGACCCCGGCGGCAAAGCCGGTGAGGGCACGCTGGATGCCGTCGCTCAGGGACTTTTTCAAAAAGAATACACAGCCTGCCCCAAGGCTTGTGCCCAGAAAGGGGATCAGGATCCCCCAGAATGCGTCTTGTATCATGTCGTACCTCCTTGTGGTTAAGCATAACTAACCTCATAAAAAGTATACTGCGCTCCGGCAAAAAGGTCAAGGGCAATCCCGCATAATTCTAAGTGCCGCAGCCGCCGGAACGGTGCTTGAGCCGTCAGGTGGGAATTGTGCGGCGTTGTCCAAGGGCTTTGCGGCACCTTCTGCCAAAAAAATTAACCTCCATGAACAAAAAACAATGCAAAGCGCTGCTGCCGCTGGTGCAGCTGCTCCCGGCGGTGGCGGCAGCAGCTGCCGTGCTGTTTGCCTTACCCCGCACCGTGCCGGTGCTGGCTGCTGTGCCGGAAAGACTGACAACGGTGGTGGAGCAGCCGGTGGCAGCCGCTTCCTCCGAAGCGGAGGAAGAAGTACTGCCCAAACTGCCCTATGCCGACGGCGTTTATGTCGGCTCTTCCCGGGGCTACGGCGGTGCCGTCCGGGTGCAGGTCACCATGGAAAACGGCAGCATCACGGAGGTCGAGATATTGGACGCTTCCCACGAGACCAAGCAGTTTCTGCGGCGCGCCAAGCGGCTTCTGACCACCGTGGTGGAAGCCCAGAGCTGGGAAGTGGATGCCGTTTCCGAGGCCACCTACACCAGCCGGGGCATTCTGGGCGCGGTGCAGAACGCTCTGACCGGCGAGGTAGTCAACAACCCCCTGCCGCCGCAGCCGGAGCCCGCCACACCGCTGGTGGTGGAGGAATTTACCGCGCCCTCTACCTATCTGGACGGCATCTACACTGCCGAAGCTATGGGTTTTGAGGGCGAGATCACGGTGCAGGTCACGGTGGCAGAGGATAAGATCACCGATATCACTCTTCTGAGCGCCGAGGATGAGGAGGAATATCTCTCTCAGGCAAAACAAGTCATCCCCGCCATTCTGGAAGGGCAGAGTCCCAACGTGGATGCCGTTTCCGGCGCGACCTACTCCTCCACCGGCATCCTGAACGCGGTCAAGCTGGCACTGGCAAAGGCGGCGGTTGCCCCGGCAGAGGAAGCCACCCCGGAGCAGGCAGCATCGAAAGAAGCGGCAGAAGTCGTCGCCGCACCGTCTGAAGTACCGGGACCCGATGAAACACCGGTCGCTGCGCCCACCGTGGAGGTGGTGCAGCCGGAAGAAAAGAGCGCCGTTCCCCCATGGCTCAAAGAAATATGGCAGCAGCTTTTCCCGGCAGATGAACCGGCATCTTCTGAGGAAGTGCTGTCGGCATCCGAGGCGGTACTGCCGCCGGAAGAGACCGAAGCCGACCGTGCAAAAACCGTGCATTGACCGTGCAAGCCCCGAATTTTCGGGGTTACATAACAAAAAAGAACGCCAAATCGTAAGATTTGACGTTCAAAATTTGGTGCACCTCCAGGGACTCGAACCCTGGGCCCACTGATTAAGAGAGCAAACCGCCGGTTCGTCTCAATTTATGGAAGTTTCGAGTCATCGTTATTTTTAATCAAATCAACGTGATTTTTCACCCAGCAATTTCTGCACCCTTTGTCGGATTTTGCAGCGAAAAGCACCCTCTGCACGTTTTGAAACCGTGCAAAATCCGTGCAGAAACCGTGCACTTACTCTCTGACAAACAAAAATCACACTATCCACCACCGACTTGACGGCAATGGTTTGAGTGACCGACCCAGATATCCTAAATTATCTCTCTATGTTTACAAAACATCTGTGATTCTCTCTTTCTATTACGTAAGGACGCAAATGAAGGGCCCCATAAACGTCCTACTAAAAAAAGGAGATTATTACTATGTTACTCAAAAATGGAAGTACTGGCAACTATGTTATGTACCTGCAGTATGGACTGCATATCATGTGCTGCCCTCCGGGTAGTTTTGACAGCAAATTTGGCTCTGGTACTGAAAATGCTGTTAAGAAGTATCAGGGCAAAAAAGGTCTTACCCAAGATGGCATTGTTGGCGATGGTACATGGAACGCACTGGTAAGCGACATTAAAACCATCCAGCAGCTCCTGAAGAACAAAGGTTATTACGCCAGTACAGTGGATGGCCTTGCAGGTTCAGGCACTTATAACGCTGTTATCAGTTTTCAGAAAGCATCCGGCTTGACTGCCGATGGTATGGTCGGCAGTGCCACCCTAAACGCATTGAACGCTTCTTCGGGCGGTACAAGTGGTCAATCTCATTCAATCACTCTGCCTACTGATAGAAACTATCTTTGGGCACAGAAGAATCCGGACATTGTTAAGCTTGTTGGAAATAGTGGTTGCTCTCTTGTTGCCGTGTTGAATACCGCTAATATCTATGGGCCTCGTGAATTCACCCCTAACGAAGTCCTGACTGCCTGTGGAAATTGGGGTGCAAACGGTCTGAATACTTGGGCTCTTCCCAGCAAGTGCAATGGTAAAATCGACACGAGCAACTACACTCATGGCGGTAAGGAGCAGGCGACTGTATTCAGTGCAGTCAAAGCAAGTATTGACAATAACCTTCCCATCATTATTCGGCTCAACAGTAGCGATGGCAAAAAGACGCATTTTGTCACAGCGATTGCTTATACTGGCAGTTGCTCCTCTGCAAGCAGCATTTCCGTCATTGATCCTGCTGGTGGTGTCATTCGAACTCTTGAGGAAGCGGGAACTGCACGCAATGAAACCGTATACGGTGATTATATCGCAACCGCTCGTCGCTCCTAAATATCTCTACTCTCTTCATCAACAATAAGTTGTAAAGCATCATTTTTAACATATATCCCCCCCAAAGTCTTTTCTCAACTCTCGAAAAGGCTTCGGGGGGGATTTTTCAATGCCTATTATATGCAACACTTTTCACTATCTGCTTATCCAAGCTCAGGCGAGTGATATTTATTTACTCTCCACACATCCCCAACTTTTACCAACTGCATTTCATATTCGACTTTATTCATGTCATCATATGAATACTCATCATGTTCCTCATACGTTTCATTGGGATTATAGTATGCAATCATTACAAAATTTACTTGTGCTTCCGTTTTATTTTTCAAATAGTATCGCACTGAGCAGAAATCATCCGGATAATATTCTCCCACATATCCAGTAAAATATGGAATTTGTGCCAAATCATAGTCATCACAAACGGCAAGTTTTCCATTATAATTCACAAACTTTTTCTCAATTGAATCTTGTGACAAGAAATCATTTGTAAAAATAGATTTCATATATTCTTCAAACTCTTTATAAGAATTTTGATAGACCTCATAATCATGTCCGTTCAGTTTTACATATGTCGGCGCATTTTGCGTCATAGGCACAAAAGTCGGAGCATCTTCAATTTTAAAATTCAGTCCTTTTAAGTTACTTGATTGTCCCCAAAGTGCATAGTCTATTTTCTGCGCTTTTTCAAAAACAGTATATTGATCTTGATCTAAAAATACCGAGGTCGAATCAACTAACGTCTGGGAAAAATCTTGCAAATCATTTTTTTCTTCAGAATTGCATGAACTTGACGATGTATCCTGTGACGAAACTACTGTGGACATTGATGATGCTGTTGTATCATTCATTCCACATCCCACCAAATTCACCACAATACAACCTAGAATCACTATCATTTTTACACTTTTTGCACAATTCATATATGTTCTCCTTTTTTATAAGTTTATCAACATATTGTTTAGTCTCTATTACCTTCTTGTAAACTTTTTATATTAGCTCACAAAAATCTATTTTTCCGTTTACAAATCTTAACATTTTTTCTCTTTCCTCTTAAAAGGAGGAAAGAAAATTGAATTATACGCTTTTTGACCTTTTTCTAAATGCATATAACGGCAACTCCTTTGCACAGCTACAAATCGTCCAACGTTTTCAGCCATTACTGAAAAAATATGCAGCTCTTCTTAAGTATGAGGATGCCTATTCAGATTTACAATTATTGACCAAACTTCAAAGAAAAGATGACGGCACATTAGTGAAATATATTGAATCCTCTATCCGGCATCAATACATTTCGCTTAACAGCCGAAAAAACGCCGTAGATAACTCTGTCATCGCAAGCGTTGATGAAATTGATTTCGATCAGATGTCTTTGTCCTCAAACGATGAATATCCTGAACTATTGATTTCCGATTTACATTCTGTTCTTCAACCTTCTGAACTGACCTTATTATCTCAATTTGTTTTTAAAGGAATGAGCATCGCAGATATAGCAGAAAAATCTGGTGTCAGTAGACAAGCTATCAACCGTAAAAAGCTTTCCATATTAAAAAATTAGAATGTGCATTCTTCCCTAAAACTTCCAAATAAATTCTCATTCATTTTGATTTCATTCTTTAGTGTATAAAAGCTATTTTCTTCGCTCCCTTTAATCAAACCACCACGGCAGTTCCAACCACAAATTATCCATGGCCTGTTCCTCCGTCTTTTTTGCGCG
>ENA-UEOI01003078-UEOI01003078.1-human-gut-metagenome-genome-assembly--contig:-NODE-3078-length-10449-cov-2.709217_pt1 | contig 10449 bp, 7 predicted proteins | sample MGYA00242883_ERZ507882 | MGnify/ENA primary metagenome ERZ507882 (study PRJEB26167, sample SAMN06115502) | human gut metagenome | host: Homo sapiens | place: China:Chongqing | collected 2015-07-29... | reverse complement strand
CTACGGTGCTGAAATGTTCAAATGCTTCAAAGTACGTGGAAAAAATCGGAATGATGTTATTAATAAGTTTGTAAAAGTAGAAAATGAAAGATAAAATCTGGGTAAAACATTTTTCAAAAGTTCGGAAATCATGTTGAATGGCCTATCAAAAGGGACTATACTCACTCCGTCGAAAGGAATTTCTGACAAATCATATCAGTATCAAGTGTGAGGAAGGATCAAAATGGAAATGAAGAAGAGAGTCCTGACCGGTGCTCTGTGCGGCGCACTGCTGGTGGGGACGGTGGTTCCCGCACTGGCTGCCACCGAGCACTACAACAACGGTGCCTCCGTGGGCGGCAGCGCCGAGTGGACTGCCTGGACGGAGAAGTGGGATACCGTGGCCACGGACTACACCAAGGTGTCCATGACCCCCGGCGCTGACGAGACGGAGCTGAACTTTGCCTGGTACAGCAAGGATGACGGCAAGGCCGCGACCCCCGTGGTCCACTTCGGCACGGACCCGAACAATCTCAAGACCTTCACCGGCAAGGCTGCTGATGTGGATGCCTCCCTGACCGACGGTGTGGCCTATGACTACAACCACGTCACCGTCACGGGGCTGAAGGAGAACACCACCTATTACTACACGGTGGAGAAAAACGGCGTCCAGTCCGACGTGGAGACTTACCAGACCCGCAGCTTCTCCACCATCAAGATGCTCTATGTGGGCGATCCCCAGATCGGTGCTTCCAAGGGCCAGCCCCAGGGCGGCGAGACCCTGGCCGCTGACAGCGGCGCCGGCAACACCGCCGCCCGGAACGATTCCTTCGGCTGGAACCGGACGCTGGAAGCTGCCCTGGCCCAGGACCCCGATGTGAACTTCATCATCTCCGCCGGTGACCAGATCAACAAGACCGGCAAGCCCAAGGAGGAGGAGTACGCCGGCTACCTGGCCCCCGAGGCGCTGGCCTCTTTGCCCGTGGCCACCACCATCGGCAACCATGATTCCCTGAACCCTGATTATTCCTACCACTTCAACAACCCCAACACCACGGATTACGGCACCACCGAGGCCGGCGGCGACTACTATTATTCCTACGGTGACGGGCTGTTCATCGTGCTCAACACCAACAACTACAACGTGGCTGAGCACAAGAAGGCCATCCAGGAGGCCGTCGCTTCCGATCCCGACGCCGCTTGGCGCATCGTCACCATTCACCAGGACATCTACGGCAGCGGCCTGGATCACTCCGACACCGACGGCATGATCCTGCGGACCCAGCTGACCCCCATCTTTGATGAGTACGACATCGACGTGGTGCTCCAGGGCCACGACCACACCTACAGCCGCTCCAAGCTGCTCTACGGTGACGGCCAGACCCACGGCTCCTATGAGTTCCAGCTCAACGCCGACGGCAGCGACTACGACTGGGATCACGCCTACAACACCACCAACAACACCCAGATCCCCCTCTCCCCCGCTGACGGCGACACCGCCGGTGAGGCCCTGCTGAACAACTTCCAGGCGGACAACAAGTGCTACACCATCGAGACCGCTGTGGGCAACACCGTGACCAACCCCAACGGCACGCTGTATATGACCGCCAACTCCGCCTCCGGCTCCAAGTTCTATGAGCTGATCTCCGCCCAGCAGGACTATATCGCCGAGCGCAGCCAGAACTGGCTGCCCAGCTGGTCCGTCATCACCCTCAGTGAGACCTCCTTCTCCATCGACACCTATCAGCTGACCGCCGACGGCAAGACGGAGAAGATTGACAGCACCTTTACCATCAACAAGACCGGCGCCGGCGAGAGCCTCACCGCTCCCCTGACCCGCGCCCAGGCAGTCCAGCGCCTGTATGACGCCGCCGGCCGTCCCGCCGTCTCCACGGCTGCCGGGTTTACCGATGTGTCCGCCGACGCCTCTTACCTGAAGGCCGTAGCCTGGGCCAAGGCGCAGGGCATCGTCAAGGGTGTCACCGGCACGGCCTTCCAGCCCGATGAGACCATCACCCAGGCCCAGTTCGCGGCCATGCTGACCCGCTATGCCGCCGTCAAGGGCAAGACCGGCGCCTCCGTCAACGCCACGCCCGCCCAGGGGCTGAGCTATGCCAAGACCAATGGGCTGCTGACCGGCACCGCCGTCACCGCCTCTACTGCGGATTACGCCCTGACCAAGCTGGGCTGATCCCGTTCCCCATCCCCTGCTTCGTCTCTCCGCAGGCAAACTGCCTGCGGAGAGACGCTGTTTACTTTTTCATGAAATGAGGTCTTTCCCGTGAATCGTGTGGTTTGGAAACGCTGGGTGCCGCCGCTGGTGCTTCTGGCGCTGTTTTTGCTGCTGGTGGTCCGGCTCAATCAGGTGGACAAGGTGGCGCTGGTCTCCCGGGAGGGGCAGACCTTTGAAAAAGGTGTGGTCACAGAGATCCTGCAGGATAATATCCAGCCCGACGGCAGCCGAGTGGGCGAACAGGTGGTCCGCGTTCTCATGAAAAGCGGTGAACTCAGGGGCCAGGAGATCGAAACCACTTCCAGCTCCGGCTTTTTGTTCGGCGCACCCTGCACCGTGGGCATGAAAGTGGTGGTGATGCAGAGCCTGGCGGGGGACACGGTGGTCTCCAGCGTCTATGCCCAGGACCGGGAATTCCAGATCCTGGCCTTTGCGGCGCTGTATCTGCTGGCGCTGTGCCTCATCGGCGGCTGGCAGGGAGCCAAGGGCGCCCTGGGCCTGATCTTCACCTTTGGCTGTATTTTGTGGGTTTATCTGCCCTTGGTATATCGGGGATGGTCCCCCTTCTGGAGCGCTGTGCTGGTGTGTGCTGTCACCGCAGTGGTGACGCTGTGGCTGGTGGGTGGCCCCACCCGCAAGACGCTGGTGGCTACCGCCGGCACGGTGGCCGGTGTGGTAATGGCCGGCGTGGCCGCATCCCTTTTTTCGATTGCCACCGGCATCACCGGCTGGAACGTCAGCGACATCGAAAGCCTCATGACCCTCTGGAGCACCGCGGATATTCAGGTGGGCGGACTGCTGTTCTCCGGGCTTTTGATTTCCTCCCTGGGGGCCACCATGGACGTGGCCATGTCCATCGCCAGCTCCATGGCAGAGGTTCAGGCCCAGACGCCGGACATCTCCCGCCGGGCGCTGTTCCAGGCCGGTATGCGGGTGGGCCGGGACATGATGGGCACCGACTCCAACACACTGATCCTGGCTTTTGCCGGCGGAAGCGTGTCCATGCTGGTGCTGGACTACGCCTACGACTTGCCCTGGCTCCAGATCATCAACTCCAACAACATCGGCATCGCCGTCATGCAAGGCCTTGCCGGCAGCTTCGGCGTGGTGCTGAGCGTACCGGTGACGGTGGCCCTGGCCATGCTGCTCTATGTTCGGCCGGGCCGGCAGACGCCTGCCCCGCTGGAGCAGGAGCAGGCCTGATCCTTTGTCCGGAAGATGCGAAGAGCACGTTTACGAAAGTGATTCTGAGAGATCCCACAGCAGCAAAGCAGCGGCCGTCGGTTGCATTCCGGCGGCCGCTGTGGTTTACTAGTACAAACGCTGTGACCGCCGCGGACAAAAGCGGCGGGAAAGGAGAACACAAGATGGAAAAGCTGATGATCGCATCCGACCTCCACGGCTCCGCCCGGTACTGCCAGCTGCTGCTGCAGCGCTTCCGGGAGGAGGGCGCGGAACGGATGCTTCTGCTGGGAGATCTTTTGTACCACGGTCCCCGGAACGACCTGCCGGAGGGCTATGCCCACAAGCAGGTCGTCGAGCTGACAATCCGCTGCCGCGAGTATATGCTCAACCTTAGCGGAAACTGTGATGGAGAGGTGGACCAGATGGTGCTGGACTTTCCCATTCTGGCGGAGTATGCCGTCCTCACCTGGGGCGGCCGGACGCTCTACGCTGTCCACGGTCACCATCCGCTGCCGCCGCTGCTGCCCCGGGACGTGGTGGTTCAGGGCCATACCCATATCCCCGGCTGGCAGCGCCGGGAGGAGGGGTTCACGCTGAACCCCGGTTCCGTGTCGCTGCCGAAAAACAGTAGCCGCCGCAGCTATCTCACGGCGGAGGGGGCGGTCTTTTCCTGGAAGGACCTGGATACCGGGGAGACCTGGCTAACTCTGGACCTGGAGCATCCGGAGGACTGCTGACAGACCGGAAGAAGAATCAAGAGCGCCGCAGGGATTCCCGGCGGCGCTCTTTTTGGATGGGTTGAAGATCAGTCCAGATACTTCTGCAGCAGTCGCAGCAGCTCCCGGATATCAATGGGCTTGGACACGTGGGCGTTCATCCCGCAGGCCAGACATTTTTGAATGTCCTCAGAGAAGGCGTCTGCCGTCATGGCGATGATGGGAATCTCCGCGTCAGCCCGGCCGGAGGAGCGGATGGCCTCAGCGGCTTCATAGCCATTCATCACCGGCATCCGCAGATCCATCAGCACCACGTCGTAAAAGCCAGGCTGAGAAGCGCAGAATTTGTCCACGCAGATCTGCCCGTTTTCGGCCCAGTCCAGGATGAAGCCGTGAACGGAGAGCAGCTCGTTGGCGATCTCCCAGTTCAGGTCGTTGTCCTCCGCCAGCAGAATCCGGCGGCCGGTGTAATCCGGGAGGATCTCGGCGGGGGGTTCAGCAGTGCCGCCGTCGGAGACGGCAAAGCGGCTCAGACCATAGTACAGCGTGGATTTGAACAGGGGTTTTGCGATAAATCCGCTGATGCCCGCCTGACGGGCCTCTTCCTCCACCCCGCTCCAGTCATAGGCAGAGATGAGCAGGATGGGAACTTCCTCGCCGATGGTTTTGCGCAGCTGCCGGGCGGTTTCAATGCCGTCCATGCCGGGCATTTTCCAGTCCAGCAGGACAATGTGATAGTCCCGTCCTGCCTGGTGGCGTGCAGCAGCCATCTGGATGGCCGTGGGGCCGTCCAGGGCCGGTTCGGCCTGGATGCCGATCTCCTCCAGTGCGTCCACCGCACTCCGGCAGAGCTGTTCATCGTCGTCCACCACCAGCATTTCCCAGTGGGGCAGGATCATGTCGGCTTCCTGGCAGGGGGCCTTCTCCAGATCCAGCACCACATGGAACTCTGAACCCTTATTGGGCTCGCTTTCCACCTCGATGGTGCCCTCCATCTCATCCACAATATATTTGGTAATGGTCATGCCAAGGCCGGTGCCCTCGATTTTCTGGACCCGGTTATTGTCCTCCCGCATAAAGGATTCAAAGATGCGGCTCTGGAACTCCGGGGACATGCCGATGCCGTTGTCCCGGACATAGAAGTGGGTGCGGACATAGCCCTGGCCCCGGGGAGAGTCCTCCTGGGAGAGCGTCATGCTGATGCAGCCGCCTTCCGGTGTGAACTTCAATGCGTTGGAGAGGAGGTTCAGCAGCACCTGATTGATTCGCACACCGTCACAGTACACCTGCTCGGTCTGGATGTTTTGAATGAAAATGTCGAAGGACTGCTGTTTGGCCTTCACCTGAGGCTGGATGATGTTGACGATGTTCTCCGTCACCTCCCGCAAGGAGAGCAGGTCCATGTTCAGCGTCAGCTTGCCGCTTTCGATCTTGGACATGTCCAGCACGTCGTTAATAAGGCCCAGCAGATGCTGGCTGGAGAGGGTGATCTTGTGGAGGCAGTCCCGCACCTGGGCGGGCTGATCCATATGGGCGGCGGCAATGGCTGTCATGCCCACAATGGCATTCATGGGGGTGCGGATGTCGTGGCTCATGTTGGAGAGGAATTCGCTCTTGGCCTGATTGGCCCGCTCCGCCTCCCGCTGGGCTTTTTCCAGCCGGGTCAGCTGCTGCTGGGACATGCGGAAGTACAGGAAGAAGATCAGCAGCAGCGCCGCAATAATCACCGCGCAGCCGCCCAGAGCAGTGTAAATGTGCTGATAGCCCAGGTTTGCCACCGCCTCGTCCAGCGTGCCATAGAGCATCACCGTCACCAGATACCACTCGGAGTTGGGCAGCGGGGAACAGTAGATGTGCCGGCGCTGGCCATTTACGCTCAAAGAGGTGGAGTACTCTTCTCCCTGGCTGATGGCATTTTCCAAGGCAGAGACTGCCGCTTCAGGGGTCTGGTCCTCGAAGGTGCATCGCCGCAGCAGCCAGTCGTAGTAGGTTCCGCCGGTGTCGTCGGCATTTTCCATCACGAAGGAGCCGTCCTTATGGATGATATGGGAATAGATCAGGGAGTCATCTATGTCCAGAGACATGGTCTCGTTGATGTACTCGATGGGGATACCGGCTACCAGGGCTGTGCAGTGGCTCCCGTCCTGCATGGGATAACCCTGGGAGGCGGGGTAACCCACGGAGACCCCCAGCAAAAGCAGCCGCTCGCCGCTTTCGGTGATGCCCAGTGTTACCTTCTTTTCTGCCTGGTTCAGGGACGCGAGGAAGGTATCCTCGTTCAAAATGGTGACAGGATCGCCGTAGAGCACGTCCGCATCTCCGTCCTTGGAGTAAAGGGCCAGATAGAAAAAGTCCCGGGCAATGGCGCTGGTGGCCAGTTCATCACACATTTCCTCATTGTAGGAGGTTACGGATTCCGGTGGTGTGCGCCAGATGATGCCTTCCACCTGGGAGAGCTGCAAATTGATGATGGAGCTGAAGTGCAGCTGCAGCTGGTGGTTCATCTCCTGCATATAGATCTCGCCCACCCGGTTGATGGCCTTGTCACTCTCCCGGACCATATAGGAGGTAATCCAGACAAAGACGCCTACACACAGGGCCAGGATGCTGATCAGGCTGATCCACAAAAAGCGGGTGTTTTTCTTTTTCATGGTTTTGCTGACTCCTCCTGCTGTTGCTGATTTCGGGCCCTGCGGGTCCAGTATTCCAGGGTTTGACAAAGTCCATTGAAATCAATGGGCTTGGAGATATGGGCGTTCATCCCCGCCGCGGCAGTAGCGGCGATATCCTCGGAGAAGGCGTTGGCGGTGACGGCGATGATGGGGACCAGCCGGGCGTCGGGCCGGGAGAGAGCCCGGATGCGCCGGGCGGCTTCACAGCCGTCCATCCGGGGCATCTGCATATCCAGCAAAACGGCGTCAAAGGCGAAGGGGGCCGACTGGGAGAAGAGATCCAGGGCCTCCTGACCGTCCCATGCCTGGGTGATCTGTACGCCGTGCATGGTCAGAAGTTCCGTGGAGATCTCCATATTCACCTCATTGTCCTCCGCCAGCAAAATACGAAGGCCCTCCAGGGAGAAGGACTCCGACGGAGCGGAGGCCGCGTCCGGTTCGCTGTCTGTCTCGATGACAGGGAAAGGCAGGATCACGGTGAAGGTGGTCCCCTCGTCAGGGCGGCTCTCCACGCTGATCTCGCCGTTCATCTGCGTGACCAGGCTCTTGACAATGGACATCCCCAGTCCCGTCCCCACCGCCTGGCGGTCAGTGAAGCGCATTTCCCGGTAGTAAGGATCAAACAGGTGGGGCAAAAATTCTGGGGACATGCCGATGCCGTTGTCGGAGATCACAAATTTGTATTTGGCATACTCACCGCTGTCCAGCTGGGTGACGTGCAGCGTGATGCGGCCGTCCTTGTTGGTGAACTTGAAGGCGTTGGACAGGAGGTTGTTGAGAATCTGCTGGAGTCGGAAGGGGTCCGCCAGCAGATGGGTGTTTTCCAGGGAAAAGTCCCAGGTCAGCTGCTTGCCCTGCTGCTCTGCCTGGTAGCGGAAGGTCTCCAGACACTCCTCCACACAGGCCTGCAGATCAATGGGGCTGTTATTCAGGGTGATCATGCCCTGCTCCATGCGGGACATGTCCAGAATGTCGTTGATCAGCTCCAGCAGTTGGCGGCTGGCGCTGTTGATCCGGCAGAGATACTTGGAGATCTCCGAGGGGCTGTCCGTGTGCTGACTGGCCAGCTGGGAAAGACCGATGATGGCATTGAGGGGAGTGCGCATGTCGTGAGACATGCTGCTGAAAAAGGATTGCTTGGACGCCTCGTTCTGGCGGGCGATCTCCAAGGAGTCCTCCAGCAATTTGCGCTCTTTGAGCTGCTGCTGCTTTTCCTGGTCCACCTCCCGCAAGGAGAGCACTACCTCCTCCGGTGAAAGGGATTCGTCATAGAGAATGCGGGCATTGACCCAGCGGTAGTCCTCCCCGAACCGGCGCAGAAAATCGCCGCCGAAGTCCCGGGTCTGCCGGCTGACCAGCTCACGGATATTCTCAGCGGAAAAGTTCTCCACAAACTCTTGATAGGCGTTGACCTCAATAACCTTTTGGGCCAGCCGCAGCAGATCGGAGTAATTTCCGGTGGAGGGGATCTGCGTTTGCTTAGGTCCTTTGATCAGCTCGTAGGTGTTTTGCTGGAAGTTGACCCGATAGAGAGCGTAATAGGAGTTGCCCAGGGCCTGGACGGTTTCGTTGGCGCGTTCCATCCGGGTGTTAATCTTCATGTCCCGCCAGGTCATCCCCAGCAGCGCCAGGAAGAAGATGGAGATAATCGCGATAAAAAAGAGAATCAGCCAGTTGAAACTCGCCAAAATGCTTCCATAGGGGACGGTGATGATGGAGATCCAGCCATTATCCATCCGGGTGTAGGATACTGCCCGGAGATTTCCCTCCATGTCTGAAATGGGGTTGGCGTAGTCATCCAGTTCTCCGGCATCAATCTTTTGGATCAGGTCGCTGAGGTAATGCTGAACAGCCTCAGGGGTTTGTTCCATAGCTGTCTGTTGGTAGATGATGGTCCCGGTGCTGTCGCAAAGGAAAAAGGAGTTGCCGCTGCGGCGTTCCAAGGAGTCAAATTGAAATTGAAAATTTTCCGGGAAGATGTCAAAGGCCAGTACTGCGTCGTTGTTTCCGCATCGCTGAGCTGCTGTAATGACGGTTTCTGGGAAATGGCGTCTATGTAGACATTGGTAAAAATGACCTCGCCGTTGGCTTGGATGGCCTTTTGGTACCACTCCGTGGAGGAGGCGTCATAGGATTCGTCCCCATCCCAGGGGTTGGCGGCCAGAATCTTTCCGTCCAGAACCATGTAGGGGTCTACAATCCCTTTGCCCAAAACGGACTCCACCCGCTGGAAGTAAAGATTCAGCCAGGAAACCAGCTCCTCCCGGGGCGTCCCGTTGGTGAGGCGGTCACTGATGGAGGAAGAGCCGAAGGTGAGCAGCGTCTCATAAATGGTGAGGTTGCTCTCTCCTTCGGCCGCATAGATTTGCGTCAGGGCGGTTCCGGTTTCCTGAGCGTTTTTCAGAAGGGAGGAGCGGATCAAAGACAGGCCCAGCACCGTCAGAACGATCAGCAGGCCCAGTGTGATAAAATTGAGCCGCATGCCCCGCAGAATGCGGCGCAGCCGGGATCTGCGCTGTCCCCGGACCTGGGCACTCATTGCGCAAAGACCTCTCGGACAGCCGCCGTTACTTGGTCATAGGCGGCGGAGATTTCTTTCATCATGGCCGCAGCGCCGTCCCAGTCCCCGGAGCGGAAAGCGGATACCTGCCTGGTAAACAGGTCAAAGAGCACCGTCATGGAGAGGTTCCCGCAAAGCCCCTTGAGGGTATGGGCAGCGGTGAGGGCAGCCTCTTGGTCGCCTGCGGCGATGGCTTGGGTGAGTTTTTCATAGTTGGTGTCATCCAGAAACCGCTTCAAAAACCGTTCCAGAAGGGCCTCGTTTCCCATCATGCGTTCCAGCGCGCTGGCAGTGTCGATCCCCGCGGCCATCAGCCGCTCGTTCTTTGTGATATCCATGATCGTTCCTCCCTCTTTTGTCTTATTGTTTATTTGGGCTCATAGAGCCGGTGAAGCCGCTCTTCCACGGCAAAAAAGCATTCCAGCAGTCTGGGGTTGAATACGCCGCACTGTCCTTCCCGGATCATGTCCAGTACCTGCTGGCGGGGGAAGGCGTCTTTGTATACCCGCTTGCAGCTCAGGGCATCGTACACGTCCGCCAGGGACACTACCTGGGCCCAGATGGAGATCTCGTCGCCCTTGAGCCCATCGGGATAGCCCCGGCCGTCCCAGCGCTCGTGGTGGTGGCGGGCGATGTCGCAGGCGTAGTGGTACGACCCGCTTTCGCGCAGCTGAGGGATCTTTTCCAGCAATTGAGCGCCCTGGATGGTGTGGGTTTTCATGATCTCGAATTCCTCCGGTGTGAGCTTCCCGGGCTTAGTCAAAATGGCATCCGGAATGGCGATTTTCCCCACGTCATGCATAATAGCTGCCAGAGAGATCTGGCCGATCTCGTCCGGGGTCAGGCCATCCCCTAGGGGGGTATTGGTCAGAAGAAACTCCGTGATGTCGTGGATGCGGTGGACGTGCTCACCGGACTCGCCGTTGCGGAACTCGATGGCCGCCGACAGCGCCTCGATCATGCCCATGTTCAGATCCACGATTTTTTGGGCCTTTTCCAGCAGCTCCGACTGCTGAATTTCCACCACATGGCTCAGCCGACGCCGGGCCTGATAGAGTTCAATCACCGACTGTACCCGCCGCAGCACCACATACGGGATCACAG
>ENA-UEOI01003075-UEOI01003075.1-human-gut-metagenome-genome-assembly--contig:-NODE-3075-length-10453-cov-3.279780_pt1 | contig 10453 bp, 9 predicted proteins | sample MGYA00242883_ERZ507882 | MGnify/ENA primary metagenome ERZ507882 (study PRJEB26167, sample SAMN06115502) | human gut metagenome | host: Homo sapiens | place: China:Chongqing | collected 2015-07-29... | reverse complement strand
CGTCGGCAGATTGAAATTAGCAGCCAGGAACTCCATCATAACAATGCACTCCTTTCAGCGCGTTTTGAGAAGTTTTTACTTGATCTTGGAAACGTCGATCTTGACCTCGTTGTCGTTCACATACTTGTTGGGACGGACCAGCAGGTAGATGAAGGCCACCAGGATGACAGCAGCCACGATGGTGAAGAAGTTGAAGCTCAGCTCACCTTCTTCTACCACAGTTCCGGCATAGACAGTTCCACCGGGAATTTTTCTCACCGGAACGGATTCTCCGGTCAGAGATGCCTGATTCACCATACCTTCTCCATCCGTCACTGTACCGTCGAAAGGAATCACATTGCCCATGTGGATCCTTACCAGATCTCCTGACTTAATGGATGTGGACGGCACCAGGATCTCCTGTCCGTCGCTCACAACCCATACCTTGTCAATGTTTAAGGACATGCTCCTCGCCAGATCACCGACAGACTTTTTGTGCGTCCACTCCTCCAAAATCTCACCGATGCCTAACAGGAACATCACAGAGGCTGCGGTGTTGTAATCACCGCGCAGCACAGATACACCGATAGCAGTGGCATCCAGTACCGGTACTTCGATCTTGCCCTTTGCCAGGGTCTTGATTCCATGCCAGAGATATTTGAAAGATTTTACCGTGGTGATCACGGAACGGATATCCATGGGTAAAAACAGCCTGATCCCATAATGCATTACCACTTTATTGATCAGCTGATCCTTATATTCCCGGTTCATCTCCCTGCCGGAATTAGCAAGATAATTCTCCGGTACTTCCGTACCCTGATACGTAAAATTCTCCAGTGTCTTCAGTGCCTCCTCCCTGGAACCGGTATAGACTACCGTGACATCCAGGGTGCGCTCCTGAATTTTGGCACTGACAATATTATTCTGTCCGTCCAGATAGTATTGCAGTGTATCTGCCTGCGCAAAGCTCATGCGGCTCTGCAGAATGTGAACCCTGAGTCTCCCCTTTATCTCATGTTTGATCACAAATCTCATAATTTATGCCTGCTTTCATGAAAACACCTGCGATGCCGGAGCATGCAGGTGTCATTTATTCTGTGTTGTAAGCTTCGATGGATTATTCAGCATCTGCTGCAGTCTCTGCTGCTTCTGCCTCAACCTCACCGTCGAACTCCTGAGCTGCCTGTGCTGCTCTCTCCTCGTTGATCTGCTGAGCTTCTGCGTAGATGTCCTCTGCGTTCTCCTGAATGGTGGTAGCCGTCTTCATTACGCACTCTTTTGCACGCAAAACAGCTGCGGTGCAGTTGGTGTACAGCTTCTTCGCATCCTTGCTGGACAGAATCTTGATGCCTGCGGTTCCGAAAAGAACGCCTGCTGCGAAGATACCGGTTTTAGCTTTATCAATCTTTTTTAAACATTTCAACATAATTCATTTCCTCCTGTGTGAAGTCTTTTGTTTATTCTATTTATGAATGAATATTATAAGCACCTGTTTTTCCTATTTCCAGCTTTTTTCGTTTAATGAAAAATTTTATCATTTATCAAAAACACAAAAGGCCAGTGGATCAAAATCCACTGACCTTCTTGTATTCCTGTAATTTTTCTTTTGCTGCCGGGGTCAGATTCTTAGGCACCTGAATCTGGATCACGACATACTGATCGCCGTGGGCATTTTTATCCTTCATGGATACCACACCCTTGCCTTTCAGACGGATCTTACTGCCGGACTGCGTACCTTCCTTCACTTTGCACATGACATCACCGTACAACGTGGGGACTCGGATCTCTCCACCCAGTGCCGCGGTAGTATAAGGAATATTGACCGTGGTATACAGATCCTGTCCTCTACGCTCCCAGCCCGGCTTCTCCTGTACCGTCACCTTCAGATACAGGTCACCGCTCTCACCGCCGGAGTAACCTTCACCACCCTTACCTTTCAGACGGATACTTTTACCGGTATCGATACCTGCCGGAATGTGCACCTGCACGGATTCGGACTTGCCGGTAGCCGGATCTCTTAAGGTAAAGGTCTTGTCGCAGCCATGCATTGCTTCGTCAAAGCTGATGGTGATGCCGGATTCCACATCCTGACCTTTGCTGCGGTAGTTCGCCCGGCTGCCCCGTCCGGATCCTTTCTGTCCCTTGAAATACTGACCGAACAGATTGTCAAAAATATCCTCATCCCCGCCGAAGCTGCCGAAATCACCGGTACCGAAACCGCTTCCTCCGGTGCTGTAATGGAACGTGCCGTTGCCAAAGCCGCCGAATCCATCGGTGCCGAAGCCGCCTCCGTTCTTAAACTGCTCCTGATACTGTCTGGCTGCCTCCTCATTAAATCCCTCCTGGAAAGCAGCAAAACCGTAAGTATCATATAGTTTCTTCTTTTTTTCATCCCCCAGCACATCGTAAGCTTCGTTGACTTCCTTCAGCTTCTCCTCTGCCACAGGGTCTCCTGCATTGGTATCCGGATGGTATTTTTTCGCCAGTTTCCGGTATGCTTTTTTTATCGCTGCGGCGTCCGCTGTCTTGCTGACACCCAGTACTTCATAATAATCTCTTTTTGTTGTCTTCGTCATATTCCCTCCATTCTGCCCAACCGGTGAGCCACACAACCAAGACGTTCTCCATGTAAAAATCAGCCACACAGTTCCCTGCGCGGCTGACCACTTCACATCTCTTTTCAAACAATTGTCTGCTGTTGCAGTCGCTTGTTCCTCTTACAGAGATTATATTATCACTACTACTTAGCACTCGCAAGTCCCGAGTGCTAAAAAATATATTAAATAATCATAAAATCCATAAACCGGCTATTACAATTTGCCACCCTTAGAACCGCCAAAGCTTGCGGAATTCAGGATATTGGTGTCAAAGGTAAAGGTCAGTCTCTCTTCGGTACGCGCTCTCTTTAACGCCAGTCCGATCATACGGTCCAGAAGCTCTTGGTAAGGAACTCCTACCGGCTCCCACAGATAGAATGCCAGTGATCCGGGGATGGTATTGATCTCGTTAAAATACAGCTTGCCGTTGTCCTCATCGATCATAAAGTCGATACGGGACACACCGTTACAGCCCAGTGCTTTAAAGGATCTGACTGCCAGCTCGCGCACCTCTTCTCTCTTCTCGGGAGACAGCTCTGCGGGGATCCTGCGGGATACGCTGGCCATGCCCTTGGAACCGCTGCCTTTGGCATTGCTGACATATTTGTCTTCATAGCTTAAGATATCTTTGGTATGCAGGGGTTCTTCACACTCAGAGGCGATGGCATCATTCTCATCTCCCAGTACGGAGCAGTTGATCTCCCGCAGATTCGTAATGGCATGCTCCACCAGTACCTTAGTGGCATACTTGAAAGCATCGTCCACGGAATGGGTCAGTTCCACGCGGTTCTTTGCCACGCTGATACCTACGCTGGAACCTAAGTTGACAGGCTTTACGATCACGGGATAACCCAGTCCCTTTTCCACTTTGTCAAGAAGTGTCTCCATCTCCGCATAATCTGCCAGAGTATACAGCTGTGCATCCAGTACCGGCACATCGCATTCCTTTAATACAGCTTTCATGATGTATTTGTCCATACCAATGGCAGATGCGGTCACATCACATCCCACGAAGGGGATACCCATGGTCTTCAGGTAACCCTGGAAAGCGCCGTCCTCTACGTTGGTACCGTGGACTACGGGGAAAGCCACGTCGATCTCTACCGGCTTCTTCCCGCCGAACATCTTCACCGGGAACGGAGTCAGGAATACCTTGCCGTCCTCGTTGGTCATGATGACTCTCTGGGACTTTTTCAACAGTTCATCGATATTTTTGTAGGATTCGATCTTGCCGATCTCCTCACCGATGTACATTTCATTGCGCTTGGTCATATAGACCGGGATCACTTCGTATTTGTCTGTGTCCATATTCATGACAGCCTGAATGCCGGAGATCACTGATACTTCGTGTTCTACACTCTTGCCGCCAAACAGCATTGCTACTCTTGTCTTCATTTATTTTCCCTCCTGAATTTTACTACTCTCTGTCAACTATCCGGAACCACTTTCGCGAAATCGCCTCTGAGTCGTCTAATAGTTATCCGTCAGGTCATTCTCTAATAAAATATACTTATGTCCCTGCCCTTTGATGGCATAGGCGTAAGATACAGCTTCCTCCAGCTTGTCGAATACAAGGCATTTCTCTTCCGGGAATCCCTTCTCCAGCACGCCCTCCCTGATGGGCTCGGTGTGCCGTCTGCCCACTAACAGGATGTAATCGCAGCAATCCGCTGCGTAGTTACCGAATTTATGATTGTATTCCGCTTCCTTGTCACCCAGCTCCACCATGCCCGGCGTGATCAGGATCCGGATACCGTCAAACATAGCCAGCGTCTCGACCGCTGCCCTGGAACCTACGGGGTTGGAATTGTAAGCATCATCGATGATCGTCACCAGACCGTGCTCCCGCATCTGCATACGATGGGGCACCGGCTCGATCCGGCGTACCGGGATCCGCAGTTCCTGCAGCGTCATGCCCATTCTATGAGCAACTGCGATAGCCCCCACCACATTGATGACATTGTGGGCCCCGATGAGACGCATCTGGAATCTCTCGCTCTCGCCGTCCGGGGTCACTACCGTGAACTCCGTACCTAACTGGGATACCTTCACATCTTTGGCACAGTATCCTGTCCCTTCCGTTTCGGAATAATAGAAGATCTTCTCCGGGGTCTGATCATACGCGGGAGAAGCTGCCTGCTGCTGAATATAATCGTTGTCACCGTTCAAGAACAGCATGCCGCCTTCCGGCAGGGCATCCGCCAGCTCGAACTTCGTCTTCTGAATATTCTCCATGTTAAAAAAGGTCTCTAAATGCTGCGGTCCGATAGATGTGATCACACCGTGATCGGGATGCACCATATCGCAGATCTCCTTGATATCGCCCACATGGCGGGCACCCATCTCACAGACGAAGATCTCCGTGGTGGGCTTCAGGGAACCGCGGATGGTCCGCACCACACCCATAGGCGTATTGAAACTCTCCGGCGTCACCAGTACGTTATATTTTTCCTGTAAAAGTGTCTGCAAATAGAACTTCACACTGGTCTTGCCGTAGCTGCCGGTCACACCGATGACGGTAAGTCCCGGGACGCTTTTCAGCTTTCTCACAGCGTCATTGATATAATGCTGATTGATCCCCGCCTCCATGGGATGATTGATGACATTAGCCACAATATCCAGAAACAGATTCACAGATACCAGGATCAGGCACAGCCCCGGGATCCGCTTCATTCCGCCAAATCCACACACCAGAGCGAATACCGCAGCCGTAAGGATCAGCTCCGTAGCGAGCAATCTCTTGACCCGGGCAGTATACACCAGCTTTTTCTTCGTATTCATCCGCTTCATGGCACGATATACCACGATGATCACGAACAGTACCAGATACTCGAAGATTTCAAGGGCAAGGTACGGAAACACACAGGTTACAATGCCCAGTGCCAGACCAAAATAGAGAATCCATTGCAGCCGGAACTTCTTCTTCAGCCAGTGAAGGTGTTCTTTATTCTTATAGCCGTTCTGCTGGAACATATGAATGTTATACCGCATGGTATAAAAATATGCCGGAACAGCAAGCACGACCGCTATCAGCACACGTATGATCATTGCAAATATGCCTCCATAATTCCCCGGAACTGTGCCGGCTTCTCAAGGAAAGAAAAATGACCGGTTCCCGGGATCACTGCCAGACCGCAGTTGGGTATCTTCTCTTCCATAATATGTGCATCCCGGATAGGAGTTGCCGTATCCTGATCTCCCCAGATCAGCAGCACTTCCTGACGGATCTTCGGAAGCAACTCCGTCAGATCCTCATTCACTGCCTTCACCATACACTGACGCATCATGGGTGTCGCATTGCGGTAGTCTGCCGATCCCTGTCGGCTCCTCCAGTCATCGATCACCTCCGGGAACATAGCATAGATCAGCTTCATGTTCAGGAATTTCTTCAGGATCTTGTACTTGCGGATCTTCCATTTCTGTGCAGTAGTACGCACCGGCAGGACACCTGCGCTGTCGATCAGGATAATGTTTGTGATCTCAAAAGGGATGCTCTCTCTGGCTGCCAGCTTGATGATCACGCGGCCACCGTAGGAATGCCCGATGAGGGTGGCCTGCTTTACCTGCATTACTTCCATAAATCTGCAGAAAAAATCCGCAAATCCGTCTACATCCCAGGGTTCCTTCGGTTCATCGCTGCCGCCGAAGCCCGGGAAATCGAACTGGATCACACGGTACCTGCTGCCGTCTATCACACCGGCTACGGAATCATACACTCCCAGATCCGTACCCCAGCCCTGTAAGATCACAACCGTCTTATCGCCGGTACCGGTTGTTTTATAACATATATTATATCCGTCTACTACTATATTCATGATAATCCCCAATTCCAAGCCGTTGCCGTTACAATCTTTTATTATAATCGGAATCTGCTACAATGGCAAGCCATATCCTAAGGATTCCGCATTCCGCTTTCCAATTTGACAACCGCTTTCATAATTACATAAAATAATAAAACTACCGCTTTGAGCTGACGGTCTCATCAGTCAGCCCAAAGCGGTAGCTAGTTTATCCTTTATTTTATAATGAATTAGAATCGGGATTCTGCTTACTGCAGTTAGGGTATTCAATTTTCTGATGCAATAAAATATTTTGCGTTGAATTGCCTACACATATTTCAAAAATTCCGGGTTCCACACAAAAATCATGTTTCTTCTCATCATAAAATGAAAACGCCATACTATCCAAAGTAATCTCTACTCTGCATACACTCCCCGCTTTCAGCGTAATGCTTTTGAATGCCTTTAACTCTTTTTCTGGTCTGATTACTGTACACTCCTCATCCCTCACATAAATCTGTACAATCTCTCTTCCGTCTATTTGACCTACGTTTTCTATATCAAACGATATGCTCACTCTGTCTTTTGCATCATTATCTTGTTTCACCTGCAGATCGTGATACGCAAATTCTGTATAAGAGAGTCCATGTCCAAAGCAGAACATCGGCAAAATATCATTTTTCTCATAATGACGATATCCGACCATAATTTCTTCTTCATAACAGACCATATTATCTCTCCCAAATTGTCCGTTATGACCTGTCGGTGTATCTTCATAAACACGAGGAAAAGTTTCTGCCAGTTTTCCACTGGGATTGATTCTTCCGGTGAGGATTCCCGCTAGGGCTGTGCCACTCTCCATTCCGGCATAATAAGACCACAAAATTGTACCTGCTTTTTCTTCCCATGGCATCTCCACCGGAGATCCTCCTATCATAGTTACAATTGTGTCCGGTCTTACCTTTAATAATTTTGTAATCAATTCATCCTGATGATACGGAAGTTTCATGCAGGGACGATCCTCTCCCTCAATGTCATATTCATGATCCAACCCTCCTACAAACAGAACAATATCGCTCTCTTCAGCAAGCTTCAGAGCTCTTCTGTGATATTCTTCCTCAATTTCCGATAGGTCTGAATAAAATGCCTCCTTTTTTAATCTTCTTTTTTCTTCTCTCATCCTGCGGATCTGTTGTTGTATTTTTTCTTTGTCATCCACACTGGAAGCCTGCCAGTTTTCTCCGTTAAGCTCCTTTTTTTCCGGAATATAATACCCCGGTTCATATACTATTTCTGCATTACCTCCAAATTCCATTTTGATTCCAAGAAGCGGTGATATTTCATACAAAGCCTTAATTTCTGCACTACCTCCACCGCCCGAGTGAATTCGGTCTGCGTTACAACCTATGACTGCAATTTTCTTATGATATGTATTTCCAAGTGGCAATAATTTACTATCATTTTTCAATAAAATAACAGATTTTTCCGCTGCTTTTTTCAACACCTGCCGGTGCGCCATAGTATTATAGGAGCCGTTTTTTCGATGTACCGCTTCCTTTCCAATCATTTTTAACTTAAACATTACTCGCAAGATGTTACGTACCTTTGCATCCAGACACGCCATATCTACTGATTCATCCAAGATCCTTTGTTTGCCAGACAATATTCGTCGAAATTATCAAATACTGACATTTCAATATCAAGTGCTGCCTGCCCCGCATCTAACGTATTATGCACTGCTCCCCAGTCACTGATTACAATTCCTTCAAATCCCCATTGATCACGCAATACTTCCTTCAGCAACAGATTATTTTCACAGCAATAGGTACCGTTTAATCTGTTATAGGCTCCCATAACCGAATAAACATCTGCCCTCTGCACAGACTGTCGAAACGCCGGGTAATATATTTCCTGCAAGGTTCTCTCATTTACTTTAGTGTCCACATGCAGTCGATTAGTTTCCTGATTGTTTGCCACAAAATGTTTTACACAGGCTGCCACATCATTCTGCTGTATTCCCTTTATCAAAGCAACTGCCATCTCTGCTGTCAGCACGGGGTCTTCACTCAAATATTCATAGTTTCTCCCACATAAGGGACTTCGTTTGATATTAATTCCCGGCGCCAAAATCATGTCTTTTCCTCTGCCTCTGGCTTCCGCTCCCAGGACCTTGCCAACTTCATATGCAACATCGACATCCCATGTAGATGCTATAGCACTATTACTTGGAAGATAAGATACATAATCATCAGTATTGCCCAGGGGAATCCATTTATCATTTTGAAACTCATTCCGAACACCCATAGGTCCATCTGAAAATTTCATAGAAGGTATTCCCAGTCTTTCTACCCCTTTATTCTGAAACAATCCATTTCCATGAACCATCCCGATCTTTTCATCCAAGGTCATCTGTTCCAATAATTCAGTTATTATTTTTTCTGTCTTCAATGTAAAAATACGCCTTTCTCTTCTGCTTCTTTTTGAGTTTTCTGCAACATTTTTCTCCTTTCTTTTATAGAAAATGGAGATTTCATGCCACTGTCCGCTACCTGTTTCACTAATTCGTAATCAAACTTCTCTCTTACCTGCCATTTATCATTGTCGATAACCATATAATTTTCTGTCTCTTCTGTACAGGCCGGCCAAGCAATCGTTTCATCAATGAATGGAATTCCTGTTTTAGCAAAATTCACCCATGCCTTGCACATTTTTTCTTCTAGTTTATCCGTGACTCCCGGCATATTAGCCACGGGAACCTTATCTGTATTATGAAATACAAAAGCCAGATCAGAACAATGCCATGCCGGCTTTCCATCATCCAGAGGAAATTCAACAGCAAAGACATATGCATATATATTAGATTGTTTGTATGTCTTTCTCTTTTTCACAAAATCAATTACCGGTTTTCTGAAAAAAATATCATATGTAGTTAAGTCTGCAATGCTTCTTCCCGGGTATGCCTGCGCGTATGCCTGAATCACAGACTGAGTATGTTCACCAAATCGTTTTTCGACAATCCTGATCAATTCCTCTTGTGTCATTTGATTCCTTCCGATCAGCCCGGGTGCAAATCCCATCTCTCCGAACACACTTCCTATTAACACCGGCACCTTTTGAGCATATTCCGAAAATCCAATTTTTAAGGGATCCCCCATGTAATAAGAGTTCCGAATCGGATGTCCTCCTATATAACCACCTTCAGCCAGTACTTTATCGGATACTTTATTATAAGCATCTGCCAGCTCTCTGTAAGGCATATCCTCCCATTTCTCAATATCCGATTCTTCCATATTAAGCTCCTGCAGCATTGCCCGGATCAGTGGTTTGGCATCTGTATTCTCTTCATCAATAAAATCTTCCAATACGCCGCTCTGAATAATCGCTTTATGATACAAGCCATCAGCCTCCGGTGTCTGCATCAGCGTCCATATTTTCATGCCTCCTCCGGATTGCCCGAATAACGTTACATTTTGAGGATCCCCGCCAAACGCTTCAATATTGTCTCTAATCCAGCGCAATGCCGCTACAATATCAGCATTTCCAACATTTCCCGAGTTCCAATATTTTTCTCCATATTCTGACAAATTCAAATATCCCAAAAGATTTAATCTATGATTCAATGATACTACAACCACATCCCCAAATTGGCTTAAATTTGTACCGTCATATGCTATCTGTTCGATAGAAGATCCTGCATAGAATCCACCTCCATGAAGCCATACCATAACCGGTTTTTTTGCCAAAGTATCCAACGTCTGCGTCCAAACGTTCAAATACTGACAGTGTTCATCCATAGGCCAGTATCTATGAGGAACCATAATTTCACCGTTGGGAACATCCTGGGTTAACAATGGACATTCATAGCCATAAGAAGTAGCATCTTTTAGCCCATCCCACGGCTGAATTTCCTCCGGCATCTGAAATCTTTTTGCATTTGCATACTTAATCCCCTGAAATGTATATGTTGTATTCCACAAATATCCCCTTATTTTTCCTGCTTTTGTTGTCACAATCGGTCCATTTCCCGAACATTCAAAATAACTACTCATTTAATTTCTCCTTTGCTTTTTTTCTATAATCTTTCGGACTACATCCCAA
>ENA-UEOI01003055-UEOI01003055.1-human-gut-metagenome-genome-assembly--contig:-NODE-3055-length-10536-cov-2.642031_pt1 | contig 10536 bp, 10 predicted proteins | sample MGYA00242883_ERZ507882 | MGnify/ENA primary metagenome ERZ507882 (study PRJEB26167, sample SAMN06115502) | human gut metagenome | host: Homo sapiens | place: China:Chongqing | collected 2015-07-29... | reverse complement strand
GTGTTTTTCAACCATCCCCGGATCACAAGCTCAGCGGAAAAACCGCCGGACACCATGGTCTTCACCAAATAACAGCGCCGGGGACTTTTCAGTCCCCGGCGCTGTCTGCTGTTAGTCAATATTCGTAATCCACAGATGCCCGGTCGGTGCGGATGGACTTGCACAGGGCGGACACCGCCTTGTGGCGGGGATCGTCCCGATAGGCCCGGAGGGCCTCCAAATCCCGGAACTCACTGACCAGGACCGCGTCATAGTTGCCGTCCCCGGTGTTGACGGCCACCTCGCTGCGCAAAAGCTCCGGAATCACGCCTTGCAAATTCCGCAGGCCGTCCAGAAACTGGGCCTGCTCCGCCTCCGTACCGGGGCGGAACTTCCACATGACGATGTGCCGGATCACGCCTGCTCCTTCCGGGCGTTGTAGGCCTGGATGCCCAGACCCAGCAGCTCGATGGACCGGGCCAGGTCAGCCGGATTGGTCACATAGGCGATGCGGATCTCGTTGCGGCCTCTGCCGGGGGTGCCATAGAACCCCTCGCCAGGAGCGTACATCACGGTCTCGCCATGGTCCTCGAACTCCTGCAGCAGGAAATACTGCAGCTTTTCCGCGTCGTCCACCGGCAGCGTGGCCATCACATAGAAGGCACCCTCGGGATGGCTGAACTGGACGCCGGGGAGCTTCTCCAGCGCCTCCACCACCGTATCCCGGCGGCGGCGGTACTCCTCCCGGACGGCGTCGTAATACGACTGGGGCGTGGAGCGGTACATGGCGGCAGCGCCCACCTGGTCCAGTGTGGCAGCGCACAGCCGACCCTGGCAGATCTTCATGGCCTGTTCCATCAGCTTCTGATTGCGGGTAATGAGGGCACCCACCCGAGCACCGCAGGAGGAGAACCGCTTGGACACGGAGTCAATGATGGCCACATTCTCGGCGGCATCCTCAAACTCCAGCATAGAGCTGAGCTTCTCCCCGCTGTATACGATCTCCCGGTATACCTCGTCGCTGATGAGCAGCAGGTCGTGCTCCTTGGCAATGTCCGCCAGAAGACGCATCTCCTCCGGGCGCAGTACCACACCGGTGGGGTTGCCGGGGTTGGTGACCATGATCGCCCGGGTGTGCTCGTTGATCAGCGGCTCGATCTGTTCCCGGGTGGCGTAGCGATAGCCCTCCTCCGCCTTGGTGGGAATGGGGCGGACCACACCGCCGGTAACACCCACAAAAGTGGTGTAATTGGGATAGAAGGGCTCGGGGAGCAAAATCTCATCGCCCTCGTCCAGGATGCAGGAGAGTACGATCTCCAACGCCTCGCTGCCGCCGTGGGTCGCCATGATGTCATCGCAGGTAATGGGGAACCCCAGGTTGACATAGTAGTCCCGCACTGCCTCCAAATACACCTCCACGCCGGGAGACGGAGCGTAGGCCAGTACGGACTCGCCGAAGTTCCGGACGGCGTCAAAGAAGGACTTTGGCGTCTCAATGTCCGGCTGGCCGATATTCAGGTGATAGACCTTGCGTCCCTTTGCTTGTGCCTCCACCACGTAGGGGTGGAACTTTCGGATGGGAGAGAGTTCGCACGCTTCGATCTTGCTGGAAGACTTCATGTGAATGACCTCCTTCGCTTGATGGTTCAACTGCTGCTTCCATACCACGGCGGAATGGGAAGATGTGCCGCCGACACAGGTGCATCGTCAAAAAAAACGCCCCTGACAACTGTCAGGGGCGAAAAACTTTCACGGTACCACCCTGATCTGTCCCCGCAAGCGAGGACATCTCATGTCATCTTGTAACGGTGATGAACCGTCCCGCTCCTCACAGGCTGCTCCAAAGTGGCTTGCTTTCTGGCGTTGGCTGGGGACTTGCACCATACACCCCTCGCTGAGAACCGGTTTCAGAAAGCTGGCTTTATCATCGCGTTTCTTCGTTTTATTATAGCTCTTTGCGGCCATTTGTCAAGGTGGAGATTTCCGGCTTTTGGAATCTCCTCTCCCAGATGCGGCAAAGCCGTGTACCTTCCTCTTTCCAGAAAGGTACGCGGCTTTGTTTGTCGTGCAAAATGCTCAAGTCTCATCCACCGGGAATGGCGGCTCCTCGGGCGCAGCGGCATCGGACGCGGCATTGCCGCCCATCTGCATCTCCTGCCACTGGGCCCGGGTGATGAGCAGCTGACGGGGCTTGGAGCCCTCGAAAGGCCCAACGATCCCCCGCTCTTCCATCTGGTCCACCAGTCGGGCGGCCCGGGAATACCCCAGTTTCAGCCGCCGCTGCAGCATGGAAACAGACGCCTGTCCCGTCTCCAAAATCACTTCCACCGCTGCGGGCAGTAGCTCGTCGCCCTCTTCGTCACCGGAGTCGGCGGAGGCGGAGCCGCCCTTGGCGCTTCCCTTGTCCTTTTCCTGGATAGACGCCTCGATCTTGGCGATGACATCATCATCGTACTGAGCCTCGCCGGTCTGCTTGACAAAGGATACCACCTGCTCGATCTCCTCTGGGGAGATAAAGCAGCCCTGGACACGGGTGGGTTTTCCGGCCCCCAGAGGAGCGTAGAGCATATCGCCCTTGCCCACCAGCTTCTCCGCGCCGGTGGTGTCCAGAATGATGCGGGACTCCAGAGAGGATGCCACCGCAAAGGCGATCCGGCTGGGGATGTTGGCCTTCATGAGGCCGGTGATGACATCTGCTGAGGGACGCTGAGTGGCAATGACCAGATGCACGCCGGCGGCGCGGCCCATCTGGGCCACCCGGCAGATGGATTCCTCCACCTCTTTGGCTGCCACCAGCATCAGATCTGCCAGCTCGTCGATGACCACCACCACGCTGGGCATGGTCTCCATTCCCTCCGTGGCCCGGGCCAGTTTGTTGTACTCCTCCAGCTTCTTGACGCCGCACTCGGAGAAGGTCTTGTACCGCTTCATCATCTCAAACACCGCCCACTGCAGCGCACCAGCGGCCTTCTTGGGGTCTGTCACCACCGGGATCAGCAGATGGGGGATGCCGTTATACGGGGCCAGCTCCACCATCTTGGGGTCCACCATGATAAAGCGCACCTCGTCAGGGGTGGATTTATAAAGCAGGCTGATGATGAGGGAGTTGGTACACACAGATTTACCGGAACCGGTGGTACCGGCAATCAGTACATGGGGCAGCTTTTCGATGTTGCCCACAATGTTGCGTCCGCCGATGTCCCGTCCCAGGGCAAAGGCGGTCTTGGACTTGTGTTCTGCAAACTCCCGGGACTCAATAACGTCCCGGATCAGCACCGGCGTGACAGACTTGTTGGGCACCTCGATACCCACCACAGAGATCTTGTCGGGAATGGGGGCGATCCGGACGCCGGTTGCGCCCAAAGCCAGAGCAATATCATCCGCCAGATTGGTGATCTTGGAGAGCTTCACGCCCTGCTCCAGTACAAACTCGTACCGGGTCACGGAGGGACCGTGGACCACATCACCGGGGGTTGCGTCCACACCGAAGCTGTTGAGGGTCTCCGCCAGACGGCGGGAGTTATTCCGCAGCTCCGCACCGGCCTCGATATGGTTTTCTCCCTGGCTTTCATGCAGCAGTGTAATGGGTGGGAACTGATAGTCCCCCTCCCCGCCGGAGAGTTTTTCCTGAATCTCCGCCGTCACGGCAGCGGTCTGCGCCGCCACCTCCTTGGCAGTATTGGCCTTTTCCCGCCGGGCAGAGGGTTCCTCCGGAGCCAGCGGTGCCGGTGCCGGAGCCGGGGTGGACGGCTGCACCGGTTGTACAGTCTGCGCCACCTGCACCGGCTCCGCCGGGATGGCAGGCGTCCGTGGAGCCACAGGTTCCGCGGGGGTGGAAACCTCCCGGGCCGCAGCGGCAGGCTCTTCTCCACTCTCCCGCAGTACCTGGGCGGGCGTCATCTGCTGATCGGACTTATGCCGGAAAAAGCTGGTAAAGCGTCCCGGCTCCTTGCTGGCAGGCTCGGGTGCAGCTGCCTGTGCCCGTGTCGGTTCACCGTCCAGCGGAATATCAATGGAAACCCGGGTACGTTCCTCTCTGCGGCGCCGGGGCGGCTCTGCCGGGATGGCGGGGATCTCCGGCTCGGGTTCCTCTTCATAGACCGGACGGTTGCGGATCTTCTCCACCATCGCCGCCGGAGTCAGGTGCAGTGCGGCCATCAGCAGCACCACAAACAGCACAAGGAAAATGACGATAGACGCCACTTTGGAAAATACTGCCACGGACCCCGCCGCCAATGCGCCGGACACAGCGCCGCCGCATTTCAGGGAAACACCGTCCTGCCACAATACTTTTAGGATACCAAAGCCGGGATTATACGTTTTGGATACAAAAATCATATGTCCCAGCACGCCGAAGAGCACCGGAAGCAGCAGGGTGCAGGTCACTCGCAGGCGAACCGGGCGGCCATGGTGAAACATCAAAATAGCGGATGCAAGCAGAAAAGCCGGTCCTGCCAGACAGTAGCCATAGCCGAAAAGTCCCTTGAGCAGCAGCGCCAGCCAGTCAATAAAAATAGCGCTGATCCCGCAGTAGCTGACCACCGTACACAGGGCCAGCACCAGCAAAATCACACTCCAGACCTCCCGGCGGATGGGCTGTTTCTTCGGCTGTGCCGGCTTCCGGGTGCGGGAGGATGAGGAGGTTCCTCTTGCGGATGTGCTTTTCTTTTTTGCGGTGGGTTTCTTTTGCGAGGCGGATGCCACGGTATGTACCTCCTTACAGGATCACTGGGTCACGATGGTCAAAAGCAAGGTCGCCGCACCGGCGAACCAGCAGTAATAGGCAAACCAGCCAAAGCGTCCCTTGGCAGCAATCATCTTCAAGAGCCGGATGCAGGCATAGCCCACCACGGCAGACACTGCCACGCCCACCAGATACACCGGCACGGAGGGCCAGTCGATGCCCGCCTCCACCGCGTCTTTCAGGCTCAGGATGTTGGCGCCCAGAATTGCGGGGATCGAGAGCAGGAAGGAAAAACGTACGGCGAACTTCCGCTCAAAGCCCACAAAGCAGCCGGCGGTGATAGTGGTGCCGGACCGGGAGATGCCGGGGCAGGTGGCGATGGCCTGGGCCACACCCACGATCAGCACATCGATCAACGTGGCGCTGCGCTCCGTCTTGCGGCCATGGCGGACCCGGTCGCTGGCAAAAAGCAGGCAGCCGGTGACCAGGAGAGCGCCGGCCACAAAATACATGTTGTCGCTCAGCCCCTCCACCAGGTCTTTCACCGGCAGGATCAAAAACAGCGGCAGCGTACCTACGATGATCAGCAAAATCAAGCGGCGGGCCGGAGGAATGGGGTCCGGTGTGCTGCGGCGGGCCAGATCCCGCGCACCACAGATCAGTTCCTGGATCATGTCACGAATATCCGGCCAGTAGGCCACAAATACCGCAACCAGAGTACCCAGATGGAGCAGCACATCAAAAAAGTCGGGAATCTCTGTAGCGCCGGATACGTTCAAAAGATGCTCCGCGATGGCCAGATGGCTGGAGATCGGTAAAAACTCTGCAATGCCCTGGACCAGGCCCAGGAGAATAGACGACAGCAGGGACAATCAGCTCACGCTCCTTAATGCTCATATGGAAGTTAGTATAGCATAGCGGCAGGGAAAATTCCAGTCATATTTGCACCCCCGCCGGAAAAAGCGGCGCAGGGGCCGGCAGCCACTGCCGTCCCCTGCGGTTCAAGTACGATCAAGAATTTTCGGTCTCGCTCATGGATTCCAGCGCCGCTCTGGCAGCGGCCTGCTCCGCCTCTTTTTTACTGTGGCCCTGGCCCCGGCCGGCGACTTTGCCGCCCACGGCCACTTCCATCTCAAAGACGCGGCAGAGATCGGGTCCCGACTCCTGCACCAGCTCATAGGTGATGGTCACGCCGGGCGTCCGCTGTACCAGTTCCTGCAGAGCGGTCTTATAATCCCGGCGCCGCTCCTCCACAGCCTCTTCCTTCTCTGCGTCCAGCAGGCAGCGATGGATGAGGTCCGATGCCGCGCCGATGCCGCCGTCCAGATAAACCGCGGCAAACACCGCCTCCGTGGCATCTGCCAGGATGGACGTCCGCTGCCGGCCGCCGCCGCTCTCCTCGCCCCGGCCCAGCTTCAGGTACCGGCCCAGGTCCAGCTTGCGGGCCACCTCGTAGAGGCTCTGCTCACATACCAGTGCGGCCCGAATCCGGGTCAGGTCGCCCTCCGGCAGGTCCGGATGCTGGGTAAACAGAAACTCCGCCGTCACAAACCCCAGCACGGAATCCCCCAGAAACTCCAGCCGCTCGTTGCTGCGCAGATGGGCACTGCGGTGCTCGTTGGCATAGGAGCTGTGGCTCAGGGCCTCGCTGAGGAGCGCACGGTCCCGAAACGTGTAATTCAGTTTTTTCTCCAGTTCCTCCATGACGTTCCTCTCCAAAAGGAAGCCCCGCGCGGGGCGGGGCGGTTCCTCATCTTATTTATTCAGCTTTCCCGCGATATAGTTCACCGCGTCCCCTACGGTTTTGAGGCCGCTCAGATCCTCCTCCTGGGTCTCGCCGATCTCGAACTCCTCTTCCATGGCCATCACCAGTTCCACCAGATCCACGGAATCGGCGCCCAGATCTTCCTCGAAGGAGGTCTCCATGGTCACCTCATCCGGTTCCATGGCAAACTGCTCGGCCACCAGGTCTTTCATCGTCTGAAAAATCTCTTCATTCGACATGCTGTTCACTCCTTACGGGATGTTGGGATGTACTCGCTGGGGTAATCATACGGCAACATCCGCGCCGGTGTCAATAGGGGAAGTAAATTTTTACGCTTCCCCCTGGACCCGCATATGGTCAATGTTTGCGGCAATATCGTCAATAAAGCCGCTCTGGGCATATTCTGCCGCCCGGAGCACAGCGTTAGTGATGGCCCGGGCGTCCGATCCGCCGTGGGCCTTGATGACCGGCTTGGAAATTCCCAGGAAGGGCGTGCCGCCCACCTCGGAGGGGTCCAACAGCTTTTTCATCTGCTCCAGATCCCCCTTCACCATACCGGCGGCCAGCTTGCCCCGGGTGCTGGCGAGAAAGACGCCCTTAAGTTCCTTCAAAAGGAACTTGGCGGTCCCTTCCAGGCCCTTGAGCAGGATATTTCCGGTAAAGCCGTCGGTCACCACCACATCGGCCTTACCCAGCATCACGTCGTTGGCCTCCACGTTGCCGATGAAATTGAGCCGTCCCTGCTCCGCAGCCGCCTGGAGCAGCGGATAGGTCTCATGGCGGAGATTGTCGCCCTTCTCCGCCTCCGCGCCGATGTTCAAAAGACCCACCCGGGGACGCTCCACCCCACGGACCCGCTGGGCATAGAAGCTGCCCAGGTACGCAAACTGCAGCAGATATTCCGGCGTGCACTCGGCATTGGCGCCGCAGTCACACAAAATGGCCTGGCCGCCCAGGACAGGGATGCTGGGTCCCATAGCCGCCCGGCGGATGCCGCGGATGCGCTTAGTCACCAGCGTGGCTCCCGCCAGCAGGGCACCGGTGGACCCAGCGGAGACGAACGCGTCCCCCGCCCCCTCTTTGAGCAGGTTCAGTCCCACAGTAAGGGAGGAGTCCTTCTTCATCTTGAAGGCCGTGGCGGGATCATCGGCGATCTCCACCACCTCTGTGGCCCCCTTGATTTCCACGCCGGCGGGCAGGCTCTTTTCGCCGCAGGCCTCCACAGCCCGCAGGATCTCCTCCGTCCGCCCCACCAAAAGGATCTCCAGACCGTGGGTGCGGTTTGCATCCAGCGCACCCTGGACAATGGCACCGGGGGCGTTGTCGCCGCCCATGGCGTCTACGATGATCTTCATGAAAGGACCTCCTCTCTCAATCCATCAATAATTGCCAGCGACCGCTGGGACAGCTCGGCATTCTTGTTCCGCTTGCCCTTGACCCGATGGTCCAGCGGCGGCATGATGCCGAAATTGATATTCATGGGCTGGAACACCGTCACAGACTGGTTGGACACATACAGTCCCAGTGCGCCGATGGCGGTCTCCTGTGGAAAGTCCACCGGGGGCTTGCCCTGCAGCCGCCGGGCGGTCTCCACCCCCACCAGAAAACCGCTGGCCGCCGACTCCACATATCCCTCCACGCCGGTCATCTGCCCGGCGAAGGAGATGCGTGGCTCCTTTTTCAGGCGGTAATAGCGGTCCAGCAGGCGGGGGCTGTTCAAAAACGTGTTGCGGTGCATGACCCCATAGCGGAGGAACTCCGCGTCGTGCAGGGCGGGGATCATGGAAAAGACCCGGCGCTGTTCCGGGAAACGCAGATGGGTCTGGAAGCCCACCAGATTATACACGGTGCCGTCGGCATTGTCCCTCCGCAGCTGCACCACGGCGTAGGGCCAGCGGCCGGTGCGGGGATCGTCCAGTCCCCGGGACTTCAGCGGGCCGTAGAGCAGCGTATCATGTCCCCGGCGGGCCATGACCTCCACGGGCATACAGCCCTCGAACACCTTGCCGTCCTCAAATCCGTGGACCGGCGCCTCTTCGGCGGTGGTCAGGGCCTGCCAGAAGGCGTCGTACTCCTCTTGGTTCATGGGACAGTTGACGTAGTCCGCCGTGCCCTTGTCGTACCTGGACCCCATCCAGGCGTAGTTCATGTCCACGCTCTCCGCGGACACCAGCGGCGCCGCCGCATCGTAAAAGTGAAGGGCCGTGTCCTCCCCCAGCAGCTCACCCAGCCGCTGCGCCAGCGCATCGGAGGTCAGAGGGCCGGAGGCGATGACCACCTCTCCCTGGGGGATCTCCGTCACCTCGCCCTCTTTCACGGTGATATTGGGGTGGGAGCGGACCCGCTCCGTCACCAGCCGGGCAAAGCCGTGGCGATCCACCGCCAGGGCGCCGCCTGCCTCCACCCGGGTGGCGTCGGCACAGGAGAGGATCAGGCTGCCCAGGCGGCGCATCTCCTCTTTCAAAAGCCCCACTGCGTTTTCCAGCTGGTCGCTGCGCAGCGAGTTGGAGCAGCACAGCTCCGCAAAATATTCCGTCTCATGGGCGGGGGTCTTTTTCTCCGGCTTCATCTCGCAGAGCGTCACCTGGACGCCCCGCTGGGCCAGCTGCCAGGCGCACTCGCTGCCGGCCAGACCCGCGCCGATCACTGTTACATGCATGGTAAATCCCTCTCTTTTGGATGGACCGCCCGCCGATACCCGTCGCAAAGCGGCGCTCAGCGCTGATCGCTGCGGCCCAGCAGGTAGTCGGTGGACACGTCAAAATAGTCCGCCATTTTGATAAGGCCGGCCACATCCGGGTAAAACGCACCGCCCTCATAATTTTGATATTGACGGACGCTAACCTCAAACACAGCCGCCATCTCCGCCTGCGTTTTCTTCTGCTCCTTGCGGAGCTCCTTCATTCTCTGCCCGAAAAGATTCATATGGCTTCCCTTGACACACAGTTTAATTTCGTGTATATTTAACACGAAATCAGATTTCATTTTTAGGGAGGAAACTGCAATGAAAGACCCGCTGGAAATCCTGTTTCAGGAGCTGACCGACACGCTGGAAGATACGCTCCCGGGCACCTATTGGAAAGATTACCGTCTCCGGGACCGCCGGGAGGACGCCCCTGGTGGCCCGGCGAGGCGGTGTGCTGGTGCGCAACGGCCACACGGAGGCCACCGTGGACCTGTGCCGGGAGCTGAACGGAAGGCTGACCGCCTGAGCGTTCAGCCCCCGCCGGTCATCCCTCCTCCGTCTTCTTGGCGGCGGTCTTTTTCCCGGCGGTCTTCTTAGCCGTGGATGCCTTTTTCGAGGCCGCGGCTTTGGCGGCAGGCTTCTTGGCTGCCGTAGTCTTTTTCGCTGTGGTCTTCTTGGCGGTGGATGCGGCCGTTTTCTTCACGGTCTTTTTCACCGTGGCCGTCTCTTCCGTCTCCGCAGCAGCCGCCTTGGCGGTCTTTTTTGCAGTGGATTTTTTGGCAGCGGCCTTTTTTGCCGCCGGTTTCTTCGCCGGGGTCTCAGCGGCGGGCTGCTCCGCCGCCGCGTCCGCCGCGCCCTCCGCCTTGTCCTGGGCGGGCTTGCGGGGATAGCCCCGCTTCTCCTCCGGCAGAAAGTTTGCACAGGCCGGGTTGATGCAGAAGGGCTTTTTGAAGCCCCGGCCGGCCCGCTTGAACATGGTCTGGCCGCAGACCGGGCAGTCGTCCTTCACCGGCACGTCCCAGGTCATAAAGTCGCACTTGCGGCTCTCGTCCTTGCTGTTGAGGAATTCACAGCAGTAATAGGTGTACTGCTTGTTGGTCTTTTTGCTGGTACCGGTGCGCTTCATCAGCCGCCCGCCGCACTTGGGGCAGCGGCCCGGCATCTCCACCACCAGAGGCATGGTGAAGCTGCACTCAGGATACCCCGGGCAGGCCAGGAAACGGCCGAAGCGGCCGGACTTGACCACCAGGTTCCGCCCGCACTCCGGGCAGATCTCCTCACTGACCTCATCGGGCACCTTGATGCGCACGCCTTCCAGGGCCTGCTCCGCCTGCTTGAGGTTCTGGTCAAAGTCGCCGTAGAAGTCCCGCAGGACATCTTTCCAGGCGGTCTTGCCCGCCGCCCCGGATTCCAGCTGCTGCT
>ENA-UEOI01003054-UEOI01003054.1-human-gut-metagenome-genome-assembly--contig:-NODE-3054-length-10536-cov-4.071709_pt1 | contig 10536 bp, 1 predicted proteins | sample MGYA00242883_ERZ507882 | MGnify/ENA primary metagenome ERZ507882 (study PRJEB26167, sample SAMN06115502) | human gut metagenome | host: Homo sapiens | place: China:Chongqing | collected 2015-07-29... | reverse complement strand
GACCGTCCGCCGCGCTGTCCTTTGCCTGTTGTGGAATTGTGCCTGCGTATGTCTGCTCTGGCAGCTGCTTGATTTACTCAGCTATGACCCTCCAGAGAAACGTTACGCTCTGACTGCGGGTGCAGTCACTTTCCTTGCGGTGATGATATTTCTTTTCACCGGTTTAGACCAACTTACCCCATGTCAGGGGGCCGACGATGCCGTCCGCACCCAGACCGTTGGCCTTCTGGAACGCCAGCACGGCGGCCTTTGTCTTGCTTCCGAAGATGCCGTCCACGCTGCCGCAGTCATAGCCCAGCGCGTTCAGCAGCTCCTGCAGCTTGCGCACCGCGTCTCCGCGGGAGCCGTAGGACACCATGGGACGCCCGACAACGGTCGTCGTCTCCACAGGCATGGCGGGGCTGACGCCGTAGAGCTTGCCCCAGGTGAGTTTGCCCACGATACCGTCCACGCCCAGGCCGTTGGCCTTCTGGAACGCCGTCACAGCCGCATAGGTCTTGGCTCCGAAGATGCCGTCCACATTGCCGGAATCGAAGCCCTTGGCATTCAACTTTTCCTGCAGGGTCTTTACCGCGTCACCGGTGCAGCCTCTATACAGCATAGGCATATCGGGTACCACGGGGGCGTAGTAGCTGTCACCGCCGGAGGAGGTGGACTTGTGCCACAGCTGGATAGAGCCGGTCAGCGTCGTGTAGTTGGTGTCGGTGGGGGTGAAGAGCCACTTGTAGGTGGTATTGGCCTCCACGGTGGTGGTGGCGGGCAGATCCGCACCCGTATCATCCACCCACTTGACTGTGCCGGGGACGGAGAGGTTGCTGCCGGCAGTGGTCAAGCCGGCGTCCGCCAGCGTCTTGCCACTGGTGGTGATAGCAGTGTACTTGGGTTCGCCGGTGGGTGTGGCCTTGGTGATGGTGATGGTTACAGGAGCACTGGTGATGGCATTGTAGTTCGCATCCGCCGCCTTGGTGGCGGTAACAGTGACAGTGCCCGCCTTGGTGGGGGTCAGCTTGCCGGTGGCATTGTCAATGGTCGCCGTGCCAGTACCAGGAGTGACTGTGTAGGTCACAGCCCCGGTGCCGGAGCCGCCGGTGGTGCCCAGCTGCAAGGTCTGACCGTAGACCACGGTGGTCTCACCGGTAATGCGCAGTGCCTGCTGATTATCCTTTTCTGTCAGGGTGATAGTCAGGGTGATGGTGAAATCCTCGTAGTTGTTGCAGGAGGATTTCAGGGTGATGGTGATCTTGTCACCCGCCTTGCCGCCGGAGATGGCATAGGTCAGCAAGTTGCCGTCCGCTGCGAAATCTTGCTTGGTAAGTGTGACATTCGAGCCGGTGCTGACGCTGTATTCACTGCTATAGCGCCACGTTTGTCCGCTGGGAAACTCCGGCCAGTCCGGCGTGTAGGTGTGCTCCGAGGCGTCCGTGTACTTCTGCTCCAGCTCGACCGTTTTGAGGTTGCGCCCGTCCGCCTTGTTCACCAAGACTTCAAGCTCGATGTTCTCCACCATGTTGTAGTTGTCGGTGTCTGTCGGGATGAACTTTGCCTGGAAGGTCTTGGTTACGGTTGAAGCGTCGCCCACGGATTCGCTGCTGTTCATCCAGCTCCATGTGCCGTCCAGATTGCCTTCCGGATTACTCAGCTTCACATCTGCCAGTGTCTGACCGTATTTTGCCGTCAGACCGGTAGGAGCGGTGTAGGCCGGCGTTGCCTTCGCTACCACAAATTCGCAATACACAGCTTCAAATCCGTAGTAGTTATCCGTATCACCAATGCTGGCGTACATACGGTAGGTACCGGCGTTCAGCGCAGGCGGATTGCTGATATCCCACGTCTGAACGGAGCCGCTGTCAGCAACGGCATAACCGTAGGTCACTTGAGCATTCAAATCACCCGTCCGGTCTGTCAAGGTCGGCGTGCTGGGCGTTTTACCGTGAGTATAGCCTGCCATGCTGACCTTGCCATACTGCTGAGCCTTGTCGACCTTGACCGTTGCGATGCCGGTTGCTTCCGTATAGGTATTCCCATCCTTCGGAGTGAACTTCCATCCGACATTATGACCAAGCGTGTTCGCATCCAGAATCGTATCGCCCGGCTGCTGCCACGCGAACATCCCTTCAACCGTTGCGCCGGTGGTGGGATCCTTCATCGTGCCGGTGATCTTGATCTTGCTCAGCGGCTCACCGTAGGTGATCTCGGTGGGCGTGAGCGTCAGTGTACCGGCCAGAACCGGGGTGAGCTTGTTCTTCGCGCTGACGTGGATGGTCAGGGTGATATACTGATAGTTGCTCGTGGAGACGGTAACACTGATCGCGCCGAATTGTCCTTCGTCCGTGGCGCTTCTGTTTGCTTCCAGCGTCAACTCACCGGTCTTGCCGTTTACAAGGGTAACAAAGGTGCCACTGCCCAGAGTGGTATCCACCTTCTTGTCATAGGCGATCGTGCCGTAGTCACAGGGAGCCGTCAGCTTCGGCAGCAGCGTCGAGAGGTCAAGGGAATAAGTCTTGTGCAGACCGTTGGTGATGGTCAGCGAGCCAGCCGCTGCCGTGGGTGCGGCAGCCTTGGTGATCTCGAAGGTCTTGCTGGCCTCGCTGAGAACATAGTTGCCGCCGTCAGCGTCCTTGATGGTCACAGTCGCAGTACCGGCATTGGTATTGTTGCTGTAGAAAATCTCGTACTCCTTCTGGTCGATGATGTTGCCGATGTCGTCCTTAACGGTGACGGTCGGCTCCAGCGCATCGCCGGTGTAGGTGCAGGACGCGACTTCAATCGTGGGCGTCACGGTTTTTGGCGTGATTTTCCACTCGACCGTGGCAGTTCCGGTGTAGTTGCCGGTACCTTCGATGGTCAGGGGAATGCTGTCATTGGCATTGGTGGCCTTGTCGCCGCTTACAATACGGTAGGTGATGGTTTCAGACCAGCCTTCCAGCGTCACGCGGGTGATCTTCGGCGATTGTTCCGCCGCCTTGTACGCGAATTCGTCTTTTTCCAGCGTGATGGTTGCGCCCTCGATGGACTTGGGGGCGACGTGGACTTTCACGGGGTCGGTTACGGCTGCGTAAATGCCGCCGTAGGATTCGTCCGGGGTGAATATCCAAGAGATTTTGTAATCGCCGGTTTGTTTGGGTTTATCGTTTGGATACGGCCACGCAAAGATGCCCTTGACCTCTATTCCTGTGTCGGGGTCTTTCATCTTGCCCGAAATTTTGCTGTTGCTCAGTGTATCGCCGTAGGTAATCGGCGTTGCGGTGATTTCGCCGTCCGGCGTGGGCTCGATCTTGTTCGCCGCGTTGACCTTGACAGTCAGAGTGATGTCCTCATAGTTTGTGCTCTTGATTACCACGGTCGCTGTACCCACAGAGCCGGTGGTTTTCACGTCATTTTTCTGAATCGGCAGGATCAGCTCGCCGTTTTCCACCTTCGCGCCGCCGGTGTAGTAGCCGTCATTGAGTTTGATCTCGCCCAGCTCATAGGTGGGTGCACCATACTCTTTGGGCTTTTCCAGCGTGGGCAGGGTGGGGAGCGTCACAGTGTAGGTCTTTTTGTAGCCGTTTATAATGGCGAGCGCAGTTTCCTTGGTGAAGTCAGGCGCAGCGGCCTTGGTGATGCTGCCAGTAGTAGGGAAGCTGCTCTGCTCCAGGGCGTAATTCTGCGCTGCCTGTCCGATCAGGGTCACTGTGGCAGTGACGTTCTTGCCGCTGCCCACACCGGCATCTTCAAAGCTGGCGGTCACGTTGTAGTCTGTGCCTTGGTTCAAGGTCACGCCGTCGAAGGTCACGCTGGAGATGTCCGCGTTTTTCGTGCCATCATAAACTTTGTCTTTTGCCGTAATGCCGGTAACGGTAACAGCCTTCGGGGTAATCACAAACGTGGCAGTCGTATTTCCGGTCAGCGTGTAATTGCTGTTGGCAATCGAGGCTGTAACTGTGTAGCTGCCTGCATTAATGGGAACGGCTGTGTCATTGTATCCGTTGCCGGTGTAGGTAAGCGTTACAGGAACGTTTTTCCCGTCCACAGCGCCGGTAAGTTTGGCAGCGGCGGCGACGACACTGCCGTAAGTGCCGCCGTTCGGGGTAATGGTAACGGTGACTTCCCTGGCGGTGATGTTGGCAGTGGTTTCGCTCTGATTTCCGCTTTTAGCCAGCACATAGTTGGCGGCAGAATCGCCGCTCAGCGTCAAATCGGAAATCGTTACTTTCTGCTTACCGACACCAGCGCTTTCCAATGTACCTGTGGCAGTAACGGTTAAGGTGTCATTTTTCAAAACACCGCCAAGGGTTACCGCGCTGTAATCCAGCACAACATTGGTATTGCCGTCATAGGCTTTGTCGTTTGCCGTAATGCCGGTAACGGTGAGGGGGCGTTTGGTAATATTTACCCAGGCGGAGCCGGAAGCATCCGCATAGCCGGACTTGGAGACCTTATAATATACGATCTTTGCACCATTCGTGAAGTTGGTGTAGGTCAGGCTGTCCTGTGTGCAGCTATTTGCGCTTGGGCCGTATTTTACGGTTGCGCCACTGGACACGCCGGTGAGGGTGATTCCGTGCGCTTTACCGTCATACACACCATCATAAGCCTCAGGCGAAATGCCGCTGAAGTTCTTCTGCGTGAGTTTGACCTTGATCTGCGCCGTCACAGGCGTGCTGGACTGCTCCACCTCGTCAGCAATCGAAGTAAGATTCAATGTTCCGGTGAGCGTCTGCTCCTCCAGCGTATTCGGATTATAATCGTTCCATTCGACGGGGATTTCAAATGTTTTGCCATCCTCCGTGGTGATCGTCACGGTTCCGGGTAGTCCCAGCTCTTCCTGCGCCGTTCCGCAGGGTTTGTCCGTAATGCCAGTCAGCATATTGCAGCTCTTTACCGTACGCTTGACAACCGTTACGGTGTAGTCCTGAGTCAGCTCATTGTAGTTATTGGTATCTGTGGGAGTAAACACGATCGTGGTGGTCTTGCGGCCTGCGCTGTCCCAAGATTTAGCAGCACCTGCCTTGAAATCGAAGGTGCCTTCGCCGTTGCCGCCGGTGAGGGTTGCTTCACTGTTGACATAAACCGGCGCAGAAAGCTTCGGCCATTCGGTCACCACCGGATTGGCCTTCTGAATGGTATACTTCACGCTGGCGGTGGCAGGCTTATTGCCCTCGCCCACCGTGATGCTGGCGGTGTACTCGCCCGCGTTGGTGGGGAGTGCGCCGTTTTCCAATATCTGTTGACCATACCCGCCCGTCTTCGTGTAGCTGATGGTGATCTTATCCACCGCCGGACCCTGCCAATCGCTGCTTGCAGTCACCGTGGCGGGTTTGCCTTCCCCGCTGTAGGTCAGCTCGGCGGGGGCCTTGATGGTCACGCTGCCGCCGTTCGGGCTGGTGCAAGTCGTGTCTGTGCAGCTTGCGGTGATGGTCGCGCCGCTTGCCGTGTACGTCCAGCTATGCTGGTGCCGGGTCACGGTGAACGGCTCGCTGTAGCACTGGTAGTTATCGCTGCTCCGCACATCAACGCGGTATTGGTAGATGCTGTTTTCCGGCAGATTGCTGATGGAGAGCGTCTTGCTCTGCCCGCCGGTATGCGTCGCAGAATTAACATTGCGGAATGTTATGGTCCAGTCTTTCTTTGATTCGTCAAACAGCTCCCACCAGTAGTAGTAGGTGACGCCCTCCGTTTCTGGCGCGATTACCGCAGTCAGCGTGATATTGCCGTCCGTCGCAAACGCCGAGCTTCCGGTGTAGTCCTTATTGTTATTCGGATAGATCTTTTCGACCACGAAGGGGGCTTTTTCAACGGTGACTCTTGACGAGATTGAATTGGCGTTGGGGAGCCATTCATTATCCGTTGTTTTTTTGTAAGCGTACCCCTTCGCCAGCAGCGCGTAGGGCTTGACATAGCCGGCATCGCTCGTGATCGCGTCGTAGCTGCCGCCGCTGAGGCTGGCGCTGCTGCCGTCGTCCTTTACAGCCACACGGCTGAAGGTGCCGTTGCTCAGCGAAAGCTTTCCGCCGTTCTGCGCCGTGACAATGGCGAGCTCCGTATCCTTGTCGTTGACGGTCAATTCCGCGTCTTTGCCGTCCACCGTCACATAGAAGCTTCCGTTGCTGCCCGTGACCGTCAGAGAAATGCCCTTGGCGATGAGGTCCACACCCTTGACCGTTTTCCCGCCGGTCGCCAGCGTCACCGGTCCGCGGGTCAGCTCATAGGCGGTCCGCTTCCCGTAGACAGTGTCATCCACATTCTGATACAGCGTGATGGTCTTTTCGCCGTCCGCCGCGTTCGCCGCCTCGATGGCAGAGGCAAAGGCCGTGTACCAGCTCGTCTTGCCGCCGACGGTCAGCGATGCCGCCATCTGCTTGCCGCAGATGCTGCAAGTGCCGTTGCCGTCCGTGCCGCCGTTGTGCTCGTGTGACTTGACAGTTACATTGGTCAGACTTGAGACCTTGTCATTACTCGCGGCGCTGTCGCCGTTGTAATACGCCGCGCCCTCCGCCAGCAGGTCGGCGAGTTTGCGGTCGCCGTTGGTTTTGATTATCGTAAATGTGCCGCCGGAGAGCTTGACTTTGGTGGTGTAAAAATCCGCGAAGGCAAACATGCCGCCGGAGATCGTGCCCGTGACATTGTAGCCAAACTCAACGCCGCCATATTTCTTTTCACAATTAAAGCTGCCGCCGCTGATGTTCGCGATGCTGCTGCCATTGAATTTGACAGGACCATTGAAGGTACCGCCCTTGGCATTCAGCGTACCGTACACCGTGACGGAGGCGTCGGTGAATGTGACGCCCGTCTCCACCGTCGCCGTGCCGTTGATGGTCGCGCCTTTATAGCTGCCGCTGGCAAAGGTCACATTCGCGTTTTCAGCGACCGTCACATTCCTGGCGGTGTGCGTTCCGCCCTCCAGCGTCAGCGTGCCGGTCAGCGTTATGGAGGTGCCGTAAGGCATATCCCGCAGCAGGGTCAGCATCGGCTCGGTGCAGCCCTCATTGCTCCAGCCGTTCAAGGTCTGGATGGCCTCTACATAGCCGTTTTCCAGCGCACTGTCTTCCGTGAAGTAGGCAGTCTTGGTCGTGCCGTCAGCGGCCTTGGCGGTGATCTTCGTATACAGGTCCTTGTGGCACACAGAGCACACAGGGTTGCTGTCATCGGCGCACTGATGGACGCACTCCGTGAACTGCACCTTGTACGCTGTATAGCCGGTCAGTTCGGAGATTTTCTCCGTCTTGGGAACGATGCTCCATACACTGTCCTTTTCGCCGTACAGCTCGCACTTCGCATAGTCGGTTCCCAGCAGGTCGTTAACGGTGAGGCTCTTGCTCTTCGTGTTGTCCGTGATCTTGCCGATGGTGCAGGCGTTTGGATTGCCCTTCCACAGCTTCAGGCCGTAGCCCGTACTTGTGGAGCCATACGCAGCATTGCTTAAAACCAACTCGCCGATTTTGCCGCCAAAGCGCTCCAATGCGCCGCCGGCCTGCAGCTCCACGCGCGAAATCTCGCCGGTGTAGGAGTCGTCAACCGCCAGCGTTCCGTTGGACCCAACCGAAAACTTGACATTGAGCGCCTGCGTCCCGCCGCCCTTGCTTGAATCCTTGACCGTCAGAGTATTGGACTTGTTCCCGCCTCCGACACGAATGTATTTATTCTCGGTGCTGACAGTTTTGCCATTCAGATCCAGCGTCGCTGAGTAGTTCTCAGAAGAGCAATTTCCTGTGAGCGTCACATTCCGCAGCAGCGTCACGGTGCTGCCTCTGGCTGCATTAAACGCATCCGTCAGCGTCTTATAATAGGCGCTATCGCCCACGCGCGCGTCGAATTGCGTTTTGCACTTCTTGCAGGTGTAGCCGGTATCGTCCATCTCGTGCGTGCAGGGCACAAGATAGACCTTGCCGTCATTGCCCAGGCTGGTCACGCTGTCGGCGGCGTCCGCCTTGAAGTTCTCAGCGCTGAGCGTCACGCCGCTTGCCGGTTCGGCGATGGCCCCAGGATTTATGCCTTCACGCACGCCCACACGGATGACCGAATCCTCACTCAATGCGCCTGATACAAGAATGGGCAGCTTCCAATCATAATTGGCGTAATAGCCGGCCTTCACCGAGCCGGAAACGGTAAGTTTAGGGTTTGTGCTTTCTGTTCCGTCGTAGTAAACGTCATATTGATTGTTGTCGGTAACGGTAGCATCGGTGAGGGTAATAGCGCCCTTTCCATAGATGCCGCCGCCCGCAAAGGTGCTGTTGTTTCCGGTGATCGTCACATTCTTGACGGTTACCCCTCTCTCCGAATAAATGCCGCCCCCGTGGCCATACCTTGTATCCCCCGTGGCGGACGCCTTGTTGCCGGTGATCGTGGCGTTGGAGATCGAAACATTGCCGGCGTTAAAGTGGATATAGATGCCGCCGCCGTTGCCGGCGGTTGCCGTGTTGCCGGTGATGGTGCCGCCGTCCATGGTGAAGCTGCACTTCTCACCCACATATACGCCGCCGCCACCGCCGTCGGATGCGCCTGCGGTGTTGTTGGAAATTGTGCCGCCGTGCATGGTGAAGTTTGGCGGGGCGATATGATTCGTCGTGCCGACAAGGAACACACCGCCGTAGTCTTCATTACCGGTAATCGCTCCACCATACATGGTAAAGGACGAGCCGGTCTGATAGTCGGCGCCCTTTTTACCGACCTGCACGCCGCCGGTGATCGTGCCGCTGTACAGTTCCAATTTGCCGCCATTGACGAGCACTTCGCCTTGAACCCTGCCGCTGTCGGAGCAGTCAGTCAGCGTCAGCGTCGCGCCTCTGCCGACCGTGATACTGCCGGAAATCGTCTGCCCGTTCAGGCAGAGGTTGACCTCGCCCATTGGCACAGTCCAGCTCCCCGACACGGACTGCGTCAGATAATAGTTGCCAGCAGAATCAGGCAGGGAATCGGCTGCCTTCCATGCTGTGTTGGTGCTGTGGGTATGACCGTTGACATCTCCATTCCCGCCGCAGACGCAGTGGCTCGCATGGGAAGCTCCCTGTACCGCCGACAGCTCCGTCAGCGCGGCGCAGACAGTCTCATAGCGCGTCAGGTCTACCTTGGGCAACTGCTCCGCAGTCAATGCCTCCAGCGCTGCGTCGATGGCAGCCAGCTGCTCCGCCACCGTCTCCGCGTTCTCTGCCGTCACCTCGTCCGGCAGGGCGTCGATCAGCTCCTGTACCGCCGACACTGCGGTATCCGCTTCGCCGTCTTGCGCCTCGCCGCTGCTGTCGGCATCACCGCCGTCCGTACCGTCCGGTACGCTGCCATCTTTGCCGCCAGTCAGCCCGGCATTCTCACCGGTGGTGTAAGTGCTGTTGGCATTTGCGGCGTCCTGCACCACGCCTGCTTCCTCCGCCAGTGCTGCCGTTGGCAGCATGGAGAAGCAGAGCGTGAATGCCAGAAATAAGCTCAAAACTCGTTTTTTCATAAGATCCTCCTTTAGGATATGCGTATAGGGTTTATATCCAGCCCGTTTTAGCACAGGCACAGCTTTTATAGATCATCCGGAATGAGCCGCAGCTTCTTTGCGGCGGTCTTGGCCTCCGCCCGGCGCTTCACGTCCAGCTTGTCGAGGATGTGGCTGACGTGGGTTTTCACGGTCGGCAGCTTCACATCCATGATCTGCGCGATCTCGGCGTTGGACTTGTCCGCGCAGAGCAGATGGAGAATTTGCAATTCTGTGGGGGTCAGCTCCTCACCGGGGGCAAGGCGGGGTTCGAGGAAATGCGGGTAGAACGCCGCCTGCGTCCGCACCGCCGCCATCAGCCGCTTGCGCCATGCCTTGTCGCCGTCCCAGTCCAGTGCTTCCAGCAGCGGCAGCACCGCCGTGCCGTATACGCTGACGGTGCGGATAAAGCGGTACTCCGCCGCCGCGTCCAGCGCCGCCGTCAATCGCTCGCGCCACCGCTCGTCCTTCTTGCGGTACAGGGCAATGGCAGTCAGGACGTTCAGGTGAATGCCGTCGATGACGCGGGCGCAGTTTTGGATGTACGGCTCCAGCGGGGCAAGCGTCAGCTGCGCCGCGTCCGGTCTGCCGTCCGCCAGCTCCACCATGGCCTGGGTGAGATACTGGTAGCGCCGCATGACGTTCAGGTGCGTCGGCTCCCGCGGGGCTTTTTCCCGATACCACGCGTCCGCCGCGTCAAGGTCGCCGGTGTGCATGTCAATACGGCAGAGCATGGCGTCCATATTGGGCAGAAAGCGCGTCAGCCCGCGCTCGGCAAAGCGTTCGCGGAGCGCCTCGATGGTGCGCCGCGCGTCGGCGGGCTGTCCGTTTGCCAGCTGGCTGCGGGCCAGCAGACCGCTGATGGCGAACTCCATGTCCGGCGCGCCGCGGTTGCGCACCTCGTTCAGCTGCGGGAGAAGGGCCAGCATCCGCCCGGCCACGTCCTCGCCCTTTTCAAACTTACTCTCGGCGATGGCGCAGTCCGCAAGACCCACGCCGTCCCGCCCCAGCACCGCCTCCACAGGGATGCGGAGGGTCTTGTAGAGCAGGTCGTCCTTTTTGCTCCACGGGGAAAAGTCCTTGCCGCCGTTCATGATGCT
>ENA-UEOI01003050-UEOI01003050.1-human-gut-metagenome-genome-assembly--contig:-NODE-3050-length-10548-cov-3.331773_pt1 | contig 10548 bp, 15 predicted proteins | sample MGYA00242883_ERZ507882 | MGnify/ENA primary metagenome ERZ507882 (study PRJEB26167, sample SAMN06115502) | human gut metagenome | host: Homo sapiens | place: China:Chongqing | collected 2015-07-29... | reverse complement strand
TGCTCCACCTTGTCCACACAGAAGGTGCAGACCTTGCGGCGCTTGCGGCCGCGGGGGCGCTCTCTATCCATAGCCATGGTACTTACCTCCCTATAAAATGGTTTTTATTGGGAGACTGCCGGCGGGCCGATCCCGCCGCTGCGGTCTCAGGAAATCAATGCTCAGAAGGGCAGCTCGCCGTCATCGTCATCCAGCCCGGCGAACTGGTCGCCGCCGCCCATGGGGGCGGAGTAGGCAGGGGGAGCGGCCGGGGCGCTGCCGGGTGCGGGAGCGGAATAACCGCCGTAGCTGCCGCCGCCCTCGGCGTCCCGTTTGGAGTCGCCGAAATAGACGTTGTCGGCTACCACCTCGGCGCTACGGCGCTTGTTGCCGTCCCGGTCGGTCCAGTCACGCAACTGGAGCCGGCCCTCCACCACGGCCAGCCGGCCCTTGGTAAAGAAGCGGGAGACAAACTCGGCGGTGGAGCGCCCGGCCACGATGTCAATGAAATCGGTGGCCTTTTCACCGGTGGATTTATCTTTGAAGTCCCGATCCACAGCCAGAGAGAAGGAGGCCACGGGGGTCCCGGTCTGGGTGTGACGGAGCTCCGGGTCGCGGGTGAGGCGGCCCATCAAAATAATGCGGTTGAGCATGGGCCCTCCTTACTCGTCCAGGCAGACGACCTGAGAGCGCATCACGCCGTCGGTGATCCGCAGCACACGGGCCAGTTCGTTGGGGAACGCGGCGTCGGAGTCGAAGCTCATGAGCACGTAGTAGCCCTCGTTCAGGTCGTTGATGGGATAGGCCAGACGACGCTTGCCCCACTCATCCACTTCCTTGACGGTGCCGTGAGCCTCAGCCATGGTCTTGAACTTGGCGACCAGAGCGGCGGTGGCCTCCTCGCTCATCGCGGGGTCGAGGATGTAGACCACCTCATAATTTCCGTTGACTTTTGCCATTTTCTTGCACCTCCTTATGGACATATGGCCCTCACGCTGCGGTGAGGGCAAGGATGTGCCTGTCAATATCCAGACAAGCTACACTATTATATAGGAAATTTCGGATTTGTCAAGCCGGAACGGGAGACTTTCCGTGGAAAATTTCCCGTTTCAGCATTATTTCATGGGAATTTGGATGGGCTGGGCAAATTCCGTGGAGCGGCTGGAGGTTAGGACGATGGTTACGGTGTCCCAAGGGTAGTCCAGCAGGGTGCGGTACTCCGTAGAGCGCTCGCACCAGCCGTCCCCATCCTCGTCGGTGGCCGACATGGAGTAGCCGCCCCACTCGTGCTCCCCCCCCTCGGGGTCGTAGTAGCTCCAGTGCAGGGACACGCCGTCCCCGGATTGAAGGGCCCAGTATACGTTGTTCCCGCTCCGCTCCACGCTCTCTATGACCATGCCCTCGGGGAGCCAGTCGGCCTTGCCGGTGCTCAGGTCCAGGGTGAAGGAGGTTTTATCTTTGTCCAGCCAACTGGCTCCGGTGATGCAGAGGGTCAGGTCCCGGCTATCCGAGAAATAGCAGCTCTCCAGTTGGATTGTCTCTCCGCCGCCGTAAGTGACGCTCGGCCGTTCATAGCGGTTCCCCAGACCGTCCACGGCGTAGCAGCTCAGCCCTTTGAGCAGGGCGGTGTTGTCCGGGTCCTCCGACAGGGTGAACTCCATGCGGGTGGGGTCGATGGTGAGCGATTCCAGACGGATACGCTGGCCGTCCAGCTCCACCCACTGGTCCAGAGCGATGCTCCGGCCAGGGCCCAGCAGATTGGGGTCAATGGTCAGGCCGAAGGTAAAGGTAGTCAGGGCGGGGGGGAGCTGGCTGGGCCCGGCGTCGTGCCAGGGACCGCCGGGCGGTGCGGTGGGGGCCGGTGTGGGGATGGCGGTGGCTGAGGCCAGGCCCTCTTTAGCTCGTCCGGTATCCTGGATATCCAGGCGCAGGCGCAAGGCTTCCGGTACACGGCCGTCCACAAAGTAGAAGCTGGCCAGCTTGTAGTCCTCCTCATCCTGCTGGCTGGGAGCTCCCCAGGTCGCCACATAGCCGTCGACCCGATTCCCATCCGAATCCAGAAGCTCGGGGTGGGCCTCCAACTGCGTGTCGCCGTCGGAGCGCAGGGTATAGAACACGTTGAGATTGTTCTGGTCCACGATGAGATACCGGACCGACGCGGTCACGCCGTCTTTTGCCTGGGTCTGGAAGACGGGCTGGAGATAGTCGTGCTCCAGAGCTGCTTTGAGGCTGGGCTCGAGGGCCACCGCCTCGGCCAGCTCCCGGATGACGGGGACGCTTTTGCAGGCCATGGCGAAGGGGGTGGAGACGTTGACCAATACGACAAAAGCCGCCGCGACCCCGGCCAGGGAGGCCAGCGGGATGCCGAAGCGGCGCCCGGCGCGGGACCGCCTGGCCCGGGCGCGGGCCCGGGCCACCGCGCCATCCAGGGCGGCCGGAGTCTCGTTCAGCGTTTGGATCAGGGTCCAGTATTCTTCTTTACGGCTCATGCGCCCACCTCCTCGCTGTCTGTCAGCTCCAGCCGCAGCAGGGACAGGGCCTTCCGCTGGCGGGTGGCCACCGTCCCCTGGGGAATCTGTAATGTCTCGGCGGTCTGGGCCAGGGTCAGCCCGTCAAAGTACCGCAGGATGATGACGGCCCGCAGGTCACGGGGCAGCCGGGCCACCGCATCCCGCAGAGGCAGGGCGTCAAAGACCTCCTGCGCCGTCTCAGGCAGCTCGGCCATGGCCACCTCCCGCCTCCGCCGGCGTAGCTCGGCGTTGCATACGTTGATGAGGATGCGGGTGAGCCAGGTGTCGCAGTATTGCTCCTCCCGCAGCGTTCCGCAGGCACGGAAGCCCTTGTAGACGGCCTCATCCACCGCTTCCAGCGCCAGGGCCTCGCTGCCCAGGTAGAGCAGCGCCGTGCGGTAAAGGCAGGCTTTCCGCCCCTCCGCCCGGGCGGCAAAAGCGGCCTCGGTCATGCCCCATCCCTCCTTTCCGCCCATTAGATGATTTCAGTGGGGGTTTTGATTGCGCGCGTTGAAATTTTTTTCGTTCCACGCTATAATAATGTCTGCTGAATCAACCGCGCTGCGGCGGATTCCTATATTCAGTACGCATTATAATAGCACACAATACAAGGCCATGCTTTTGCCCGGCGAGATCGAGGACCTCAGCCGGGCGGTGGAGAAGCTGTGCGGCTACCGGGCCAACACCATTGAAGAGATAAAAAACGCCTAGAGGACGGCAGCGACCCGGAGCTGGGTCTCGTGTACTGGCTCTTCCGCGTGAAGGGCTGGGCCCCGGGGGACTACGCCCGGATGTCCCCCGGGGAGCGGGATCTGGTCCTGGCGCTGGCGTCCTACGAGGCGGAGCACGGCCCGCCGCAGGGCTGCCCCTTCCTGCGGTCCCGGGCATGAAAAAGCCGCCCCGGAGCGGGGCGGCAAGATTATTAGAATCGCAAAAACAGACCACATATAATTGCAACTCCGATGAAAAAGCAGAGAAAACCGGCAATGGCTGTAGGTTCTATACGTTCCAAAAACGGCATCTGCGTGCGGGCCCACAGCTTTTTAGAGAACAGGATCATCGCTAACCCACTCATAGTAACGATATAGGTAACAACGGTGACTAGAATTAGGAGCATATCACCACAACCTTTCTAATCATAAGTATATCAATATCGAGTTGAGAAGTCAACTGGAGGTGAACCTATGCCGCAAGACGGCATCAATATCTATATGTCCCTGATCGACAAGGTGTCGTCCCCTTTGGACGATATCGGGAAAAAAACGAAGGTGTTCAGCAAGGATATGGACGAAATGAAGGAGACGCTGGGCCGATGGATCGGATGGAGGATTTGGCTTGAACGAACTGGACCGTTTGCCCATTCCGCTGCTGGAGTGGTACCGGGATAACGCCCGGGCGCTGCCCTGGCGGCCCGCTCCGGGGAGCCGCACGCTGGGGGACCCCTATCGGGTGTGGGTGTCGGAAATTATGCTCCAGCAGACCCGGGTGGCGGCGGTGCTGGATTATTATCAGCGCTTTATGGCGGCGCTGCCCACCGTGGAGGCCCTGGCGGCGGTGGGGGAGGACCGGCTGATGAAGCTGTGGCAGGGGCTGGGTTACTACAACCGGGCCCGCAACCTGCGCAAGGCCGCACAACAGATCACGGGCGAATGCGGCGGGCGGTTTCCGGACACTTACGAGGGCCTGCTGGCCCTGGCTGGCGTGGGGGAGTACACCGCCGGCGCCATCGCCTCCATCGCCTTCGGAGCGCCAGTGCCCGCAGTGGACGGCAACGTGCTGCGGGTGGTCTCCCGCATCACCGGAGATGAGGGGGATATCGCAAGGCCGGAGACCAAAAAGCGGATGCGCTCGGCCCTCCAGGCCGTTATGCCCCGGCAGGACCCGGGAGATTTCAACCAGGCCATGATGGAGCTGGGAGCCATGGTGTGCCTGCCCAACGGAGCGCCCCGGTGTGGGGCGTGCCCGGCCGGCGGGTTCTGCCGGGCCAGGCGGGAGGAGCGCACGGGGCAGCTCCCCGTCAAGACCGCCCAAAAGGCACGGCGGACGGAGCGTCGGACGGTCTATCTAATTTTTTACGGGGACACCGTGGCCCTGCGCCGCAGGCCGGGCAGGGGCCTGCTGGCCGGGCTGTGGGAGTACCCCAATCAGCCCGGGGGCGGGCTGGAACCGTTGACGCAGTGGGGGATCATCCCCCGGTCTGTGGAGCCGGTGGGAGTGGGGAAGCACGTTTTCTCCCACATCGAGTGGCACATGGTGGCCCTGGCGGTGGAGGCGGCGGAGACATCCCTGCCGGAGGGCTGGGTGTGGGCCGACCAGGCGGGGCTGCGCAGCACCTATGCGGTGCCCAGCGCCTTCCAGAGCTTTGCGAAAACGGTGGAACAGAGATTACAGGGGGAATAATTGTGGCAAAATTATACTTTCGGTATGGCGTTATGGGGTCCAGCAAGACGGCCAACGCCCTGATGGTGCGCTATAATTATGAGGAACGGGGGCAGGTGGCCCTGCTGGTCAAGCCGGAGATCGACCAGCGGGACGGGGCCAAGTTCGTGGCCTCCCGGATGGGACTGTCCCATGCGTGCATCTATTTTTCCGAGTTGGTGGTCATGCCGGAGGAGCAGGTGCGGTCCTATGCCTGCGTCATTGTGGACGAGGCGCAGTTTCTCAGCCGGGACGAGGTGCAGTATCTGGTCCGCGTGGTGGACGATTGGAACGTGCCGGTGATCTGCTACGGCCTGCGGGCGGACTTTTCCGGCCAGCTCTTCCCGGGCTCTCAGGAGCTGCTGGCCACGGCGGACATCATCGAGGAGGTCAAGACCATCTGCTGGTGCGGCAAGAAGGCCACCTGCAACGCCCGCTTCGACGAAAACGGGACGGTGCTCCGGGAGGGGGAGCAGGTGGTGCTGGGGGCCAACGACCAGTATATCGGCCTGTGCCGCAAGCACTGGCGGGAGGGCAATTTAGGGCCCGATTTTCGAAAGAAAGGCGTCTGAGGCCAGCAGGAGGCCCAGGCGGAGCCCCTCACGGAAGCAATAGAGGCCGTGGGCTTTCATGGGGTGGTCCCGGAGGCAGTCGGGCCAAAGGTGGGGCTTGGGGTCGCAAACCCAGGCGTTGTAGAGGGCTTCGATGTCAGGGATCATGAGAACATCTCCTTAGCACGCAGTTGCGTGTATTTACAAGGATACTATATCACACGCTCCTGCGTGTGTCAAGGAGGAAAAGGGATGTTTCCGGAACGATTAAAGGCCCTGCGCAAAAAGAACGGGTGGACGCAAAGAGAGGCGGCGGAAGCCACTGGGATGTCCTATCGGGGACTTCAGGACCTGGAGGCAGGGAAAAAACCGGGCTATGACAGCCTGTTGAAGCTTGCAGATGGGTTTGAAGTGTCGGTGGACTACCTCATGGGCCGGACGGATGATCCCCGGCTGCATCAGTTGGACGAATAGGAGGCGGCGCCCCTCTGTGGGAGCAAAGCATACGGCCTCATTTTTTCAGGCAAAGGAAGTGAACCCCATGCGCTGCAACCTCTGTCCCCGCCAGTGCGGAGCCCTGCGCACCGAGACCGCCGGGGAGGGCCGCTGCCGGATGCCCGGCGTGCCGGTGGTGGCCCGGGCGGCCTTGCACATGTGGGAGGAGCCCCCGATCTCCGGGACAAACGGCTCCGGTACGGTGTTTTTCTCCGGGTGCTCCCTGGGCTGCGTGTTTTGCCAGAATCACCGGATCAGTCAGGAGGATTTTGGCCGGCCGGTGACGGTGGAGCGCCTGCGGGAGATCTGCTGCGAGCTGATCGGCCAGGGGGCCCACAACGTCAACCTGGTCAACCCCACCCACTACGCCCACGTTGTGGCCCGGATGCTGGACGAGCCCCTGCCGGCGCCGGTGGTGTGGAACTCCGGCGGCTATGACCGGGTGGAGACCCTGCGCTCCCTGGAGGGGAAGATCCAGATCTACCTGCCCGACCTGAAATACCGGACCCCCGCTCTGGCAGAGCGGTACTCCGGCGCGGCGGATTACCCCGAGACTGCCGCCGCCGCCATCCGGGAGATGGTGCGGCAGACCGGACCCTATGAGCTGGGGCCGGACGGATTGCTCCGCAGAGGGGTGATCGTCCGCCACCTGATCCTGCCCGGCCGGGTGAACGAGGCCAAGGCCGTTATGGACTGGGTGGCGGAGACCTTCCCGGCGGGGACGGTGCTCTTCTCCCTGATGCGGCAGTATGTGCCTCAGGGGCGGGCGGCGGAGTTCCCGGAGATCGACCGGAAACTGCGGGCCTCGGAGGCCCGGACGGCGGCGGAGTATATGGAAAATCTGGGCCTGGAGGGCTTTGTTCAGGAGGGGGCCGCCGCCGACAGCGGCTACATTCCTCCCTTCGACCTGACCGGCGTAGAATGACAAAGGGCCCCCGGCGGATTTCCGCCGGGGGCCTTTTACGTTCAGCGGGCCACGATGACCCGGATGCAGCCGCCCTGGTCGGCGGGCTTGTCATAGTAGCCGGTGAGGGTGTAGTCCCCGCCGGACACCAGGGAGAGGGAGGAGTAATAGTAGGTGTTGCCCCGCAGCTCATAGACGGCCACCGTATCGGAGAGGGGATACGTCCGGCTGCCGGCATAGGCCGTCTTGCCGTCTACGCTGGTCAGAGTCACCTCGTTCAGGTTGGCCAGCTTGACGCCGTCCGCGTCCTGCTTGAGCTGGAAGGGGCCGGTCTTGACGTTGTACAGGGTGGCGCCGGTGATGGGGGCCTGCTGGACGCCGCCGATGTCGTACTCATAGACGCCGGAGACCGCCATGCCCATATCCGTCTCGCTGATGTGGGTGAGCACACCGTAGCGGTGCATGTCGCCGGTGACCTCGTTCAGGATGAGACGGCGGACGGCGCCGTGTTCGTCCAACTGGTAGAAGCGGACATCGCTCTCCCGGAGGCTGACGCCTTTCAGGCGGGAGGGATAGACCCGCACGGCCTGGGTGTCGCCGTAGGTGTCCAGGATCTCCACGTCGTCGGCCAGGTCGTAGGAGCCCAGCCGGGTGCCGTCGGTGCTCACCTTGCCGCTGATGCCGCTGCCGCTCAGGCGGGTGACCTGGACCGAGCCGCCGTTGGTGGTCACCTGGACCAGAGCGCCCGCCTTCAGATTCTTCTGGTCCCAGCGGTAGGAGTAGGTGTTGCCGTCGGTGGCCTGGACGGTGAGGGTGGAGGCGGTATAGGGATTGCCGGAGGCGTCCTCATAAGAGGCGGTCTCCACGGCGGTCACCATGCCGTAGACGGTGGAGCTGGTCCGGACGGGATCCAGCACGGCGGCCACCTGGTTGTCCCGGCCCAGCAGGAGGGTGACCGAGTCGCCCACCCGGAAGGGGCCCAGATCGCTGAGGTCGTAGGCGGCGGCCGGGGTCTCGATGGAATAGCTCTTGCCCGCCACGGTGACCGAGGTGGGGGAGGAGGCGGGGGTGATGGCCTCGATGCTGCCGGTGACCTTGTTGGAGTACACCCATAGGGTGCGCATGGACTTGGAATAGTAGACCACATCGTTGGCGGCCACGGCGGAGAGGGTGGAGGCGGAGCCGCCCCGGTAGACCTTAGCGGTGGACAGGTCGAAGGGTAGCTTGGATTGCCAGCCGCCGCTGGCCACCACGGGGACCTCCATAGCCGCGTTGACAAGGGCCACGGTGTTGATGGTGCCGGAGGGAGTGACCAGGTGCTCGCCGGGCTTGAGCACGTCCAGCAGGTAGGCCGAGCTGTCGGCGGTCTTGGCGGTCAGCAAATTGTAAAAGAGGTACAGCGCATCCCGCCGGGTCAGCTCCCCGTTGGAGGCGGTGGTGGGTACGCCGGCGTCCAGGCCCAGGGCCCGGTATTTGGCCATCTGACCGGCGGGATAGGCGCCGGTAAAGTCGGAGTCCCGGTAGCCCAGCAGCCGCAGGACCATGGTGACGCCCTCGGCCAGGGTGATGTTGCGGTCGGGCTCAAAGTAGCCGTAGAGGTTGCCCCGGACCAGTCCGGCGCTGACGGCGGCGGCCACATAGCCCGCAGCCCAGTGGGTACGGGGCACGTCGGGGTAGGGATCGGTGGCGGTCTCGGGGCCCACGTTGTCCCGCAGCGGGGAGGCGGCCACCACCAGCTTGGTGAATTCGGCCCGGGTGACGGCGCGGCCCAGCATCAGGTCGCCGTTTTCGTTGCCGGTCATGATGTCCAGGGCGGAGAGCACCTGGGCGGCCTCTGCCTCGGTGGGCGCCTGGGCCGCCCGGGCGGCGGGCAGCAGGGATAGAACCAGGGCCGCGCAGAGCAGGGCGCTTGCAACTCGTTTCTTCATCTTTTTCGCTCCTTCTGTCAAGTAAGGGGATGACGCGCCGGCTCAATCATACCGCAGGGCGTCGATGGGGTTGAGGCGGGCGGCCTTGTTGGCGGGCAGATAGCCGAAGAGGACGCCGATGCCTACGCTGACGCCGAAGGCGATGGCCACCGAGCCCAGGGTAGGTACGGCAGAGAAGGTGGCGTTGCCGCCCATCTGGGCCGCCATCATGCCGCCGATGAGGCCGCCGGCAAGCTGGGCCAGGCCGATGCCCACGCCGATGCCCAGCACACCGCCGATGGCGGAGGTGGTGCCGGCCTCGATGATGAACTGGCCCCGGATATCCTTGCGCTTGGCACCCAGGGATTTGCGGATGCCGATCTCCCGGGTGCGCTCGGTGACGGAGACCAGCATGATGTTCATAATGCCGATGCCACCCACCACCAGAGAAATGGCGGCAATGCCCGCCAGGACCAGCACCAGCAGGTTAATCATGCTGGTCATGGTCTCCAGCATCTCGGACATGCTGGTAACGGTGTAAAAGTCATCGCTCTCGAAGAACTCGTACAGGGCATCCTCCAGAGCGGCCTTGCTCTCAGACAGAAAGTCCTCGTCAGGAACGGTGACCACATAGCTGGAGACGCGCCCGGAGATGCGGGAGGCGGTGGAGTAGGGGAGGAAGAGGCAGTCGTCGGCGCCCCCTTCCTCCAGTTCGCCGGCCTGCTGCTCAAGAACGCCCACGATGGTCAGGCTCTGGCCGCCCACCCGCAGGGTCTGGCCCACGGCGTTCCCGCCGAAATAGGCCTGGTCCAGGTAGGCCCCCACCACGCAGACCTTGGTGCGGGTGGCGATGTCGCTGTACTGCAAGCCGCGGCCCCGGGAGACCTCATACCCCTGGATGGAGAAGTAATCCTCACTGACGCCGGTAACCGAGGAGCTGGTGGTGTCGGCGCCGACCTTTACTGAACCGGACAGGCTGGCGGTGGGGGAGCAGAGATCCAGGTACTGGCTGTTTTCGGCCACGATGCCGTAAACGTCCTCCACCTCCATGGTGCGGGTGGAGCCCCGGGACAGGACCATGACGGTGAGGGTGTTGGTGCCCATGCTGGAAAAGCTGTCGGAGACATAGCCCTCCAGGCCGTTGCCCAGGCCCACGATGACGATGACCGCCGCCACGCCGATGATGATGCCCAGCATGGTCAAAAGCGTGCGGGTCTTGCTGGAGACGATGTTCTTGACGGCCAGGGAGAGAGATTCCAGGATATTCAAGCCGATGCGCCTCCTCCCGTTCCGGCGGCCCTGGGGGTGACGACCGCCTCGGGCGCGTTGGAGGGCACGTCGTAGACCACCCGGCCGTCCTCCAGCCGGATGATGCGCTGAGCCTGGACGGCGATGGAATTGTCATGCGTGATCAGGACCACGGTGTTGCCCGCGGCGTGGAGCTCCTGGAGGAGGGAGAGGACCTCGCGGCCCGTCTTGGAGTCCAGGGCGCCGGTAGGCTCGTCGGCCAGAATGACCGCCGGCTCGCCCACCAGGGCCCGGGCAATGGACACCCGCTGCTGCTGGCCGCCGGAGAGCTGGCTGGGCTTGTGCTGGAGCTTGTCACCCAGCCCCACCATCTCCAGGGCGATTCTGGCCCGCTCCCGGCGCTCTGCACGGGGCACGCCGGCGTATATCAGCGGGACCTCCACGTTTTCCACCAGATTCAGCTTGGGCAGCAGGTTGTACTGCTGGAAGATGAAGCCCAAAAGCGCGTTGCGGATCTCTTCTAGCTTGTTTTTGTT
>ENA-UEOI01003049-UEOI01003049.1-human-gut-metagenome-genome-assembly--contig:-NODE-3049-length-10549-cov-4.028361_pt1 | contig 10549 bp, 8 predicted proteins | sample MGYA00242883_ERZ507882 | MGnify/ENA primary metagenome ERZ507882 (study PRJEB26167, sample SAMN06115502) | human gut metagenome | host: Homo sapiens | place: China:Chongqing | collected 2015-07-29... | reverse complement strand
CCATTCCGGAAGTTTGGATAAAAGGTCGGCGTGTGCCACCGGCTTTCTCAGCAACCGCCCCGTTCCAACATATGAAGAAAACAGATATGGAACGTTTGGGAGTATCGGATGTGGCCGATGCAGTTCGTCATTTCTCGGGAGTCAGCGTTAAGGATTATGGTGGAATTGGTGGATTAAAGACTGTTTCTGTACGCAGTTTGGGAGCACAACATACAGCAGTCAGCTATGATGGAGTAACTGTCAGTGATTGTCAGTCAGGGCAGGTAGATATCTCCCGTTTCTCGTTAGACAATGTTTCTGAACTGGCACTCAGCATTGGTCAGAGTGATAATATTTACCAGACAGCGAAGATGTTTGCCTCTGCCGGTGCTTTAAGTATCGAAACCTCACGTCCGGATTTCAGTGATAGACCTTTCCGGTTGCTTACAAATATGAAAACCGGTTCTTACGGGCTTGCTAATCCTTCTCTATTTTATGCTCAGAAATTAAGTAACCGTTTCAGTTTTTCTGCCTATGCTGATTATTTACGGGCTGACGGTAACTATCCCTTCAAAATATGGAATGGGAATAAACTGATTGACTCTAAACGAAACAATAGTGATATAGAGACTTATCGGGCAGAATTAAATTTGTTTGTAACTCTGAATGAGAAACAGGATTTGAAAGCCAAAGTTTATCTCTTTGATTCGGAAAGAGGGCTACCCGGCGGAGTGATTTATGACAATCCGTATGCTGCCGAAAGACTATATGACCGTAATTACTTTGGCCAATTGAAGTATGAGAACCGATTCTCTGAGAAATGGAAGCTACAAGCAAGTGGAAAATTTAACTTCAGCTGGAACCGGGACTATAATAATGAATCTTCCGGTATTACAGACAATCGTTTCCGCCAGACTGAGACTTACTTATCCGCTACCTTATGGAGCGAACCAGTGAAAGGGTTATCTTTCTCATTAGCACAGGATTTCGCCTATAACTATTTGTCAACGACTTTACAGAACAATCAATATCCGGAACGTTTCACCTATTTAACAGCAATAGCCACACACTATAAAAGCAACCGATTTTCTGCTACCGCTTCCCTGCTGAATACTTATATTACAGAGAATGTACGGACAGGAAAAGCTGCTGCAGACCGTAAACGCCTTTCCCCCGCTGTCAGCCTGTCGTGGAAACCTTTTGATTTTGGTCTACGTTTCAGAGCTTCATACAAAGATATCTTCCGTACGCCGACATTCAATGATTTGTATTATCTGGTAATTGGCAACCATAATTTAAAGCCTGAAATTACCCGGCAATTCAATGTAGGTACAACGTGGAGTTCTACTTCATTGGAATTTATCGACTATCTAAGCCTTTCAGTAGATGCTTATTATAATCGGGTGAAAGATAAAATCGTGGCAGTACCCACTATGTTTATCTGGAAGATGATGAATTTAGGCAAAGTCGAAACTATTGGTACAGATATTAACCTGGCAATTGAAAAAGAATTAGCAGAACATTATAAGTTATATCTCACAGGAACTTACAACTTCATGCAAGCGGAAGATATTACCGACCGTAATTCTAAAATATGGCGGAATCAGATTATATATACTCCGAAACATTCAGGTTCAGGAAGTCTGACTTTTGAGAACCCGTATGTCAACCTGACTTATAACATAATGTACGCTTCGGAACGCTATTCGATTGCCCAGAATATTCCGGAAAATCGTATCAAATCTTACACTGACCACAGTATATCACTCTCGCATACCTTTAAATGGAAGAAGCAGTCACTACGCATACAGCTGGATGCCTTGAATCTGAGTGATAAGAACTACGAAATAGTCCGCTTCTACCCGATGCCCGGACGCAATTATAAAGTAACAATCAACTATAAATTATAAACTAAAAACAGAAACTATGAAGAAGTATTGGTATAAAACCGCCATGCTGGTTATGGCATTAGGAGCATTTACCGCATGTAGTGATGATGACGGACCAAAAATTCCGGAAGGACCTATAGCGCCTGTTAATGGAGCATATGTTATTAATACAGGAAATAGTGGGGCTAATAACGGTACTATACAATGGTATGACAGAGATCAGAAAACAGTTAGTGCAGACTTGTTTGCTGCAGCCAACGGAACAGGTATAGGTGATGTACAAGATCTCTGCATTTATGGTTCTAAGATATATGTCACATGCAGTGAATCTGCCAAAATAGAAGTTCTGAACAGGGCTGATTTCACCCGTATACAAACTTTGAATCTAGCTAATGAAAGTGGACAATCCATTAAGCCACGTTATATGGCAGCAACTAAAGGAAATATTTATTTCACTGCATATGATGGTACTATATCACGTTTAGACACCATCAATCTCTCTATTACAGGAAAAATAGAAGTAGGAGATCACCCAGAAGCACTGACTGTTGCAAACAATAAGTTATACATAAATATATCAGGTTATGGTTCGGGCAATCAAATTGCAGTTGTCGATATCGCTACTTTCAAGAAGACGAAAAACATAGAAGTACTTCTCAATCCTTATGATGTTTGTACAACCGGAGAAGACGGAAAGGTATATTTCATTTCATGTGGAGATTTCAGTGGGAATCCAGCTCAGACCTTACAATGCATCGACCCGCAAACAGATCAAGTTACGGAAATATGTCCGGCCAGCAAAATGGCAATGAAGGATAACAAGATCTATCTCATTTATGCAGAATATTACGAAAATGCCGATCCTAAAAGCATTTCTGTATATGACATGAATACCAAACAAACTACGCAGTTTGCCAACTACAGCGATTTCTCCAATCCTGGTAATATTGTAGTCGACCCGGCTACAGGAGATATAATTATCATCGATCAACCTTTCTCTGTTCTCAACGACATATATGTTTATGGTAGTGACGGCGTACTCAAAAAGAAATTGGAAACCGGATACTATACCACTAATATGCGCTTTGTAACTGAATAACAGCATGAAACAAATTTCTTTCTTTCTAACCCTTTGGGTGACAGTGTTACTTCTTTCCGCCTGCGGCGGAAAGAGCAGCACTGCTTCCGGCTCTACACAAGGAGACACCATCCCGCTGCACTACTCCTCTAATCTTTCTCTGATAGATTACGAAGATTACATCGTTGCACAGCTACGCAATCCCTGGGATACAGCAAAGATACTACACACCTATGTATTAGTAGACAAAAACCAGCCGTTACCCCAAGAACTGCCTCAAGGCACCCTTGTCCGCACTCCACTTAGTAAAGCCGTCATTTACTCATCCGTTCATTGCAGCTTACTGAAAGACTTCGGTGCTTTGAATAGCATCGGTGGTGTATGCGACTTGAAGTATATCAAACTACCGGAAATAGAGGAAGGATGTCGAAACGGAACCATCGCCGATGTAGGTGATGGAATGAATCCCAATATTGAGAAAATCATAGACCTACATCCCGATGCCATCCTCCTTTCTCCTTTTGAAAACAGCGGTGGATACGGACGCGTAGAGAAACTGAATGTACCTATCATTGAGTGTGCCGACTATATGGAAACCTCTTCATTGGGACGTGCCGAATGGATGCGTTTCTACGGTTTATTATTTGGCAAGAAAACAGAAGCAGATGCTATGTTTGCTGCAGTAGAAAGAAACTATAAAGATTTGCAAGAATTAGTAAAGCCTATCTCTTTTGCCCCCTCCGTGATGTGTGATCTGAAAACAAGCTCTACCTGGTATACTCCGGGTGGTAACAGTACCATTGCCAAACTATACTCTGATGCAGGTGCCAACTATATTTTCAGAGAAGATACACATAGCGGCTCACTCCCCTATCCTTTCGAAGTTATCTTTGAGAAAGGTCAACAAACTGATTTCTGGCTGATACGCTACAATCAACCCGTAGATAAAACATACGGGGAACTTGAAAAAGAGTTTGCCCCTTATGCAGGTTTCCGTCCCTTCAAAGAACGGAATATCTACGGATGCAATACCAACCGAGTTCCTTTTTATGAAGAAACACCTTTCCATCCGGACTGGTTATTGAAAGATTTAATTAAGATATTTCATCCTTCACTGTTGGAGGGGTATGAACTGAGATATTACAATAAATTAGCGGAGTAAAATCTGCATTCTATTTCAGGATGAAAACAAAAGGATATATATATGGTATAGCACTGTCGGTCCTCATTATCGTATTGATGGCTGCCAATCTCTGGTTCGGTTCAATCAATATCCCCGCCGGAGCAGTGTGGAATACCCTCACAGGAAATGAAGTAGAAAAAGCCAGCTGGACTTTTATCATCTGGGAGTCTCGCCTGCCACAAGCCGTCACGGCACTACTATGTGGTGCCGCACTCGCAGCTTCGGGACTAATGCTGCAAACGGCATTCAACAACCCACTGGCAGGTCCGTCCATCCTGGGTATTAACTCAGGGGCAAGCCTTGGCGTCGCATTGGTGATGCTGGCCGGTGGAGGAAGCATTGCTACAGGGGTATTCACCTTATCCGGTTTCTTCTCCGTAATACTCGGTGCCTTCATCGGGTCAATGGTGGTAATGGGGCTTATCCTCTTCTTTTCTACACTGATAAAAAGCAATATCATGCTGCTGATTACAGGTATCATGATCGGTTATATCACTTCGTCCGCTATTTCATTGCTCAACTTCTTTGCGACTGCCGAAGGGGTACATTCTTATATGATATGGGGCATGGGAAACTTTGGAGGGGTCTCGTTGCAACAACTCCCCTATTTCTCTATTTTCTGCCTGGCAGGTTTGTTACTTTCCATCTTGCTTATCAAACCCCTGAATGCCCTGCTACTGGGCAGCACGATGCAACAAAGCTTCCCGCAGTACAGAACGCACATCTACCAATGTGCCGGAAATACCGCCCGTACTGATCCGGACCCGGTCTATCACCTTATTCGCCTGATTCATCAGCAATACCCAAAACTCTTCCAGTTCAAGATCGCACATCAACGGATGAAACAGTTCGTAAATATCCTTAGAACAACTGATAACAGCCCGCTCCTTCACTTCCTGCAATTTACGACGCTTTCCCAATTCCAAAGCAGCCATAATGGCAATGCTTTTCGCCGGGCCGAAGCCTTTAAAACAAGAAAAGTCACGGACTCCCCAATGAGCCAGTTCGTTCAAATCATTATGACAGGAGACAAGTATCCGTCGCATCAGCTCTACCGCGCTCTCTTCGGTATTGCCGGAGCCGATCAGAATAGCCAACAACTCGGCATCGCTCAGGGCGCCCGAACCTTTCAACATCATTTTCTCTCTCGGACGATCCTCTTCCGCCCATTGGCAAATAGTCAGTTTGTGTGTATCTTTCATTGGTATGTGTATATATGTACCTTCATTTATAAAAGTTCTTTTGAAAAGCTTCGAACTCACCTCGCTTCAAAATGCAACGTTGCCACCAAGCTCTCCAGAAACCGGTTCCATAACCGATCAGTTGTATAAAAGAAGCAGCAATAGAGTAAACTCCTATACGCAAACTGTGATTACAACAAGCGGAATCTACGCAAACCAACAAAGCATAAAACAGAATCGGAAGAAGGCTATACGGACAGAACAAACCACCGACGAGCAACAAAGCCACCCCTAAAGTAAAAGCAGCAGGAAGCAGGTGCACCAGCTTTAATGACTCCGGATATTTTTTATAAAGATTGATACGGGCAATACCGGAATTATGCACTTGCTTAAAGAACTTCTTCAAATCGGTGCGCCGCTTATGATACACCCATGCACCGGGAAACAAACGGCATTTGTATCCTCCCTTAAAAATCCGGATACTAAAATCGATATCCTCTCCAAAACGCATCTTGGAAAAACCTCCCAATGCCTGATATACCTCCCGTCTCACCCCCATATTAAAACTACGCGGATAGAATTTATCCATTTTCTTTTTACCACCACGAATGCCGCCGGTCGTAAAGAATGAGGTCATGGAATAATTAATCGCTTTCTGAATGTCTGTAAAAGAATCATGCGCACAGTCGGGACCACCGAATGCATCGGCAGGAGCCGTTTCCAATTCCGCCTCTACTTCATCGAAATAGCTTTCCGGAAGGATGCAATCAGAATCCAATATGATCAGAAAATCCCCCTGACTCCGCTCAGCTCCATAATTGCGGCTTTGCCCCGGCCCGGAATTAGATTTCTGATAATATTTCAAGTCAAGCACCGCCTTGTACTTTTCCGTAACAGCCAGACAAGGAACAGAAGAACCGTCCTCGACTACAATCACTTCAAAATCTTTAAAATGCTGCTTTACGAGGCTTTGCAACAATTCGTCCACCTCGTCGGGACGGTTATACACAGGTATGATGACGGAATATCTCATATTCGTTGGTTTTATCTACCGGCAAAGATACATCATTATTTTAATAAAAAACGGGACTATCCTTATTAGGATAGCCCCGCCTTGCGTATTAATCATTTTTTCGGAATTATTTTCCTACAATATCCATTGTGTCAGAAGCGATCAACAGTTCCTCATCTGTAGGAATAACCACTACTTTTACTTTTGAATCAGCAGCAGAAATGATAGCTTCTTCACCGCGGACTTTGTTCTTTTCGGCATCCAGCTTCACGCCCATAAATTCGAGCCCCTTGCATACACCTGCACGACAGCTTGCTTGGTTCTCACCGACACCACCGGTAAAGAGAATCACATCTACGCCACCCAAAGCAGCAGCATAAGCACCAATGTATTTTTTGATACGATAGAAATACATCTTTTCTGCCAGAATTGCTTTCGGATTACCCTCTGCCACAGCAGCTTCCAACTCACGCATATCGCTCGATACGCCGGAAACTCCAAGAACACCGCTTTTCTTGTTCAGCAGATTGGAAATACCGGTTGTATTAAGTCCTTCCTTGTCCATGATGAAAGTTACGGCACCGGCATCGATATCACCGCTACGTGTACCCATCATCAATCCTTCCAACGGAGTAAGTCCCATAGTCGTATCGATACATTTACCATCTTTGATAGCAGCGATAGAGCCGCCGTTACCAATGTGGCAGGTTATCAGCTTCAACCCTTCGGGTTTAACACCCAAGTACTCACATACGCGTTGAGATACATAACGATGAGAAGTTCCGTGGAAACCATAACGGCGCACACCGTATTTTTCATACAGTTCGTAAGGAACAGCATATAAATATGCATAGTCAGGCATTGTCTGATGGAAAGCCGTATCAAACACTCCAACCTGTGGAATATTGGGGAGAATGGCCGAAATGGCATCCACTCCCTTCAGGTTTGCAGGGTTATGCAACGGTGCCAGATCGTTGCAAGCGGTAAACGCTTCCAATACTTCCTTATCGAGCAATACGGATTTGCTGAAACGTTCACCTCCATGTACCATACGATGACCCACAGCATTGATTTCATCCAATGACTTGATAGCTCCGTATTCCGGATCAGTCAATGTATGAAGGATAAATTCCACTCCGACAGTATGTTCCGGAATGTCCTTTTCCAATATTTTCTTTTCTCCGTTAGGTAAAGTAAATTTCAAGAAAGAGCCTTTCAAACCGATCTTTTCAATACCGCCTTGGGCAATCACTTCTTTACTGTCCATATCGAACAGTTTATATTTGATAGACGAACTTCCACAGTTCAATACTAATATCTTCATTTCTGATTATCGTTTTATTAAATTATTTGTTTTTCTTGGCTGCGATAGCTTGATTGGCTGTAATAGCAATCATTCTATACACATCTTCAATAGAACAACCACGTGAAAGGTCGTTTACCGGACGGGCAATACCTTGCAGAATCGGACCGACAGCATCGGCGTGTCCCAAACGTTGCACTAATTTATAAGAAATATTACCGACTTCAAGACTCGGAACAATCAATACGTTGGCCGCACCTGCAATAGCTGACCCCGGCGCTTTGCTCGCACCAACCTCCGGAACCAAAGCTGCATCTGCCTGCAATTCACCGTCAATAGCCAATGTAGGAGCCATTTCTTTGGCAATCTTCAATGCTTCAACCACTTTATCTACCACTTCGTGTTTAGCCGACCCTTTCGTTGAGAAGCTGAGCAATGCTACTTTAGGTTCCTCTATTCCGGCAACAGCCTTAGCAGTACCAGCCGTACAGATCGCAATCTGAGCCAACTGAGCAGCATCCGGAACCGGAGTCACGGCAACATCCCCCATCACAAGAATACCGTTCTTACCATATTCGGGAGCATGTGTCAACAACAACATAGCACCGGACACGGTAGTAATTCCCGGAATAGTCTTGATAATCTGAAGCGCAGGACGCAATACATCACCGGTCGTATTGCGGGCACCGGCCAACTGTCCATCGGCATCCCCGTTCTTAATGATGAGACAACCCAGATACAACGGGTTAAGCACCAGCTTACGGGCCTCTTCGATAGTCATGCCTTTCTTTTTGCGAAGCTCGCACAATAACTGTGCATACTCTTCTTGTTTCGAATGATTCTCCGGGTCAATAATGGTAGCCTTACCGATATTTCCCAGTCCCCATTTTGTAGCAGCCTCATGAATCTCATCAGGGTTACCCAAAAGAATAAGGTCAGCAACTTCATCTGTCAAAATCTGATTGGCAGCTTTCAAAGTACGTTCTTCTGTTCCTTCCGGAAGAACAATGCGTTGGCGATCCGCTTTCGCACGCGCAACAATAGAGTTAATTAAATTGAGCATAGATATTTAAAATATGTATAAATTCGGTAGTAAGGTGTTATTCACGCCGCAAAAGTACACAATTTTGTAATATCTACATTGCAAAACGGGGCGTTTTTACGCCCCGAATCTACAATTATTATAATATTTAACACTAACGAATGATTTGTGGAGAGACTTTCTTGAATTGCTCCATACACATCCCGATAGATGCACCGATATAGGTAGGATCGCAGATCAAATATTTGGCACCATCATCCAATATGACATAATCGCCCGGTATCTCTTCCGTGAATCGAACAGCCGAAGCGATATGATTGGGGTAGTCGAGCAAAACGGCATCCAGTCCCAATAGATCTTTTACCAAAGTAGAATACAAAATAGCACGGTCTTCACAATCGCATGCCGGATAAAAGAAGTTTTCATCCAAAAAGAAAGGCTTTTCATAACCGAACTGATCTCCATCAGTCTGATACTCAAAACCGGTCTGAACAAATTCTATCAGAATATTGGCAGCCTCCTGTTGAGATTTTCCCTTAATAGCTTCTTGCAAAGGAGGATAAAGAGTCGCTTTCAACTCTTCACTCATCGGAGTGTGATAATAAACCGACACGTCGCATTGCGGATAACTCTTATAAAACTCCATCAGGTTCTTGTTCACTACTGTTTCCACTTTAACCGAACCGGATTCAGGAGATACGGATTCAGTGTGCTCAGCCATATCGAACTTCGGAACAGCGTCGATGGAAAGGGAAACATAGTTCTTCGCATTGGGAAAATCTTGTTTATAGGTATAAACTCCCATCGGCCCGTTTGTCTTCTCGGCATCAAATACATAATATTTCGTACCGTCTAATAATATATAAGGTATGCCATACAACACACCGGCCGGTGCTACCATCAATTTCAGCTTCTCATTGATCTTCGAAAGACGGACTTTATATCCCGATTTGTTCAAAATAAACATCTGCAAAAAAGCAATATCATCTTTTTGCTGCTCACCGTAAAGCTGCTCACCTATTTTCTTGGTAAACAATAAATAAGCCCAGTCGCTCATTTTTTTCTCTTCACGCAAAGTCATGCAATCCTTTATCAACTGCTCATGGTCTGCTTTGCAAAGCTGGCTCCATGCATCAGCGACGTCCGCTTCACGATTGCCGGCCAATGCCAGGTTTTCTATGGCATCGGTCGCTATTTCAAAAGCAGAGCCATAATAATTGACAGGAGTACGGTGTATCGGACGCCCTGTAACAGGCACCACCGGAACATCTATTTTCACAGACAGATAAGGCTGTCCCGGTACATATATCCCCGGAACCGGTTTGTCTGTAATAGCCGACAAAGAAGGTTTACCAATATCAACCGGTTTAATCTCCACGGGAGCCTGAGGCCGTTTTCCATCAAAAACAGGTTGTTTTTCCGGTTCCGGACGCACCGGAGCTTTCAAAGGATCAAACGCTTCAAACTTAACCCATGTTTCTCTGAGAAAAGTTTCAAAATCCGCATCGGCCTTATTCTTAAAGTCGTTAAACTCTTTCTGCTGCTGTTTCTGAAAATCATCGAATTCCTTCTCAAAATCCACTTCCTGAGCTTCCATTACAGTAGCAGAGAGGAGCCCTCCAAATACGAAAAGAAAAAAACACCTTATCTTGTTCATCTGTCTATCATTTTATCAATACCATCTCATAAAAAGCACAACGCTGATTGGCAGGCATCGAATAAACCCATTTCAATACACTCTGATAAGTAACCGCCTCCGTAAAAGGGACATTACTTTTCGTTGCAACCATCATAATATTGATTTTTTCATTGCCTTTGCCCGAATGTTTTTCCATAAGATAATCTACCGCATTACTAAAAGGAACCTTATATTCATGCCCGG
>ENA-UEOI01003044-UEOI01003044.1-human-gut-metagenome-genome-assembly--contig:-NODE-3044-length-10563-cov-3.383654_pt1 | contig 10563 bp, 9 predicted proteins | sample MGYA00242883_ERZ507882 | MGnify/ENA primary metagenome ERZ507882 (study PRJEB26167, sample SAMN06115502) | human gut metagenome | host: Homo sapiens | place: China:Chongqing | collected 2015-07-29... | reverse complement strand
AGATGAAAAAATTTAATAGAGCTACTAAAGTTAGGAGAATGGAATACATCACAAGGTTGTCAAACGACATATATGAAAGTACGAGCACAACCACAAGTTTGAGAGCGACCTCAAGGATTGACACATACGCAAAAATAGACATTCTCTCTGCAGCAATTATAGAGGCTCTATAAGGGATGACCATAATGCCAATCAATGTGGTAACAACAGACATTTGATAGACCCACATAGTAGCAGTTTCTCTTCCTACAGGAATGTTAAGTTGTGTCATAACAAACCATAACCCTACAGTTTCTGATAATAAAAGTACCAACAAAAATATTGTAAAGTGCGTCAATATCGACACATTGAAAATATGTGAAACTTTACTTTCATTCTTTAAACCGAAGTTATAGTTAAGAAATCTTTGGGTGGATGATGTCATTGCGTTCGTTAAGAACGAAAACAAAACAACAACTCCACCTACTACATTATAGATTCCAAAATCATCTGCTCCTAACACCTGCAATATAACTCTTGAAGTATAAAGTGATATTACCATTGTGAAAAGCATACGAATATACAGCAAGATTGTATTAATTGCTATTCGTTTGTTATTTGCTGAATTATCTGTCATTAATTAGAATATTTCATATATTAAAATAATTCTGAACACCTACTTAAGAATATATGAAAACTGCTTTCCTCATGCTTTTGGATACATTTGGCTCGACTTTTAGAATGCTTCTATATTTTGGCAACCCATCTCCTTTTGCTGAAAACGGCATTGCTGATGTACTGAAAAAGGTATTTTAATCATCCTATCTCGGTCGGAGTAAACATACATCCGACCGAAATATGCATTCATTGTGACCACCGTGAGACAACTTGACAGTACAACATTAGACTAGCAACCCACAACAATGCAACCTGCAATGTCTATTTATCGTAATAGTTAGTCTCCTTACCTGCTAGAATATCTGTAATACGATGACACGCATTCCCATCACCATAAGGGTTTATAGCCTTACTCATTTTTTCATATACCTCTGTATCATCAAGCAATATGCTTACCTCATTCATAATCTTGTCGTAATCCGTACCCACAAGATGAACAGTTCCGCTTACTAAAGCTTCAGGACGCTCCGTTGTGTCACGCATCACGAGAACGGGCTTACCAAGGCCTGGCGCTTCTTCCTGTATGCCTCCTGAATCGGTAAGAACAATTGTAGCTTTTGACATGAGATGAACAAACTCCAAATATTGCAGCGGTTCAATGAAGAAAAAGTTTGGACGAGTCAAATCTTCACCAAACACCTCACGAATAGGCTTGCGCACATTCGGGTTGAGATGCATCGGATAAACGAAATCCACATTAGGATATTTTTCTGAAAGGTCCTTCATGGCTGTCACCATGCGAATGAAACCATCACCGAAGTTCTCACGACGATGACCTGTAATCAACACAAGTCTCTTATTTGCTTGAAGTCGAGTAACATCATAACCTGCTTGAAGAAGAATCTCATCTTGTTCTTTGGAAAGCGCTGTATCTGTTCTAAGTTTCCCAACTACCATATGGAGTGCATCAATCACGGTATTACCTGTTACATAGATATTACCATGCGCTTTTTCCTCTTGCAAGTTCTTTGCAGACAATGGAGTTGGAGCAAAGTTATATTCTGCAATACGTCCCGTTATTTGACGATTCATTTCCTCTGGCCAAGGACTATATATATTATGTGTACGGAGTCCTGCCTCCACATGCCCCACAGGTATCTGTTGATAGAAAGCAGCAAGAGCGGCGGCCATTGAAGTAGTGGTATCACCATGCACCAATATCACATCGGGCTTACATTCCTTAAACACATCACGCATACCTGTAAGCACACGTGCCGTCACATCATATAAGTCTTGTCCCTGCTTCATGATGTTGAGGTCATAGTCAGGCTCTACATTAAATATTTTTAAAACTTGGTCAAGCATTTCACGGTGCTGACCTGTCACGCACACTATGGTATTGAACATATCAGCATGCTTTTGCAACTCCTTCACTAACGGGCACATTTTGATTGCCTCTGGACGAGTTCCGAAAACGAGCATTATAGTCTTCATATTTAGCTTTTTATAATGAGTTAACTTTTTCTCCAAACCATTTTATTGACAATACCCACATATGACTGTACAATCTTCACAACTTTAGTTGAAACATTCTCGTCCACATAGTCGGGTACAGGAATACCGTGTTGATCATCTTTACACAGTTCAACTGCAGTATCTACAGCTTGCAAAAGACTCTTCTCATCAATACCTGCAATGATAAAATCACCTTTATCAATTGCTTCCGGACGCTCAGTAGAGGTTCGAATACAGACAGCAGGAAATGGATGACCAACACTTGTGAAGAAACTAGACTCTTCAGGAAGTGTTCCACTATCACTAACTACAGCAAAAGCGTTCATCTGAAGGCAGTTGTAGTCGTGGAAACCGAGAGGTTCGTGTTGGATGACACGTGAATCAAACTGGAAACCAGATATTGCAAGACGATTACGAGAACGCGGGTGACATGAATAGAGAATCGGCATATCATACTTCTCTGCCATCTTATTGATAGCTGTAAAAAGCGAAAGGAAGTTCTTCTCGGTGTCGATATTCTCTTCACGATGGGCAGAAAGCAGAATATATTTACCTTTTTCTAAACACAGACGCCGATGCACATCGCTCGCTTCTATTTCTGCGAGATTGTTGTGAAGTACTTCCGCCATAGGTGATCCCGTGACATAAGTACGTTCCTTGGGCAAACCGCAATCGGCAAGGTATCTTCTCGCATGTTCCGAGTATGCCATATTCACATCACTGATGATATCAACGATACGACGGTTGGTCTCTTCCGGAAGACATTCATCTTTACAACGGTTTCCAGCTTCCATATGAAAAATAGGTATGTGGAGACGCTTAGCTCCAATGACGCTCAGACATGAGTTGGTATCACCGAGTACAAGAACCCCATCAGGCTTGGTCTGTACGAAGAGTTTATAGGAACAGTTAATGATATTACCGCAAGTAGCTCCCAAATCATCACCTACAGCGTCCATATAAACTTCCGGCTCTGCTAATTTCAAGTCCTTGAAGAATATGCCGTTGAGATTGTAGTCGTAATTCTGACCAGTATGGGCAAGAATCACATCGAAATACTGACGACATTTGGTGATGACAGCAGCCAAACGGATAATCTCGGGACGTGTACCGACAACGATTATCAATTTCAACTTACCGTTGTCCTTGAATTTTATATCCGAATAATCAAGTTTGGGTTGTTTTTCCATATTATTTTTCTACTTTATCAAAGTACGTATCAGATCTATCCGGATTGAATATCTCATTACAGTACATAACTGTTACCAGATCTTCCGTATCGGAAAGATTGATGATATTATGGGTATAGCCGGGAAGCATGATAACGGATTGTATTTTGTCACCGCTCACCTCATAATTCAATATTTCATTTGTTCCCTCCTTGCGGAGTTGGATGAGTCCATGTCCGCTAACCACAATGAACTGTTCCCACTTCGTATTGTGCCAATGTTCACCTTTGGTAACGCCCGGTTTGGAGATATTAACGCTTACCTGGCCGCAGTTTAAGGTATGTACAAGTTCTGTGAAACTGCCACGTTGATCTACATTCATTTTCAAGTCGAAGATCGCTTTTTCTTTTGGTAAGTAGCTCAAAAAGGTACTGTACAGACGTTTGGCAAATGAATCAGCCGGGATTTCCGGAATCATCAGTGTCTTAGGCATTTCCGCGAATTGATGTAATAAGTCTACGATTTCACCAAGCGTTACCTTATGGGTGACAGGACAATAGCAATATCTGCCGTCAGTCTTCGGTTGTACGTCAAGCCCTTCGAACTCGCAATGATGTTCCTCCCCTTTCAGGGCATGAATCATTTCGTCCACAAGGTCATCAATGTAGAGCAACTCAAGTTCTACACTCGGATCGTTGACCTGTATAGGCAAGTCATTGGCAATATTATTGCAGAAAGTGGCTACGGCACTGTTATAGTTTGGACGGCACCATTTACCGTAAAGGTTCGGAAAGCGATAGACCAAAACCTTAGCTCCTGTTTCTTTGCCGTATTGTAGAAAAAGATCTTCACCCGCCTTTTTGCTACGACCATATTCACTGTCACCAAAGCGACCGGTCAACGAGGCTTGCGCACTGGAGGAAAGCATGACGGGACAAGTGTTATGATATTTCTTCAAGGTATCAAGCAATGTATTTGCAAAACCGAAGTTACCTTTCATGAATTCATCATTGTCTTTAGGGCGGTTCACCCCGGCAAGATTGAATACAAAATCGGCCTCTTTGCACCAATCATCCAGTTGTTCCGAAGTAGAGTCAAGATCGTATTCGAATACGTCACTAATCTTCAGTTCACCATAACAACGAGCCTTACCGTCCTTGATGTTATTAAGTTGGGCACAAAGATTCTTCCCTACAAAACCTTTGGCACCGGTTACTAATATCTTCATAATTTTATTACTGTACGAAGTTGCCCTCACCACTTAACTCCTTCTTTATATAGTCCAAAGCTGCAATCTTGGCTTTGGTTTCTTCCACGTTAAGGATTCGCGTATTGTTTGAATTGAACTCTGTAAGCGTGTTACGCTCTGTCTCACCCTCTTTGAAATATTTGTCATAATTCAATCCACGGTTATCTGCCGGTACACGATAGAAATTGCCCATATCTTCTGCCTTGGCACATTCTTCATTGGTGAGCAATGTCTCATACATCTTCTCACCATGACGAATACCGATAATCTTGATGTCCTCTTTCTTGCCACCAAAAAGTTCACAAACAGCCTCTGCCTGAGTCTGGATGGTGCAAGCCGGAGCTTTTTGAACAAGGATGTCACCGTTCTGTCCATGCTCGAAAGCGAAAAGTACAAGGTCTACCGCCTCTTCCAACGACATGATAAAGCGAGTCATCGTAGGCTCAGTCAAAGTTACAGGATTACCATTGCGGATTTGCTCTATCCACAGAGGGATTACAGAACCGCGAGAACACATCACATTCCCATAACGCGTACAGCAAATCTTGGTCTTGCCTGAGTAACGGCTCTTAGCCACTGCAATCTTCTCCTCAACAGCTTTCGTGATACCCATAGCATTGATAGGATAGGCAGCCTTATCCGTAGATAGACATATCACAGCACCAACGCCAGCCTCAATAGCAGCTGTCAAAACGTTATCAGTACCGATTACATTGGTTTTCACTGCTTCCATGGGGAAGAACTCGCAACTTGGAACCTGCTTCAAAGCCGCAGCATGAAAGATATAGTCAACACCAGGCATTGCGTTCTTACATGACTGCAAATTACGTACATCGCCAATAAAGAACTTGATTTTGTGTGCCACATCAGGATATTTTACCTGATATTCATGGCGCATATCATCCTGCTTCTTCTCATCTCGTGAAAAAATACGGATTTCGCCAATGTCGGTACGGAGGAAACGATTCAAAACTGCATTGCCGAAGGAACCTGTTCCACCAGTAATCATAAGGGTTTTACCTGCAAAAATGCTCATAATGATTTTATCTTTTTATTTTTATATTATCGATTTATAGTTGGTATTTAAATGTACCATAATACTTAGCATACCACTCTGCAAACTTTCTCAATCCCACACGTAGTGATGTTGACGGTTTAAATCCAAAATCTTGTTCCAAAGGAGTCGTATCAGCATATGTCACAGGTACATCTCCGGGTTGCATCGGTACTAGTTTTTTGTGGGATTTAAAGTCATAGTCGTTGGGAAGTACACCTGCACGAATAAGTTCATCTTGAAGGATTGTTACAAAGTCTAAAAGATTTTCTGGAGAATTATTGCCGATATTATATACTTTATAAGGAGGAATTGGCAATCCATCATCACCATTTTTCTTTTCAGGAGCATGCTGCATGATACGGACAACGCCCTCTACAATGTCATCCACATAGGTAAAATCACGTTTACAATTACCATAATTGAAAACCTGAATGGTCTCGCCCTTCAACAGTTTGTTAGTAAAACTAAAGTAAGCCATATCGGGACGTCCACAGGGACCATAGACAGTGAAAAATCGCAAACCAGTACTTGGTATATTGTAGAGCTTACTGTATGCATGAGCCATTAACTCATTGCTTTTTTTAGTAGCAGCGTAAAGTGATACAGGATTGTCTACCTTATCATCAGTGCTATAAGGCACTTTCTTATTGCTTCCATATACACTGCTTGAAGAAGCATATACTAAGTGCTCCACACCATAATGACGACAAGCCTCTAGAATGTTATAAAAACCAATAAGATTACTTTCAATATAGGCATCAGGGTTAGTGATACTATAGCGTACACCAGCTTGTGCAGCAAGGTTCACCACTACTTGCGGACGGTAATTAGTGAAGGCTGACTCTACGATTTCTTTCTTGGCAATATTGTCTTTTATGAAAACAAATCTGTCACCATAAACCGACAACTCCTCCAAGCGTTCATACTTTAAACGTACATCATAGTATTCGGTTATACTATCAATACCGATGACCTTTATGCTGTCAAACTCAGCCAGCAAACGTTTCACCAGATTGGCTCCAATAAAACCGGCTGCACCGGTCACTAAAACCACTTTATTCTCCAGACTAACGTTGTATGTTACCATAAAATTAATCCCTTTGGAAAATGTCACGAGTATATACCTTATCCTTCACATCGTCAAGGCATGCGTCGTAACGGTTGGCAATTATGGCCTGACTTATTTCCTTAAACTCGACCAGATTATTGATCACTTGACTCCCAAAGAAAGTTTCACCATCTTGCATAGTGGGCTCAAAAATCACAATAGTAGCACCCTTCGCCTTGATACGTTTCATAATCCCTTGAATGGCACTTTGACGGAAGTTGTCAGAATTGGACTTCATGGTCAAACGATATACACCAATGGTTATTTTTTGCTCTTTCTGGGCATCCCATGAGCAGGAGGCAGTATAATAACCAGCTTTACGCAAGACTTGATCTGCTATGAAGTCTTTTCTTGTACGGTTACTTTCGACAATAGCAGTCATCATGTTCTGAGGAACATCCTGATAATTAGCCAAGAGTTGTTTCGTGTCTTTAGGCAAACAATAACCGCCATAACCAAAGGATGGATTATTATAATGTGTACCAATACGAGGATCAAGACCAACACCCTGTATTATCGACTGAGAATCCAGACCTTTCATCTCCGCATAAGTATCAAGTTCATTAAAATAACTGACACGCAAAGCAAGATAGGTGTTAGCAAACAGCTTAACAGCCTCTGCCTCCTTGATACCCATAAAAAGCGTAGGAATATCTTTTTTGATTGCACCTTCCTGAAGCAATGCGGCAAAAGTATGTGCAGCCTTCTCTAGGGCAGGAATATCCGCAACAGACTTAATAGCTTCGTTTTCCTCGTCAAATTGCTCGCTATCAATCAACTTTGGATAACCAACAATGATACGACTTGGATAAAGGTTATCATAAAGGGCCATGCTCTCACGAAGAAACTCAGGAGAAAAAAGCAAGTTAAGCTTCCTGACTCCCTTGCGGGCATACTTCAAATAAAGTCCACGACAATATCCTACTGGAATAGTAGACTTAATTACCATCACAGCATCAGGATTGACACTTAAAACCAAGTCAATGACATCCTCTATATGATGAGTATCAAAATAGTTTTTCACCGGATCATAGTTAGTAGGAGCCGCTATAACCACAAAATCAGCATCACTGTAGGCCTCGGCGCCGTCAAGCGTAGCCGTTAGATTCAATGACTTTTCAGACAAATATTTCTCTATATACTCATCCTGAATAGGCGATTGTTTACGATTAAGCATATCTACTTTCTCAGGAATCACATCGACTGCCGTCACCTGATGATGTTGCGACAAAAGCGTTGCTATGCTAAGACCAACATAGCCGGTACCTGCAACAGCAATCTTCAATTCTTTTGTATCCATTGTTGATTTATGTTAGTGTTCAGAATTATTCTAGTTATCTATCCAAGACCTCAAACTTCGGCGAGTTCTTGGATTTAAATTCAGGTACCACTCTCTTCATTAGTTTCACTGTGTCCATGATCTTTACCGTACGGGATAACTTCTCAAACTCTCCATAAGTTTCAAGGATATCAGTATACTCATAATGACGTACCTTCGCTATCATTATCTTCTTATTCTCGGTAGGAAGCGTATTCTCCTTATCACTCAAGACTTCTTCATAAAGCTTCTCACCCGGACGCAATCCCGTAAACTCTATCTCAATATCTTCACCAGGACGATAACCGGCCAATTCGATCATACGAGTGGCCAAATCTACAATTTTCACAGCCTTTCCCATCTCAAAGACAAAAATCTCATTGCCTTCACCCATAGTAGCAGCTTCCATTACCAGGCGACAAGCTTCAGGGATAGTCATAAAGAAACGAATGATATCAGGGTGAGTCACTGTGACAGGACCGCCATTCTCGATCTGTTCTTTAAAACGGGGAATTACAGAACCGTTACTACCCAAGACATTGCCAAAGCGGGTAGTGATAAATTTGGTACGACCTTTTACTTTTCCCTCACGGATAGCACAGCCCAGACTCTGTACATAGATTTCGGCTAATCGTTTCGAGCATCCCATGACATTGGTAGGATTCACCGCCTTATCGGTAGAAACCATGATCATCTTCTCGGCTCCGTATTCAACTGCCATATCAGCAACCTGACGAGAACCAACAACATTAACCAATACAGCTTCACAGGGATTCTCTTCCATTAACGGAACATGCTTATAAGCAGCGGCATGAAAGATGATCTGAGGCTGATAAGTTTCGAAGACCATACGGAGACGTTCTTTCACACGGACATCTCCAATGACAGGAACAAAATCAAGACCGGGATAATTCTTCTCAAATTCCAGACGAACATTATGCAGAGGAGACTCGGCAGAGTCAAACATGATCAGTTTCTTGATATTCATCTGAGCCAATTGCCGGCAAAGCTCGCTACCAATACTACCGGCAGCTCCTGTCACCAGCACAACCTTGCCACAAAACTCAGTCATCACCTCCTCCATATTAATATGAATTTCTGAGCGCCCCAGTAAATCCTCAATCTTGATAGGACGTACCCACTGGTGGAAACTTCCGTTTTCGTCAGCCTCACTGATACTCGGAGCTATCAACGTTTTCAACCCGTTTCTTTTACAATACTGAAGCAAACGTCCTTCCTCTTCACGGGTATTCTCATAGCGGGCAAACAAGATACCTCCGATACATTTCTTATGAATCAGTTTATTGAAGCACTCTTCATCTTTAAAAGAATAAACAGGAAGATCAGCCACACGCCGAATAGAATTACCTGTCCCATAAATACAAAAGCCTACAACTTTATAATGAGAACTATTCAGTAACCGGACTTTCAATGCCACACTCTTATCATCAATGCCATAGATCAGAATATGCATATTCTTCTTATTCAGCATATTCAGCAGGAGTTCATATACCAGAATCAACTGAATACGGAAGCCTACCATGGCAATAAAAGTAAGCATACCATCAAACAGTACAAAGACTATTTTCTGACTATTATGCAGTCCCGTCTGAGGCAGGAAAAGCCAGATAGCCATTGCGATACAGACAGCTTTTATCAATGCACTTCCGGCAAGTCTCCATAATTCCTTCAACTGGGAAAAACGGATCGTATTACGGTAGGTATGGAATAAAAAGGAACCTAAGACACTGGAGATCACCGAAATCGCTAAAATATGGAAAAGAGAAGTGATTTCTTTAGAAGTCTCCGTTATATAATGAATGCCGATAAATGACACCCAGGTACAAATCAAAGCTATGAACGTATCAATTCCTAATACAATCCAATAACTAAAATAATTTTTCTGCAAATATTGAACAAAACGGTCAAATGCGTGTTTCATAATTTAAATACCCCAATAAATTATAAAGTCTTTTTTCAAAAAAAGTAGATTTACTATGACAATAGTTTATCGTAGATTGTGTGTAACTGAATTTTCAATGGTGAAGGCAATTGGTTTTTAAGAATCATTTGCGAACGCCTCAGAACAGTCTTCTTCTTTGCCTCATCCTCTGAATTGGCATACATAGACACACTATATCCCATCAGAAGAGACAGACACAAAGCAGCTTCCTGCTCAGCAGTCTTACCGTGACAAGGATACAGATCATTGATCTGTTCATGGATTTCGTTGTTCAGTCGTGCAAGATCATCAACATACACACCCGCCATATAATTACTTTTATGGAGCAGAGCATGAACAGTATTTTGAAGTTTATCGATTTTTTCTTGTAAACAGGAAGTCGTCATTACCCACTTAGTTTTTTTCACCTATAGGCTCAACATAGCCAATCGGCATGTCTACGCAGGCGCAACCAAGCATGTTCAGTCGAACAGCAATCTTACTTTTACCATCTACATTGACAAGCTCACCCACAAGCCCCTGCAGAGGTCCTTTAATTACTTGAACTTTCTCACCACGTGCCAAAGGAGAGCTATTCATACAGATTG
>ENA-UEOI01003043-UEOI01003043.1-human-gut-metagenome-genome-assembly--contig:-NODE-3043-length-10563-cov-108.161263_pt1 | contig 10563 bp, 20 predicted proteins | sample MGYA00242883_ERZ507882 | MGnify/ENA primary metagenome ERZ507882 (study PRJEB26167, sample SAMN06115502) | human gut metagenome | host: Homo sapiens | place: China:Chongqing | collected 2015-07-29... | reverse complement strand
GCGGGGCGCTGCACAACGGCAGGCGGTTAGTCACAAACCCCGAAAGGGGGTGACGCCATGCGAATTACTCTACATATCGGGCCTTTTACGGTTACGATCATTGTAAAACGCAGAAACCGCCACCCGGCACGGTGACGGTTTCCATTTGGAAATTGATTTACTGACGGGCTAACCGCTTGTCGCAGCGCCCTTTTTCTATCTCCATTATAGCAGGATACTAACCCTTGTCAAGTCTCGGATTTATCCGGGGCTTTTTCTTTCGTCCTCATTGCTTGCATAACCTTGTCGCGTTGCGCCTGCGTTTCAACCGAACGGCTAACAAATGCCGGAACCGTTTCCCCGGCCCTCTGTGCGGCCTCCTGCGCCGTTTTAAGAGCGGCAGGGGTAAGGATAGCCCCATCACCTTGCGGCGCTCCTGCGGGCTGCTGCAAGCCGTTTATCCGCTGTTCCGTTGCACCGATGATATACTGATTCATGCTTTCACCAGCAACGGCAGCGGCAGCCTTTACCGTGTCCTTCATGCCCTTCGGCATAGCAATAGATACGCGGTCAAGGTTTGCAGCGTCCCACTTTTGCGCGCTCTTTTTCTGAGCCTCCGATACTGCCATTAAAAGCACCTCCTTTTCCACTATCCGCATTATAGCACTTCTTGTATATACTTATCAAGTAGATTTATGCACAAATAATCTACTTAATAATTAGATAATTGCCAATAGACAATCTACTTAATAAGTAGTATCATATAACCATAGCAAGGGAACAAACGAAAACAGCCAAGACACCGGCAAAGGTGGATGCAAAGAACACCTACAAGAGCGGATCGGGATGCGGGAGATTGAGATGCACTGAGAAGAACGCTAATCCGCAACGCCCCCCGCCGCCGGGGTTCCATTAAATTAAAACAGGAGGATAAAACAATGAGCATCAACGAAATGGACAGCAAGATCAAGGAGCTGCGGGAGCTGCGCCGCATGGCGGACGAACTCGCCGGGGAGATCGAGAACATCACGGACAGCATCAAGGCCCACATGGACGCGGAGGGCGTGGACACCATCAGCGGCACGGACTGGAAAGTGACCTATAAGGCCGTGACTTCCTCCCGCATCGACACCAGCGCATTGAAAAAGGCGCTTCCTGATGTGGTGGAGCGGTTCAGCAAGACCACCACCGCGCGAAGGTTTTGTATCGCATGAAAAAAGCCCCTTGCCTGACAGCCGACCAAAGCAACAGGCAAAGAGCTTGAAGAACACCCGGAGCGGGTGCAAACAAATTATACCGCGCCCGCTCCATTATGTCAAAGGGTTGCATTTCAAATCGCACCCTTTTTCTTGTAATTTGTTCTTGACTTATGTATCCACATAATATATAATTACTTATGTGGATACGAAAGAGAGGTGATACAATGTCTCCACGAACAGGCAGACCCACCGACGACCCGAAGCAGCTTAGCACCCGCGTTCGACTGTCGCAGGAAGATATAGACCGGTTGGAATACTGCGCAGCGAGAACCGGGCAGAGCAAAGCGGACATTATCCGGCAGGGCATTAAAGCGGTGTATGATCGTCTGAAACAGGAAGAATAAAAATCCCCCCGTGTTGGCAATCTTGGCGGAGCGACAACACGGGGAGACCCCCCAGACCCTTGCGGGAGTGGTGTAAATATTCTACTACACCTCCCGCAAAAGGTCAACCATGACTTTGCAGGAGGTGTTTTTTTGTCAGATTCACGCAGCGGAACACGCTTATATAAGATTTGGGCAAACATGAAAGGACGCTGCAACAATTCGAGCGCAACCGGTTTTCAGAACTACGGCGGACGCGGTATTAAGGTTTGCCCGGAATGGGAGGCGGACTTTCTCGCTTTTGAGGAATGGGCGTATTCCAATGGCTACCGCGAGCATTTGACTATAGACCGCATCGACAATGAAAAGGGATATAGCCCGGATAATTGCCGATGGGCAAGCAGAGCGGAGCAGGCACAAAACCGGCGCTTTCCGATTATACCAGTATTTGAGATTAACGGTGTAACGAAAACGGCGGAAGAATGGTCTAAAATTGCCGGAATCCCTCGAAAGCGATTTTACGCGAGATATGCGAGAGGATGGCGGGGCGAAAAGCTGTTGTCCCCGTTGCAGAAAGAACACATTACCAGATAGCACATATACGGGGGGTACTATCAGCCTCCCGCACAGAAAAGCAAGGAGGAAATGACAATGAGCAAAAACAGTACAATTATGAAATTCGGTGAGATGCTGACCAATGCGGCAAACTTTTACACCGCGGGATCGGCCGGGCCGGCCTTTGCGTGGGCCTCCCCTGACGACATTGTGATCTTGGGCAAAACCCCGGATGATATTAACGGGCGTGTGTGCCTTGTGAGCCTTCCTGACGATGAAAAGAGGCGTTTTGTGCGTCTGTATCGGCACGGGAACAAGATAAAGACCTATTACATGGACGATTACGATTGTAGCGGGGAGTATCCGGCTAACGGCGTGGAAGTTCATGGGGAAGTGCTGGCAATCGTCCACCAGTACGGAGTGGAGCCAGAGGCCCCCAAAGCATCCACGGCGTGGGAAAAGCGTGTGAAAAAGGCATTGAGGGGCCGTTTTATCTCATTCAAGGATCAGGAGCAAATTTTGAAACGGCACACCAACGCCGGACGCTGGACAACCCTAAACGTGGCCTATTGTCTGGGCGCAGAGGCCGGGAGAAAGGAGGCCATGAGCGATGACAAAGGCAGAGCGTGAAATGATGGAACGCATCCACACCTACGGTATAATCCTATCACTCGACGAGGAGCAAGCAGAACTTGTCCTCGCGAGGATTACGGAAATGTTGACGGAGCAGGACGCGGAGGCGAAAAAGCCTTAATTTCTGCCCTTCGTGCGCTAAAAATGTGCGCCAAGAAATAGCAAGCAGAACGAATAAACCGAGAAAGCGGCCATAATAGGCGGGAACGGAGAAAAAAGGCAATAATTTTTGTGCAATATTGAGAGTTGTAATAACTGCCCTGTGAATGTACAATATTCTTGCCAATCAAAACGAACCGTTGCAATACTTACGCGAAAGAGAGGGTTTACCCCTTGAATTGTGCGCCAAAATTGCAAGCCGTTCCCGCCTATTCGCCGAAGTTGTGCGCCAAATGTGCGCCAAGAAAGGAGAGCGGCGGCGTGGTGAAATTGGTAAAAGGGCAGTTGTGGTATTGTTGCCCGGTCTGCGGCCAAAAGCTGCACAAGCTGGCCCCCGATGCCGTTTGTAATGGCGTCACAACCTTTTGCAAGAAATGCAAATGGGAGGGGGTAATGAACATCAAAGAGCGGAAAGGAGCTTAAACAATGGCGAGCATTAGGAAGATAGAGGGGAAACATGGCACGGCGTATAAAATCACGGTCACGCTGGGCCGTGATGCCCTCGACCGGCAAATCAGACATTATAAGACATGGAAGCCGGACAAGCCCATGACCGCGCGAGAACTCAACAGAGAATTGCAGCGCGTGGCAACAGAGTTTGAACAAGACCTAATGAGCGGCTTTCAAGCAGATAACAAACAGACCTTTGCCGAGTACGCCGCATACTGCTACACCATAAGGGAGCAGCGCGGGGACAAGCCGCAAACGCTGGCCCGCGTCCGGCGGCAAACTGCGCGGATCAATGAGTATATAGGGCAAATCCCCATTCAAGAAATCCGGCCGAAGCAACTAACCGAGCTTTACAAGAAGTTTTCCGAGCCTGGGGCCTGCCGATGGCAAGTGTACGCGCTGCCCGCCGTGGACTTCAAAGAGCTTATACCAGAGGGGAAAACTTGCAACGATTTTGCGCGGTCGTGTGGTGTCTATGGGAATTTGATCCGCAGACTATGTAAAAATCAGCCAATCAGCCGCCAAAACGCCGCCATAATCGAAAAGAACTTAGGCCGAAAGGATCTTTTCAGCCTAACGGGAGCCGAAAAACCACTATCCCCCGGAACGATCAGAGACTATCACGCAATCATTTACACGGTGCTTGAACAAGCTTACAAAGAAATGATTATCAAATATAACCCCGCAAAGCGTGTAACGCTGCCAAAGAAAAAGCGCGTTCGTGAAAGCAAGGCTTTACAGCCGGAGCAGCTTAAAGCCGTTCTTGCTGCCCTGGAGGGGGAGCCGCTGCCATTCCGCGCATTGATAACCTTTTTTATTTCCACGGGATGCCGCAGAGGGGAGGCCCTTGCGCTGACATGGGACAAGGTGGACTTTGTGCGGCGGGAAGTTCTGATAAATCAAAGCATGATTTATCTCCCCGAAACAGGCATACAGAGCGGGCCGACAAAGACCGACAACAGCCGCCGCGTGGCCCTCCCCGATGAAACTATTGACCTCTTGCGCAAGCTATGGGCGGAGCAGGCAAAAAACCGGCTGCGGCTGGGCGATCTTTGGGAAGATAGCAACCTTGTATTTCCAAGATGGAACGGAAAGCCGATGAACCCCGGAAACGTGAACCTTGAATTGACCGCATTTTGTGACCGGCACGGCCTCCCCCATATTAACCCGCACTTGTTCCGACATTCCGCCGCTTCCGTTTTGCTCTCAAACGGCGTGGACGTGCTGACCGTGGCCGGGATGCTGGGGCATTCCGACGTATCAACGACGCTTGACACATACGCACACGCCATAGACGAAGCACGACACAAAACGGCGGATTGTATCAGCGAAACTATTTTGCATAAAAATAGGGCATAACTCTTGCAAATTCCCGCTTTTTGTGATATAATAAAGAAAATTGAACGAAGAAGCTTTAAGGCGAGAAATCCCCTTTTTGCGTGTGCCTTTGTGCCTATTACTTACGCATGGTAAAAGTGCGTGAGCGATAGGCACTTTTTATTTTTAACCCGAAAGGAGCTTTATCATGGTACGAATTAGAACTATTCCGAAAGCAGTTGCGGAGATCAAGGCGCAAGACCCCGGAAGCTACATCAACGAGCGACTTTTGCGCCGCTGGCTGAAAGATGGCACGATCAAGCCCGTTAAAGGCAGTTACGCCTATACGCTTGTCAACCTTGACGAGCTGGAAAGATTTCTTGCCGATGAAAATAACTGACCTTTTGAGCCACGGGCAGGCTAACGCCGTTCCCCTCCGAGATTTGGAGGGAATAACCGGCCTCGACGGTCGAACCGTCCGGGCTATGATCTCCGCCGAGAGACGAGCGGGCGCGGCCATATTGAGCGATAACGCAACAGGCTATTACCTCCCCGCGAACGAGGAAGAAAAGGCGCGTTTTGTCCGCTCCATGCGGCACAGGGCGAAAGAAATTCTATGCGCGGCGGATGCCGTGGAAAGGGCGTAACAAATGAGAGAAATAGAATTAGCCGGAAAATACATTAAATTTGCTAAAATCATCGGAGAGAGGGCCGCGGCGGAACTCTATCGAGAGGAAATCACAAGGGCAAAAAAGAAAGACAGGATCAGACGGCTAAAGGAAAAGCTATTAGAGCTGCCCGCCGCAGACGTCGGCACAGCGTATAAAAACGTCCTTGCGTTGGAAACCGCCAAAGGAAAAGCCACGACCACGGGAAACGCATGGAGAGCCGAAAAAACAATTTATCAAATCCAGATTTTAGAAATGGAGATTTAAGCGAATGGCAGAAGACAAGAAAAAATTCTGGTGGCTGAAGCTGAAAGAGGGGTATTTCAACTCTATGGAAATGCGGAGATTGCGGAAAGCCGCGGGCGGCGAGGTCTTCACCATAATTTATTTGAAGATGCAGCTTGCAAGCCTGCGCACGGACGGCGTTATTTCCTATAATGGGTATGATGAAACCTTTGCAAAAGAAATCGCCTTTGCTATCGGTGAAGACTCGGAAGACGTTGCAAACGCAATCGCAATTCTGCGCCGGTACAAGCTCATTGAGGACATCACGGACAAAAGCTTTTTTATCCCCGAAGCCGTAGCCAATACGGGAAGTGAAAGCGATTCAGCGGCAAGAGTGCGGCGGTTTCGAGAACGCAGAGCGTTACAAAGTAACGACGGGAAATAAATCTCCGCTCACTGGTGTTACATTGTAACGGTAAAATGTCACAATGTAACTAAGAGTAAGAGATAGAGTAAGAGATAGAGTAAGAGATAGAGAGTAAAAGGGAATGACAAGTCATTCCACGCCATGTATAAGGGTGCGCTGCGCGCGCACCACCGCCGATATTATATATTTTCAATTTTTCTTTTTTTTGCATAAGGGAGCGTTTCTAATGGTCTTTGATTTTGAGAAATTCGCAAGGATAACTGCGAGTGTGTACCCGCCGAGCGTCTATACTCTGCAAGACGCCTTGACCGTGTTCAAATACTACTTTGAGCAGTACGAAAAGCACATGGGGAGGCCGCATCCGCCGATCCGAGCAAGTCAGATCGTGCGGATATGCCAGGATATGCCCTATATCAATCAAGAGAACAAGGGCGGCTATTATGAGGATGTTTCCCCGGCGGGGTACATTGCCATGATCGACCGGCACTTTGCAACAAAGTACCGGCATTGTGATTATAACATCAACCACTTTTTCAGCGGAAGAATTAGGGAACTCCGATTTTACGAGGAGCTTTATTGAAAGGGGTGAAAGGCACGAGCGGGAAATCATCACAGCGAAAAGGCGCAGACGGTGAAAGAGAGCTTGCCGCCATTCTTCGAGAGTATGGTTACATCGTGGAGCGCGGCGGGTCTATGTCCTTTGGTGAAGTGCCTGACCTTGTGGGCTTGCCCGGTGTCCATGTCGAGGTCAAACGCTGCGAGCAAGTCAGGCTTTCGGAGTGGATGCAGCAAGCAGAGGCGGACAGCAAGCGATTTCGTGACGGTATGCCTGTTGTGTTCCATCGCCGCAGCCGTGAGCCGTGGCGCGTAACAATGAACCTTGCGGACTTTCTGCGGCTCTATGACCGCCAGAAAGCCGCAGAAAACGCCGATTGAAAGGGGTGATATATTGACACCACGCAAAGAAAAAGCGCTGCAAGCCCTCCTTGTGTGCCGTACAAGGGCAGAGGCAGCAAAAGCCGCCGGAATTGGGGAAAGTACCTTGCGGGCGTATCTGCAAGACGCTGAATTTTCGGCAGCATATAAACACGCCGCCGCCGGGATCATGGACAGAGCAACGAGGCAGCTTCAGCAGAATTTGACCGCCGCAATAGACCGGCTGGGGGCCATTGTCGCAGACGATGAAGAAACGAGCGCGAACCACATTACAGCGGCGCGAACGCTGCTTGACTACGGTTTGCGATTCACCGAGTTTAACGACGTCTTGAAGGAGCTGGAGGAGGGCGGCGAAGATGTATTATGACCGTCTGAAAGCCCGCGTGAGGGCAACCAGCGCGATCAAGCGGCAGCAGCGAGAGGCGCGGGCGCTTATTGACAGCATAGACGTAAAGCAGCATATAGCCCCCGTATATTTCCCGCTGCATGACGATTTGAAAGAGGGGAAGCACACCACATTCAACCTCCCCGGCGGGCGCGGCTCTTGCAAGTCCTCCTTTACCTCTTTGGAGATTGTGAGCGGCATTATGGCAGATACCACGGGACAGAGCAACGGCATTGTATTCCGCCTTGTGGGTGCAACAATGCGGGATAGCGTCTTTTCTCAAATCGCATGGGCCATTGATACGCTGGGCGTTTCCCATCTATGGCGCGGGCGTGTGTCCCCCATGTCCTATACTTATCTCCCGACCGGCGCACAGATCCTTTTTCGAGGGCTGGACGATGCAAGCAAGTTAAAAAGCATCAAGCCCAGGCGCGGCGTGTTCCGCTATGTGTGGTTTGAAGAATTTAGCGAATTGCGCGGGCCGAACTTCACGCGAAACATTATGCAATCGGTACTTAGAGGACAGGGGCCGGGGGCTATCGTGTTCCGAACCTTTAACCCGCCGATCTCCGCCAACAACTGGGCGAATGTGTTTATACGGGAGCCGGACGAAAAGGCCGTTACGCTGCTGACAGACTATACCATGATCCCCCCGGACTGGCTGGGCGAAAGCTTTCTTTATGAAGCTGAACGGCTGCGCGATGTAAACCCGAAAGCCTATGAACACGAATATTTAGGCGTACCGACCGGCGCGGGCGGCGAAGTCTTTCCCAATTTGGAAATACGGGAGATCACCGACAAGGAAATAGAGCAAATGGGCTATTTCTATCAAGGCTTAGACTTTGGATTTGCAGTCGATCCCGCCGCATTTCTCCGCGTGTCTTATGACCGCAAGAGCGACACCGTTTTTTTTGTTGACGAAATATACAAGCGGCATTTGTCGAATAAGCAGCTTGCGGAGGAAATCAAAAAGCGCCGCTATGACCGCGGAGGGGGTGCGTACCATTCGCCAATATTGGGCGGCGTATACGAGGAAAAGCAGCTAATCACGGCGGATTGTGCGGAGCCGAAATCCATAGCGGATATGCAGGCGGAGGGCTTGAAGTGCATCCCATGCCACAAAGAGCCTGGATGCGTGAGCTACCGTGTGAAATGGCTGCAACATCGGCGCATTGTGATTGATCCGAAGCGAACCCCCGAAGCATACCGCGAATTTGTAAATTACAGCTACGCCACGGACAAGGACGGAAACTTTCTTTCCGAACTGCCCGACAAGGACAACCACACCATAGACGCCTGCGCTTATGCCCTCGACCGGCATATTTACCGACGCGGCGTTTCGGCGTGAGAAAGGAGAAATTCATGGGCTATATGCGTATCAAATGCCACTATTGCGGCGGCACATGGGAAGTGTACGGGCGAAGCATCACAGGCTTATCAAGTCCCACTATTATTAGTGGGGTCTATCCCCGCACTTGCCCGCATTGCTTCAAGGCCATTGAAAGGCAGACATGGGAAAAGCAGATCATTCCGGCGTTTCTTGCGCTGGACGATGCAAACCGCGAGCTTGTAAAGGATAGCAGCGGATACCATACCCCGCTTTTCGAGGTCAGCTATGAGGCCGACAGCGTATTCCGAAACGGCTATGAAAACTGTCCAAATTTGGACTGAAATGAATTGAAAGGAGCAAAATAATGTTTCAAACTCGTGGCGATTTAAAGCGCAGAATTCGTGACCTCGAAGAAGAAAATGCCTTCCTTGTAAATGCTCAAAAGCTTGCAGAAAATGGTGGTCTTGCGAAATGCAAAAGCATTGTGTGTAAAGGTTGCGAGCACGCGGTTTTTGTTAATAGGTGGGATGGCACGCCTTACCTTATCGGCTGTGATCTGACTGTGGGTTGCGAAGAATTTAAGAAAGGAAAGTATTATGAAACAGAAAATTGAACCCGGCGAATGGGAACGAGATGAACATGGGCGGCGTTTCCGTCGTGTGGGAGCCTCGATTGAGTACGCCCCGACCATCACAACGTCTTACGGGGAGTTTGAAATGGGGAACGTACCCCCGCCCCCGAAGATCGTCGAGGCGGAGCGGCCTAAGACCTGGGGGGCGTGTCCTTTCCTTTCCAGGTGTGTCCCACAATGCGCTCTGTATGGAGAGCATGGGTGCGGGCTTGTGACCGGCGAGGCCCCGACCACCGGGAAACGCTGTCCGTTTGCGGACAAGCGCCATATATTTTCATGTACCGAGAAATGCGCTTTATGGAAATTTTGTAATCGAAAGGAGATCGTATAAATGAGTAAATACAACAGCTATGCAAGAGACCTTGATGCCTCGTTCAAAGCGGCGCGTCAGGAGTATGTGGAGGCGTGGAACAAACTCCAGGCAGCGAAAGAGGCCCGCGGAAATGGCGGCGCTATGGCCCGCCAGCGGGCGGAATTGCGATACCAGCAAGCAGAGATGGACTTCAAGGAGGCGGATGCCCGTATCTGGACGAAGTTTAACGGGCTGAGGGCGGATCTGCGGGCCGCGCTGGAGCGTGATGTGCGCGGCGGGAACCTTGCAAGCCCCGATGCGGTTGACCATAGCGGCCTGGAACTGATGAAAAGCGGCATCCTCTCCGCCGATGATTTCTATTCCCTTGCGGAAAAGTACGACGATAACCCCACCATGCTCCGCTTTGTGGCAAAATACGCAAAAGATGCCGCTGACGATATGGACAGCACCAGGGCGAAAGACCGCGGGGCGCTGTACCAGTTAGCCCAGGTGTGCGGCCAGGGGCAGAGCCGAACTATGCGGGAATGGGATGATCTGTCCAAGATTGCGGACTATTGCAGCGGACAGACCAGGAACCGCAGGGACACCCCTACCCACACAATCAGCATGGGGAAGTGGTGGGAGCAGCTTTCCGGCGAGATTGTCGAAAACTTTTGAACGGAGGCAGTGATACAAAGGCCACCAGCCGGAGAAAGACCGGCAGCAGGCAGCAAGGGCGGCGGGATTGCCTATCCTTTGTTCCCTTGCGAAGTCCTGCCCGAAGTACAGCGGCAGGCAGCGCCCTAAAGTACCAGGGCGCGGGGGTGTGTAAATAGTGCCATAATCTCCATATACAGCACAGGAGCCGTCTTGCTTTTTGACGGCTCCTGTGTTATTCTGTTGATTGCCCATTATGGGCGGGGCGCTGCACAACGGCAGGCGGTTAGTCACAAACCCCGAAAGGGGGTGACGCCATGCGAATTACTCTACATAT
>ENA-UEOI01003025-UEOI01003025.1-human-gut-metagenome-genome-assembly--contig:-NODE-3025-length-10628-cov-2.878684_pt1 | contig 10628 bp, 6 predicted proteins | sample MGYA00242883_ERZ507882 | MGnify/ENA primary metagenome ERZ507882 (study PRJEB26167, sample SAMN06115502) | human gut metagenome | host: Homo sapiens | place: China:Chongqing | collected 2015-07-29... | reverse complement strand
GAAAGGAAAGATTCTTTGCTTTCAGCTTTCAGCCAATACTTCTTTAGTGAAACAAGGGTCAAGTTGACAAGGAGAATAGTCACTGTGCATAAAAACGCGCAGGAAAAGAAGCAATGTTTTAATGGTTATCATTGCTTCTTTTACCCCAAAACAAGCAATAATATTTACTGAGAGATACTATCTAATAAAGTTCAATGACGCATCTATATATCCAGCGTTTCCCATCTATATATCCAACGTCTCCCATCTATATATCCAACACCTTCCATCTATAGATCCAATACAGTGAAATACGTGAATTTTCCAATACTAAAGTTTCTAATGAAATAGCACTTATTAAGCATGAAGAATCTCATGATTACAATATCGGCTGAAAGCTGAAAGCAAAGAATCTTTCCTTTCAGGAGATACTTTCAGCCGGAAGGCCGATGAACAGGGCAGTTGACAAGGGCTGAAAGAACTGTAAGATATGATTGGTTAAAAAGACATAACCACCGATTATAGAAAACGATTTACTCCATGACGTTCACTATCAATCACAATTACCGCAGAACTGAAGTCATCAGGACGAGTGAGAGAAGCTCGCCACCATTCCACACCCAGTCCCAGCCCTATCACTCTATTCAACATATACTCTACTCCCCAACTTAGTTCGGCTGCTATCCCCGAGAATCGGTCTCTGCCTGCACCATTCCAGGCATACCCAAAGCTCACAGTTCCTCTGATTATCCATTTCTCATCAATCTTCTGACAATAAACTAAGGAAGGAGCCACATATCCCAATGTCACAGTTTCTTCAGGAAAATCAGTGCTGAAAGCTGCACACTCCAGTCCGAATCCATAACCCTTTTTACCAACCCAGTTGTACGCCACTTTATACTCCGGACCTCCTTTCCACTTGTAAGTGCCCGAACGCATTTCTACCGTGCTCGTTATCCAACCATAACCCAAATTGACAATAAACGTATTTCTCGGAGTTCGCATAGCTTTCTCCTGTTCTTTTTCCTTTTCCTTCATTCCGGCCACATCTTCAAGCGTAATACCAATGCTCTTCTCTTGTCCCCAAATACTTACATTCAAGTAAAACAAGGCAAACGTCAACAATATATATTTCATAATCTTCATCTAACAGTTTTTTAATATCTCATTAGTAAATTGGTCTTCACAAGAAATTCTATGATTACAGCAGCCGATTCTTTCTCTTTCTCCGGGAGAGCGTTATACTCTTGCGAATACTCTGGATAATTCAGCAAAATAGTCCTCATATTATTTTTGGTAATAAGTTTCACTTCCTTATCGTCAGACCCTATCAGATAACAAGCCTTATTTTTCAGTTGCTTAGATGCTACGATCGCCCCACCTATAGCACCAAAGAGTATGCCGGCGGTGACAGCTTCACTCGTCTGTTCCTTGCCAATCTTAGTGCTGATGAAACAAATCCTACCGGTACCAAAACGAAAACCAGGCGCATACCAGCTGCCAAACTTACATCCCTGATACCTTAACTGGCGGCAGTTTACATACAAGGTATCCTGATGTATGATATACTTTACATCTTTCTTTAATAACTTATCCGTCTCCTTATTACCTGTCTCTGGTTTAAAATCAGCACCTCCATTCCAAAATCTCTTACTTTTAGACCTGGATTCAATAGTGAGATTCTCCAATGCAGTAAACTTTCCATCCATGTAATCGGAAAATGAAAGAGCATATCTGCTCTGAGCAAAAGAGGTAGTTGCAAATAGCAACAGCATCAAACCTAATATGTGTTTATTCCGTATCATAAAATTTGTATTTGAGTATGATTTTAAATATTCAATGTTTTCCGTCCAACCGGATGATATATCCGGTTGGACGGGTTGCACTCAACCTATATTATTCCATGTCTGGTAATAATATTTTCTTCAGTTTTTCAAGAAGTTGATCCTGTTCCTCTATTTCATTATCTTCTAATAAAACATTAAGAACCTCTTCATCTTTTTCATAATCATAAACATCGACTCCAAACCAACCTGAACCCCAAAAATGAATATATCCTCCTTTTTGGGATGATTCAAAGGTAATCGCATAAAGAGAACCAAAATCGCCTTCGCTATAATAGTTACATTCAATAGTATAATCTATTAAATGTGGAATCAGATTTTTCTGAACCCATCCTAAATCTTTCATTGTCTTATTATTTAATTTTCAATATCGGTGATAAACTACATACTTTAGGCGACATTTGACCCCCTTGTTTGTTTAAAGCACGTATTTGACTTCCCTTAGCACTGGGACCAACAGTTTTATACCAATTAGGTTTTCCGCCTTGTATTAGACTATTCTTAGGTACTTTAAACTCAACATATACAGAACCTACTTTGGCTCCTTGAAAAGCATCAGATCCTCCAGTTGCGACAAATGTCAATCCCTCCGGTCCTTCCACCATACGTCCCGTTTTCTTCATTATATTATACTCATTTTCAGACATCCAACGTCCAACCCTTACCTCGCCTCCTTTGGGAATCCCTGTAAGCATGCCCACTTTGTTATCCAAAGAATAATTCGCCGCACTCCCAACTGCCGATAATCCGCTTGTCACGAAGCTCTTTTTGGCACCGCTCCACATTCCGTCCAAGAAGGAGGTATTGGGGTCATCATCAGCTACAGCCATTATCCCACCCATCACTGTACCGAAAGGTAGACCGGAAGCTTCATGCACTATCAGTTCCCGAAGCATCGGAGACGATATCTTTTCCGTCAGTTTCTGAACGGGACCGGCGAACTTGCTTGCAATTTCACCACCAACGTAAGCCATCGTACCGGCCATTATACCGTCAAATGCAACTTGCTGCAGATTGATATTGTTCCACCCATTGTTAAAACCCTGACCAATCGCAGAATTGGCAGCACCGGCACCGGCCGTAATGCCGATAGCGGCACCGGGAAAAGCAGCGGTCAATGCACCGGAAACGGCACCTGTAGCAAAATAGGACAATCCTTCCCAGCTTAAATCCGCACCATTGGCAACCCAGTTTATTGCTCCTCCGATAGCCGCACCAATGATGAGATGCCAAAACTCCCCACTCGGGTCCGTATATATTAACGGATTATTCAAGCAATAAGTATATCGATTGAAATTTTGTGAGAAATCAGGCATCTGAACAAACGGATCAGGACTCAAGAACCGAGCCAGTAACGGATCATACATACGGCCATTCATGTCTATCAGCTTGAACTCATCCAGATGTTCATGTCCCGTATAGCCACGGTGGAACTTGAAGGTATTATTAGCTACCGTACGTCTGCCCCAGACATCGTATGAAGCCTTGAAAACCTCAGTACCCGCATTGTCGGTCAACTTCACAACACTGCCCAAATGGTCTTTGTGGGCATAATAAATCTTATCAGGCTGCCCGGATTGTTTCACATATACCGCTACCAAACCGTTATTGCCACCAAGATAATATAATTGTTTCGTTACACCGCCTTCGGTGACCATCTCATAATCGCCCGCATATACAGTCGTACGTGCAACCGCATTGTTCGTCTTCAACGTAGATTTCCAACGTTGGCGATCAGGACCATACGTGATGTTCAACAGGTAATTGTTCGAACCGACCGTTTCACTGATAGAGGAAACTTTATCAAATGCAGTATACGCAATGGTCTGGTTATTCTCGGAAATCAGGCCACCGGTATTGTCAACGGTACTTACCGCATGAGGTTTGTCATAACTGTATGAACCCAAGCCTGTTTTAGAAACAATATTACCATTGGCATGATAACCCATGTTCATGACTGTAGAACTACCTTGCTTTACAACAGTCAAACGATCTGCACTGTCATAAGTGAAGGTTTCCGTTTGCCCAATCATACCCGTACGCGAAGTAAGATTGCCTGTAGCACCATCAAACACATAGTTCATATTATGCAGCGACGTAGTGCCTTTCATCGTTTTCAGGTTACTAAGTAAGCCTTGCGAATTACGGGTTTCGGTAGAAATCAATGTACCGCCAAGTTTGGTAGTAGTGACAGTTCCGGTAGCTCCCGTGAGTTCCCAGATATTTTGCGTACCTGCCAGCACCTGTCGCAGATTGCCATAAGCGTCATAGTTGCGACTGACGGTCAAAGATCCAGGATAGGCAATATTACTCAGTTGCCCCTGTGAGTTATAAGAGTAAGTAAATGCCAAAGCACCTGTTCCTTCTATTTGACGTGTCTCAGTCCTCGTACGACCGTAATTGTCATACGTATAAGTCGTGTAATTATTACCCGTCTGTTCCTTTGTCAGACGCAGCAAGTTGTTGCCGGACGTTCCATAGGTATAGGTCGTAGTTACACCATCCGTTGCGGAAGAGGACATACGCCCCAGCACATCATAGGTATTTGTCGTGGTTTTACTTTTCCCGTCAACCTGAGTTTTCAATCGTCCGGCAGCGTCATACGTATAGGTTATGGTACCTGCATTGGGATCGGTCAACGTCTTTTGCTTGCCCGTGTCATAATAAGTCATAGTGAAAGTAGCTCCACCTGTGACTATCTTTTGAGGTTTTCCCAGTGACTTATAAGTATAGGCAATGCTGGAAACCGGATCGGTCACGGATTTCACTCCACCCCAGGGATCATAGACTTGGGTATAAGTTTTCCCGTTTGTGGTACTCGATACTGTACGGTTCCCATAAGCGTAAGAAACGGATCTCCCTGCACTGCTTGTTTGGGTCAGCACTCGCCCACGAGCATCATACGTATAGTTCTCCGTCGTGGTAAGATTGCCAGTTTCTGTCTTTTTCTGAGTGATCAGCCCTTTGTTGTTATAAGTCGTAGCCTCTTTAATGGACATACTTTGGGGACCGATTGTTTCTACCAATACCTCACGCCCCTGATTGTCGTACCAGGTTTTTATCCAGGGCTCTCCCGTAGCTTGGGCAAGCGTAAAGAATCGTTTACTTGAATTGACATTCCAACCACTCAGATAACTTCTCCTAGTACCGTCGGGAAAAAGAGTAGACAGTCTGTTCCCCCATCCATCAAACGTATGCCTAGTTGTTAACTTATTGGAAGTATCACTTTCGTCAGTTTCCGTCAGGACATTTCCCCAAGTATCATATGTATAAGCAATAATGGATGACAACGGATTAGTAGAAGTTTTAGCGATAAAACGTTTCGTTGTATCATAATCATAGTTGCTGGTAAGGGCGGAAACTCCAGAGCCACTGATTTTCTCCGTCTTCACGTTTCCCCAAGTATCGTAGGTGAATTCAGTAGTTAAAGGCAAAGAGGAACCATAATTTTCAACAGTCTTCGTTTTATATCCTTTAGAGGTATCATACGTGATTTCCATCTTCTGCGTGAAAGTCGACGAGTCGTCCGTATGCTTCTGTACCTTTGTGATCAGCTGGGGCTGATAGGTTTTTCCGGCAAGGGTATAGTTGCCATATTGAACAGTGCGATACATGTTATTACCATAGTCTGCCTTTTCCTGGGTCATGTAACCATAGGTAGTATTGAACTGACGGGTGGTAGTAATCATATTGCCATCCAGATCCTTCTCTGTAGTAGATGAAGGGTAAGCAAAGTATTTCCTGGAGCCTTTATCCACAATAGTCAGCGTAGTGTTAGTTTCAGCCGTACTGCCGTCTATGGTATTTTTAGTATAGGTAGCAGATGGTATATAGAAGGAAGTATTCCATGCTTTTACACCAGATTCAGAAACCGTTCCCAACGTCGTATTCTCAGCTATCATGGAAGACATTCCCAACAGCCCTTTTCCTTGCAAATGCATTTTAAGGCCACTGTAGCGATAGTTAGTTGTCATTGTTCTGCCTGCCGCACCATTATCCGAATTTACTTTCTTTACTACATGCAAAGGCAAAGTATAATCGGCAACAGGATAACTGCTACCCGTACCTTTGGTATAGATACCGCCATTGACAAGGGAGGTATAAGTAATATTCGTCACACTGCCATAGTCACCGGTAACAGAAGTTACCTTACCTTTGTCTGTATTGTAACTACTATTAGGGTATAATCGCCATACAGGGTCTCTGTTTGCATCGCTACTATTATAACAATTGTAACCATAATTCATCAGTTCCACCTGACCGTCACCGTTGAAGTCGCCCACCAGATAACGGGATGAGAGGGCATCTTCATCTCTGTTAGAAGTCGCCGAACGCACTATGGTAAGCGCGCTTCCTGTAGAATGCATCCAATAGGTATAAGTTTTATTGAATTCGCCCCAAGAACCTTGAAATATAGCGCTCTTCTTATCATACATGGCCTTGGTTATCACCACATCCGATTTCCCGTCAAGATCGAAATCATATATAAGGCAATCAAACCTTGAATCATCTTTTGAAGTAAAGCTCTGATCGTAAAGCCCCAATGTGCATGCCTGCGACTTAGTAAAAGTTCCATTGCCATTATTCAAAGCAAAATACCAACTACTTTCACCGGTACTGTTCATTAGGATATCCATTAAACCATCGCCATTGAAATCACCGGAACGAATCATCCACACTTTAGAAACATTGGTTCCCGTAGTTTTCTTAGCATCCGAAAAGGTGGTTCCTGTTATTCCGTTACCCTGATTCCAAAAGATGGTATAACCTCCACTATAAATTACCATCATATCTTCCAACCCGTTGCCGTTGAGATCAGATACAAATACCTTATCAGGACTAGAAGGTAAAGTCAAATTAAATGCCGTGCGATATAAAGATGTTCCTGAATTATGCCCAATAATTTCACCCGGATACCTGTTACCACTATGTCCCTTTTCTATGAAAACAATATCTCCTTTTCCGTCATTATTTAAATCACCAGTAGCATAGGCGGGCATTTCGCTGCTGTATTGTAAGTTATATCCGAAAGCCCCCTGAACCGTGTTTCCATAAACATAAAAAGCTATTTGCTTCCAATGATCATTGATGCTTACATGTGGTACTACAAATTCATTCAGACCGTCTCCATCAAAATCGATGACGGACGATCCCGCTTTGTACTCTTGCATGTCAGACAATTGAAAACTTGCTCCAAGACGATAATTCGTTCCATCGACAAATCGGACATTTCCAGAAGAGTCCAGCGAAGCCCAATATATATAAGCGTAAGTATCATAAGTCCAAGAATTCGTACCTGTCGGTATCTTTACAGGAGAGATTCCCATCATATCCGTCAAACCATCTCCATTGAAATCACCAGCAATAAATTGCTGTTCAGAAAATGCGACTGCTGGATAAACAGAAGCAGCATTCACCTGAGGAGAAACAGGAATACTATATAGGGAAGGCAAATAAGACCAGTTTAACTTAACAGGTTGCATAACATCGCCGGCGCCATTCCTCTCCGTAACACTTGTCAGACGTGAATATTTAGTACCGGAAGCATCACCGGTGGTATTGTATTGCAAGTCATAAACACGGTAAACCGAACTTCCCGTTTTGCTTGTAATGGTTTTCAGTCTACGATCCATGGTTCCTTTTACGCCTTCAATAACAAATAGCTGTGGATCATTGGAGCGAGTTTCATAACTGAAAGTAACCGTATTCTGTAAACCGGTACTCCCATTCTTATTATTTCCATACATTATAGTGTTGGGGTACATGCAGTAACTCCACTTATTATAGGTATAATTCATGTAATTACCCAACGGATCTTCCACGTAATCCAGATACCATGCATAGATTCTGGGGGAATTACCGGCTGTGTAGCTTTGTCGGGCACCGGTTGTATTTCCATAATAACATATCTGCCCGGTAGAAGATTGTACTTCAAACCATGTATTAGCTGTAGAAGTAGTGTATGTGCCATGAACAATCACTTTAGTAAAAGGATCGGATTCCAAATAATATACGGCTCCCTCTTGCCCTATAGTACCAGAAGAATAAATCAAGCGTTTACCGTCCAGATAATAAGCCTCATCAGCGGAAAAAGTTAATGCCTTGGCTGTACCGTCATGATACATATCCTTCGGACCGCGAGTTATAACTGACATTCCCGACAAATTACATCCCCAACCCAACATTCCATTTCCTGCCTGACTATTATAAACGATAGCAAGCGTAGGTTGCATACCTCCTACACCTTGCGGAATTTTAATAGGAATTGAATACGTAGCAGCTCCAGTAGCCGATACATCAAAAGTTCCACCAAGAGAGCCAACGGCTTCCGGTTCCGCACTATATGTGTTGGGAATGTCCGGATAATCAAAATCTTCCGAGGCATATCCGGTAATATTAGTAGTAATAAGTTCCGCTGTATCATATCCTTCCGATACTATATAATAGGTGCCCGGTTCTAAAGTTCTCTGTATAAAGGCATGAGAGGATGAAGAACAGCCACCATCATCTGAGTAATAATCATTGGAAGCAATGACACCTCCCGCGGCATTCAACAGATAGGCGCAAGTTTCATAGACCATTGATCCGCAGTGAGTTATTGTTACAATCATTTTACGGGTTAATGTGAACTTATAGAAAACGTCCTCTTGTTCTCCGGCTGCATACTGATTAGAAAAAAGATTCATATTCTGTATATCAGAATAGTCAAAACTCTTGCTGTAAGTACCGGCGTCAATAGCATTCTGTCGACTATCCCCTTCTGAAGATAAAAACATCCCGGTTATTTGAGTAGTAATAACTCCGTTCTCTTCATATCCTTCTGCCACGACGTAGTACGTGCCGGCATCCAGTATCTTTGATAAATAAGCTTCTCCAGCACCACCGCCACAGCCCATGGAGAAGTCAGCATCATCGTTATAGTCAATTAATTTTCCGGAAGCATCCAAAAGGCTCAAATAGGTATCAGAAAGCTCTGATTCGCAATGCTTCATGATGACCTTCATCCTAGTATTTATAGTAAATTTATAAAAAACATCATTGGAAGGTCGCCCCGTATAATTGTTTGTAAAATCTTCCGTGTTTTGTGAATCTGAATAATCAAATTCAGAATTATAAGTGCCAACTTCAATTGGATATGATCTAGTATTTCCCTGTTGTGCATGAACAGAGGATGAGAACAACACGATAAAAAATATCAATGATAAATGTGTTTTCATGGAGGAGTGTGTTTTAAGGTTATCTTATTCTTTAATTATTTTCCAGCTGCTAATCTTACCATTGTAGGCAACCTGCATGATATACATTCCTGGAGTCCGTTCGGATAAATCAATTGTATTGGACTGGGATATACCCGCCCACTGCTGCAACAGCTTTCCGGTAAGATCATAGAGAGATATTTGGGCGTTCTCAAACTTTTCAACTCCTGAGATATCAACTTTAAGTACTCCCTTTGTCGGGTTGGGATAAATAGTAACTTTCGTTTCTGAAAGTTCTTCTTCATATACCGATGGTTCTTCTTCATCGCTCAAAGCACCCCTTGTCTGAACCACAATTTCCTTTTGGCGAGACAACCTATTACCGGCACTGTCATAGGTATATTTGATTTTATTTTGGGCGTATGCATCAGCGGCTGCCCACATAGATAAAACCACGAATAGCAGGAATATGACAGCTATCCGTTTAAATATTCGTTTGTTATTCTTCATGATGTGTAGTGTTTATTCAATACTGAATCCTCCCAACAACAAGGTTTCTCCTATAGAAATCTCTAACACATAGTCTCCCACTTTCGTGCCGGACATGTCTACTACTATACAACTTTCATCAAAGTACGACTGATAGTAAGCCATTTCACCGGTCAAAGAATCTGATACGCTCACAGTTAAAGTGCCACATGGGACAGGAATATCAATAAATAATTTACTATCTTCAACATCATAGCAAGCGATAATCCATGAAGCCGGATCTACAGAACGAGGAGTGCCTTGAGAAGTATTCGTAGCAGTTTTTAATATAATCCGTTTCCTCATAAATTGAGATTCTGCCCCAACCTGAACTGATAATAAAATCCCTATCAATAACAAGAATAAAAATTTTGTTTTCATAATATATAAGATTAATTGGTTGATGCTCCAAATAACTAAATTTTTATTATGAAAATCAAGAAAAAAAAGGTAACAGAGGTAACAAACTCATGTAGACTTACAGTAACACTCTATAGAGTCAATCACATAAGTTTTTGATTATCAGAACCAAACACCTTATCAAAAAGAACAGTATCCATTTTATCCTTAATCCGGTGTTTTCTTGCTTTTATAGCATCTGAAGAAGCATCCATTATACCTAAAAGCAAATCTTTGGGACAATGAAGCAGGCTCAGCAAGCAATAAAATAAATCTTCATTAGTTAATGAACGGCAATTCTCCCTCAAATTATTCATAACATCTAAGACTGATTCCCGGATATCACCAATAATCCTTTCCCTATAATCCTGAATTTTGAGAATGCGTTTACCAGGCTTCATATTTTTCAACTCATTCAATTTCTTATACCCCTCAGTTGCTTCGAATAATGAAATACAAATCTGCAAGTTTTTTTCTTTCAGATCATGCAATTCTGCACTTTTTTCTTCAATTGGTGCAGAGCTTTCACTCAGCATCATTATTTCCGCACGATTCTCATTCAATTGTTTTTGCAGGGCTATATACTTATTCTTACGACATCTATCCCTCCACATATAAATTAATGCCAATACTAAAAATAAGCCCCAAAAACAGTAAATCATCTTTTTCTTTGCAAGTTGAT
>ENA-UEOI01003016-UEOI01003016.1-human-gut-metagenome-genome-assembly--contig:-NODE-3016-length-10659-cov-3.350501_pt1 | contig 10659 bp, 8 predicted proteins | sample MGYA00242883_ERZ507882 | MGnify/ENA primary metagenome ERZ507882 (study PRJEB26167, sample SAMN06115502) | human gut metagenome | host: Homo sapiens | place: China:Chongqing | collected 2015-07-29... | reverse complement strand
GTTACGGTGCTCGCGGAAGCCTGTGAGTGGCCGGATGAGATCGATGTGCACCGAGCAGAAGAGGCAAAGCTCCGCGCAGAACGTCGTATCGGAAGCGGTGAGAAGCAGGTAGACATGGTACGCGCAGAATTAGCACTTAAAAAGGCACTGACGAGAATTAATCTTGTCAGCACGCTAGGTAAATAATACAGTGCGATGCAATGCTCGTGCCTGAACAATGCATAGTGAACGCAAAGTAGGTAAATACGATAAGCAGTTTTGGTATTCTCATTCGAGAATATCAAAACTGTTTTTTGCATTATAGGAAACTTTCCATACCGGAAGTTAGAGCTGCTTATCAATGGGGTTCCAAAAATGGCAGAAATGTGTCAGATGTAAATTCGTACAAACCGCATAAATACTGTACGAAAACGGTTGAGAAATAGAGAAGAATATCATATAATAAAAGGTAACATAGAAATGAAAATTAATGTCGTACAATCGGCATGGAAAAGAGGAGCGTATGAAAAAAAGAAGACAGCCATGGGCGCGTGTATTAGCATTAGCACTAGCTGCCGCAATGATAATGCCACAGAGCATGGATGCTGCGGCTGCCGCCAAGAAGAAGGTGAAGCTAAACAAAACGAAAGTTGTTTTAAAAGTTGGTAAAAAGACTACGTTAAAGCTAAAGAACAACAAGAAAAAAGTAAAATGGTCCAGCAATAAAAAGAAGGTAGCGACCGTTACGAAAAAAGGTGTTGTCAAGGCAAAGAAAAAAGGAACTGCTAAGATCACTGCTAAAGTTGGCAAGAAAAAATATGTCTGCAAAGTAACGGTAAAAGCAGCTGCCACTAAAAAAAGCAATAAAAACACAAACCGTAAGAATAACAGTTCGAAAACGAATGGCGGTACACAGAAGGTGACTGGTACACCGGGTAAGAATGTAGCACTAAATGGGGATATCTTTCAGATTGGAGGACGCAATCTGACACTTGGTATGACATTGGCACAGGTGCACACGGTATTGGGTTCACTTTCGACGGATATATTGCGTTCGGAAAAATCTCCACAGGGATTTGATGTTCTTGCATTCCGACCAAACGGTAACAACTCCAGCGTTTCGCGCGATGACAAATTTAGTACATATATTTTGCTGTATCTGAAAAGCGGCAAGGTCGTAGGTATTTGTGGTATCAGTAAATCGATGGCATATGGTTCTTTAGTAAAAGCAGGAACCGGTGCAGCTGCTTTAGAATCGTCAAGTGCTTGGTCATCGGTAGACTGGTATGAAACAAGAGGAGATGTAGTTGGAGCAGGAGCCTATTCCACAGAGACTTCCAATGCGAATGTGCTGGCGTTTGTAGATTATTATGGGACCCAGACGACTTACTGTATACAGGCGTTTGATAAAGCCTATTCTATTGATGGAATGACCAATCTTTCCAGTCAGGATGCGTCATGTACGTACAGCGATGCAGTGGTAAAGGCGATGGCAACAGAGAGTGGCGAGCTGCTCAATGCATATCTCACTTTTTATGGAATGCGTTCCCTTGCGATCAATTCAAAATTAAGTGGTGTGGCACAAAGCTACAGCAACACGATGGCAAAAGCCGGTGCAACAGATGCGACAGACATGACCAGAAGCAGTTCTGAGATTAAATCGGCGATCGTCGGCGCAGGTTTACAGTGCGGACAGTGGGGTGAGCGAATTATGGCCAACAATATGGATGCCATTGGTTTTGCAAATTCTGCTGTGCAGAGTCAGGCGGCAAGAGCGCAGCTTTGCGATGAAGAGGGACTTGGCGTTATGGGGCTTGGAAGTGCAGCATATTTTGAAAATGGTGACGATGTGTTTTGCACATATTTGGTCATTGACTTTGTAGATTATGTGAGAGTGGCATTTTAGAGTGGCTGGGATGAAATCCGTGATTTTAATGTTGTGCCTGTGGCGAATACAAAAACTGACAAGCCAGCGGGCAGAGAAAGGAATGTGGAAATAGCATGAAAAAAGAGAGAAAGAAATGGATGAGCCTTGTGCTTGCCGGAGCGTTAGTGATCACATCGGTGTTTGTACCGGGGCAGCAGACTGATGCCAAGGCAAAGGTCAAGCTAAACAAGAAAAAGCTTGTATTGACTGTTGGTAAAAAGGCTAAATTGAAGGTGAAAGGGACCAAAAAGAAAGTAAAGTGGTCTTCTTCGAAGAAAAAAATTGCGACAGTAACTAAGAAGGGTGTTGTCAAAGCGAAGAAAAAAGGAACGGCTAAAATTGTTGCCAAAATCGGCAAAAAGAAGTATACCTGTAAAGTTGTTGTCAAGGCAAAGAAAAAGGCGAAAGTTACGTCTAAGCCAAAAGCTGTGACAAAAGTAACTGCTAAGCCGGGAACTATACCAACCAAGAATCCACAGGTGTCCGATAATCCTTCGCAGACAACGCAACCTTCAGAAGAGGGAGACCCAACGACAGCGAAGATTATTTTGAATGATAATGTCGCAACGACGTGGAATGCATACCACAGACCGTTGAAGGATGTAACAGTAACCGAAGCGGCAACGATCCGAATTGGTTACACAGATATTTTTGATGGCTCTTTGTATTATACGAATACTTACGGTAGAGAGATGTCTTTGGATGAACTGAAAAGTCACGAAGGAGAAGAGTTTGGACAAGGTTTTTGGAAAAATCATCCTAGAAATGATCAGTCTTTTACTTTGCAGACAGGTACGGTAAATACGATTTATGTGCGTTTGGTTGATAATATGACAGAAACCGTATATTATTTGAATTCGGATAAGATCATAGTACAGGGAACGGCACAGAAGACACCGGAGCCATCTGCAAGTGCAGCACCAAGTGCGACACCAACGAGTGGTACTACCAGTACTCCGACGCCGGCACCAACGAGTGGCACTACCAGTACTCCAACGCCGGCACCAACGAGTGGCACTACCAGTACTCCGACGCCGGCACCAACGAATGCGCCAACCGGTACCCCAACGTCAGCTCCAAGCAAAACGCCGTCAGTGACGCCAACAGCAGCACCAAGTTCATCAGGACTGACGGTAGGCAACAGACAGCTTTCGGTTGGAATGACAAAGACAGCGTTTAATAATGCACTGGCAAGTAAGTCAACTGACGTGAAACGTGAAGAAAAATCTCCACAGGGATTTGATGTGATCGCATTTCGTGAGAATGGCAATAATTCCAGCCTGAGCGGCAACCAATATGATCAGAAATATAGCACTTATATTTTGGCATATTTGCAGGATAATGAAGTGATCGGAATTACAGCAATTGCGCCGGGAATGTCTTATGCAGGCGAGGTATCTTATGGAACGCCGGCGAGTACATTAGCATCGAATGGCTGGACCAGCGTTGACTGGTATTTGGCAGGCAGTGCAGCCGGTGCATATACAAAGACGATCAAGGGAACGGAAGTTATCGCATTTGTGGATGCACTCGGAAGCAACCAGGTATATTGTATTCAGGCATTTAGCGACAGCTATTTGGTGGATGATATGACAAAGGTCAGTGAAACGACATTGGAGTTAAATTATCCGGCAGAGGTGCAGACCGCAATGGCAACCGAAAGCGGAGAACTTTTGAATGCATATTTGGTAAATCAGGGACAAAGCGCATTCCGTATTAATACGAAGCTTAGCGCAGCAGCCAAATCTTATAGCAGCGAGATTGTTTCAGCAGGAATTATTGATGCAAGAGATGCATCAAGATCCAGTAGTGATATTAGATCGTCGATCCGTGCCGCAGGGATAGCACCTGGCGCATGGGGAGAGCGTGTTTTGATCGGCAACATGGATGCTATCGGATTTGCTAACAGTATGATCGAGAGCAGTGGTGCCAGAGCATTATTATGGAGTGGAGATTACGCTGTTATGGGCCTGGGCGCCGGTGCATATAATGACGGAACAGTGTATTATCCAAACCTTGTTATTGATTTTATCGATAAGGTAAAATTAATTTAAGTAAAAGAGGATGACATCATGGGTAAAGAAGTAAAAACCAATGCGATGAGAATGTTGGATCGGCAAAAGATTCCGTATGAGTTGATGAATTATGAATGTGAAGAATTTGTTGACGGAATGGATGTCGCTGACAAACTTGGGCAGGATTACGAAATGACATTTAAGACTTTAGTTACATTGGGCAAGAGCGGCAACTATTATGTATATGCAATACCGGTGCATCGTGAGCTTGATATGAAAAAGGCGGCACGTGCAGTTGGTGAAAAGCATGTGGAAATGGTGCCGGTCAAAGAGATCAACAAAGTGACCGGTTATATTCGCGGAGGATGTACTCCGATCGGTATGAAAAAGCAGTATACAACAGTGATTCATGAGAGTGCAAAACAGCAGGACAAGATTGCTGTGAGCGGAGGAAGAAGAGGCGTACAGATTCTTCTGCAGCCGGAGGATTTAGCGAAGGCATCCGGGGCGACTTTTGCGGATATTATTAAAGAAGAGTGAGGTATTAAATGTAACTGTTGACAGATAGTTGGAGGAAGGAGAAAGAAGTGAAAAAGAAATCATGCACAAGAGCTTGGTGCGGCGTGCTGGCGGCGGCATTAGTGGTAACTTCCACATCATCGGTTATGCTCGCCGAGGCAGCAAAAGCGCCAAAGCTCAACAAAAAAACGATAACTTTGCGCGCTGGGGCCAAAAAACAGCTCAAAGTGAAAAATTTAAAGAAAAAGCAGAAGGTAAAGTGGAAATCCAGTAAGAAAAAAATAGCGACAGTCAGTAAAAAAGGACTGGTAAGGGCGAAAAAAATAGGAATAACAAAAATTGTTGCAAAAGTAGGCAAAAAGAAATTGGTTTGTCACGTTCGAGTATTGCCGAAAAAGATAGTTATTAGGAGACCGAAACCAATGCCTGTTGCCACTCCGGTGCGGGTAGTGACACCGAAGCCGACCGCAATAGTACAACCATCAGAGACGACCAATGTTAGTCCGACTATGGATGTGACGGCAAAACCGACTATAGCTCCAACGGTGAAACCAACGATGGTGCCGACAGTGAAACCAACGACAGCGCCGACTGCAACGCCAACGGCGAGTCCAAGCAGCGCACCGACAACAAAACCGACAGCGAGTCCAAGCACTGCACCGACAGCACTGCCAACGAAAATGCCAAGTGCAGCGCCATTGCCGACACCTGCACGGACAACAACTCCGAGCCCGAGTGCCGCACCAATAGTGAAGCCAACAGCGAGTCCAAGCACTGCACCGACCGCAAAACCAACGGCGAGTCCAAGCAGCGCACCGACAGCAACGCAGACGGCGAAGCCAAGTGCCACACCGACAGCGACACCAACGGCAACACCAACGCAGACGGCGAAGCCAAGTGCAAGTCCGACAGTGACACCGGCACCAACACCAAGTGCAGCACCGCAACCAAGTGCCACACCGACAGCAACGCCAACAGTAAAACCGACGGCAAAACCAACCGCAACGCCAACGGTAAAACCGGTCGTGACACCAACGGTAAAACCGACAGCGACACCAACGGTAAAACCGACAGCGACACCAACGGTAAAACCGACAGCGACACCAACGGTAAAACCGACAGCAACACCAACGGTAAAACCGACAGCAACGCCAACGGTAAAACCAACAGCAACGCCAACGGTAAAACCGACCGCGACACCAACGGTAAAACCGACGGCAACACCAACAGTAAAACCGACAGCAACACCATCCGGGAATGCAGGACAAAATGTTAACCTGAATGGAAAAAAAGCGTTTACGATTGCTGGTTACCAACTTGCTTTGGGATTGACCAGAGATGAAGTAAACACGGTACTTGGATCATTAAAAACAGATGTTAAACGTACCGCAAAATCGCCACAGGGCTTTGATGTTATTGCATTCCGTGCCGGTGGTAATGATACTGATTAGAGTTTTGATGAAAAATACAGCACATATATTTTGATCTACCTGAAAGATGATATTGTAGTTGGTATTAGCGGTAATGCGTCATCAATGAATTTTGATGGAACAGTGTCTTATGGAACAGATGCAGGTACGCTGGTTTCTAATGGATGGGTTGATGTAGACTGGTACAAAACAACAGCCGGCAATGCGGCAGCATGCAGTAAGGATGTCGACAATGCAACAATCATTGCATTTGCGGACGCTTATGGAGATAACAGGGTATACAGCATTCAGATCTTCAACAATGCATATTCGATCGCAGATATGACGCAGTGTACAGAGACAACGCTGCCAATGAATTATTCTGCGGATGTGTTGACAGAAATGGAAACAGAGACCTTCGAAATCTTAAATGCATATTTGGTCAACACCGGAGTACGTGATGCGGATGTCAAAGCGATACGCAAAAACACAAAGGTTTCCAATGTGGCGCGTGCGTATAGCAAAGAGATCGCAAATAAGGGATGTATCGATGCGGCTAATGCTAAAAGGGAATCAGCACAGACTAAGGAAGCATTGGAGAATGCTGGAATATCACTCAATGGGAAAGATCGTCGCTGGGGCGAGCACATTATGATCGGCAATATGGATGCCATTGGATTCGCCAATAGTGCTATCGAGAGCGAACGTTCACGTAATAATCTGATTAACACATATTATGGACTTTGTGGTATCGGAGCAAGCGTCTACACAGAGAGTGCAGGTAAGGCTGTTTACTATCCAAATATGGTAATTGACTTTATTGACAAGGTATCCACTCTGTAATCTGCTTTTGAATCAAAAGAAGCTATGATCTGTCAGTGACTATTTGTCAAAATACTGCAGAAAAATACGGAAATAATATGTAAAAAAAGGCAATAAAATGTAAAATTTTATTGCCTTTTTTGATAAAATATGTTATTATAAGTTTACGAAAATGTTTTAGTAAGAATAAAAATGTGATTGAGCAATTATCGCAGATTATTCATTGAACTACATTGGAAATGACTACAGAAGACATTTTCAAAATCGGTTCATATGCAGGAGGCAGACAAAAAAAGGTGAGGGCTGTCGCTGCGTATGCCCGGTATATATGAGCGCATGTATACATAAGGTGGTAGGAGTACATAAGTATAAACACAACGGATAGTCTATATTATTCGTTGTACTGGGTGGGAGCAGATTGAAACATACAGTGCGTGAAGAGAAGCAATCCGAAAGGGTTGCTTTTTTCATTATATCGGGTAGTGACGATCCTCTGCCAAATCCACAAAGCCAAATCAAGCTCTGTAAGGAGTAATAAAGCTCTGCAACGTCAACTCAAGCTCTGTAAGGAGTAATAAAGTCCTGCAACGTCAAATCAAGCTATTCAAAGCCGAATAAAGTTCTGTAAAGAGTTTTCCACGCAAGACATCAGGAGCTCTTTTGACACCTTGGAAATATAATGGTAATATGACAATGCAAAATTATCTGTTCAAACGACAGAAGTTTGAGTTAAGTAGTGAGGATCCGAGGTAAGAGTAAATGGAGGACAAGCATGATTAATATAGGAAAAAAATGTTTAGCTGCGTTATTGGCGGCGTCCATGGTATTTGGGGTGACCGGCTGTGGCAAGCAGAAAAAAGCGAAGAAACCATATGTGCAGTCAACAGCAGAAGTTAAGAACGGTACTGCTAAGGCAGAAGGAAAAGGTAAGCAGCAGTCAGAGGTTCCGCTGATCATTGGCTGTGGCAGACTTGATAAAAATTTCAATCCGTTTTTGGCACAGGCTGCGTCTGATGAACAGGTCATGAATTTGACGCAGACCAAACTGTTTGACACGGATCGCGCCGGTCGGCTGGTGGAAAAGGGGATTGATGGAGAGCTTCGTGAATACAACGATGAGAACTATACGTATTATGGAATTGCGGATATTAAAAAGGCACGACGTACCAAAGCGAACTATACGGTATATCGTATTACGATCCGAGATGATCTTCTGTTTAGTGACGGCCAGCCGATCACTATTGACGATGTGATTTTTTCGCTTTATGCATTTTGTGACAATGATTATGACGGCAATGTGCAGCTAAAAAGCAGTAATATCCGTGGGTTGCTGAATTATCAGGCAAATAATGCTCAGGCAGAATCGTATACGGACAAGCAGGTGAAAAAGTATATTCGTAAGAAGCCGGCAGCACTGCAGAAATGGATGCAGAAGCATAGCAGCGATGAGAGCGGGTATGAAAGTGCGCTCGAAAGGCAGGCGCGTTATTTGATGGCGAAGCAGGCAAAGAAAAAAACGAGGATAAACAGTATCGAAGGAATCAAACGCCTTAATGATTACGAATTGCGTATTTATACAACAGGCTATGACAGCAGATTTGAGGAAAAGCTGCAGATTCCGATCTGCCCGCTGCATTATTATGGAGATACAACAAAATATAGTTATAACGCAAATAAGTTTGGATTTAAGAGAGGAGATCTCTCTGCAATTCGCGCTAATAAGAGTTCACCGGTTGGAGCCGGAGCGTATCGATTTGTGAAATATGACAGTGGAATTGCATATTTCATGGCGAATGAGCTGTATTATCAAGGCTGCCCAAAAATCACGTACGTGCAGCTAAAGGATCTCACAAAACTGTTTAAGGATGAGGATCTGACCGGAGCGAAACTTGCCGAGGAGATGAAAGGACAAACAGTAGATGTGGCATCTTTGGCTTTGACTCAGTCTGACCTTGAGGCAATTGGTGAAATCAACGGAAATGGGAAAATGTCCGGCAATGAGATCAACACCTGTCAAAGTGCCAATGCATCATATGCATATTGGGGTCTCAATCCATACCGGGTATGCATAAATAATGAGCCGTTTAGTGAGCAATCAGCGGCTTTACGGCATGCGATCGCCATGGTAGTTAGCGCATGTCGGGGAGTGCAGATGGAAACAGAAGGTGCAAAACTTACCAGTGTAAATGCACAGGCGGCAAAGGATTCGTGGTTGTCTCCGGAGCAGCCAAATGAGGATAAACTTTGCTATGCAGAGACGCCGGATGGCAAAGAGCAGATCTATAAGACAGATGATGCGGTTGATCAAAAGCGGGAAGAGGCACAGCAGACTGCACTTAAATGGTTGGAAAAAGCGGGATATACCGTAGAGGATGGCAAAGTAACTGCAGCTCCTGCGGGCGCAAAGACGTTGTTTTCAATGGAATTAGCCGGTGGAACGGATACAGTCGGATATCAGCTGGCCACGGCGGTTGCGAGTGATCTGCAAGGAATTGGCATTACAATACAAATTCATACTACAACAGTAGATAAACTGAATAAGAAAGTCGCAAATCTTCGCCGTGGAAATGTATTTGCCAAGAAATCCTCAATAGCATTGTGGTACGCCGAGGAAGAGATGAGCAGCAATCCGGATCTTGCAGAGAGATTTGCATTTTTGGAAAATGCAGAGCTGATGAAAGCGATCAACAAGTCCGATCAAACCATAAACAAGGAAAAGCAGAAAAAATGGACACAAAAAGCGTTTGACGAGATTTATGCAATGATAGTGGAAGTACCTGTTCACCAAAAGAGTACGACAATGTTATATAGCAGCAGCCGTATCCGTTCGAAGTCTATGACAAAAAATACGACAATGTTCTATAGCTGGATGCGAGAAATTCAAAATATAGATATGCGGGCAGAAAATTAGGATTTTGTGATGGGAATATGCCGGATGCCGGTTAAAAGATGATAGTGCGTGTCGATCTTGCCGGATGTCGGATAAAAGATGATGGTGGTTGTCGATGTGACTATAAGGAGGGAATGGATGGATTTAAAAGTAGGCGATGTTATCAAAATGAAGAAATCACATCCGTGCGGAACAAATGCGTGGGAGCTTAGACGTGTAGGGATGGATATCCGCATTCGCTGCACCGGATGCGGCCACCAGATAATGATTCCGCGGAAGCAGGTAGAAAAGGCGTTCCGAGGATTTGTATCCCGGAGTGGCCAATAAGCAGAAAAAAAGTTGTTGCAGAGGTTGTAAAGTTCTGATATAATAGAGAAATGTGACATGTTAATTTTTCCTTGTTCTTTCCAGTGGGGCATGTGTTTTGAAAGACACCGATTCCGAAAGTCACAGAATCGCAGCCGGGAAAGAGCCAGAGACCAAAAGGAGGTACAGACGACTATGAACAAATATGAGTTAGCGTTAGTTGTCGATGCTAAGATCGAGGAAGATGCAAGAGTAGCAACTGTCGAGAAGGCAAAGGATTATGTAACCAAATTCGGCGGTACTATCACAGAGGTTGAAGAGTGGGGCAAGAAGAAACTTGCTTACGAGATTCAGCACATGAAAGAGGGTTACTACTACTTCATCAAGTTTGATGGCGAGGCAACTGTTCCGGGCGAGTTGGAGCAGGCTGTTCGAATCATGGACAATGTTCTGAGATACTTATGCGTTAGACAGGAAGCATAAGAAAGGAAGGTGTTTCCTTCATGAATAAGGTTATTTTATGTGGTAGATTGACCAGAGATCCTGAAGTTCGTTATTCTTCAGGAGAGAATCAGACAGCGGTTGCAAGATATACACTTGCGGTAGACTGTCGTTTTAAACGCCAGGGAGATGAGCAGACTGCAGATTTCATTAACTGTGTGGTTTTTGGCAGAGGGGCTGAGTTTGCAGAGAATTATCTTCATCAGGGCACTAAGATCATAGCTTCAGGCTGGAAAACCGGAGCGGAGAAATTGGGAACTCCAACCCAACTGGCATTAATCAGCGGCTGGA
>ENA-UEOI01003006-UEOI01003006.1-human-gut-metagenome-genome-assembly--contig:-NODE-3006-length-10701-cov-3.367941_pt1 | contig 10701 bp, 8 predicted proteins | sample MGYA00242883_ERZ507882 | MGnify/ENA primary metagenome ERZ507882 (study PRJEB26167, sample SAMN06115502) | human gut metagenome | host: Homo sapiens | place: China:Chongqing | collected 2015-07-29... | reverse complement strand
TGGACTCCGGGTTGATGGTGCCGCCCAGCAGGGTACCGCCCAGGGTGACGCCGCCCAGAACGCCGGACTCGATGGACAAGGTGATGGCATCGGAGCAGCCCTCCTCGGCCAGAATCTTGCCCACCAGATCGGGCACGCCCAGGCCCAGGTTTACCAACTGGCCGGCCTGGATCTCAAAGGCACAGCGGCGGGCGATGAGCTTGCGCACGTCAAAGGGGGCGGGCGCCACCTCACTGACTGGGATCTTCAGTGCGCCGCACATCTCGGCCCGGTAGCCCTCGTAGGCCAGGCACTGGCGGGTATAGGCCGGATCGCCCACCACCACATAGTCCACCATGAAGCCGTGGATGGCCACCTCGTTGGCGGGGATCGTGCCGGCCTGAACCAGCTTTTCCACCTCCACCACCACGATGCCACCGCTGTTATGGGCGGCCGCCGCCAACTCTAGCTGCTCGGTAATATTGGCCTCCCCCTTCAGGGAGATGTTGCCGCTCTCGTCGGCCAGCACGCCCTTGACAAAGCAGACGTCGATGGGCATGGACTTGTAGAGCAGGTAGTCCTTCTCCCCAATGTGGACCAGTTCCACCACCTCGTGTCCGCCGTCTCGTGCGGCCTGATTGGCCTTGCAGCCCTCCAGCCGGGGATCGCAGAAGGTCTTGAGGCCCACATGGGTCAGCACGCCCGGCTTTTTCCCGGCGATGGCCCGGGTCAGGTGGGAGGCCACGCCCTGGGGGATCAGAAACGCCTCAATCTGGTTGGAGACCGCCAGGGCGTTGAGCCGGGGCTCCAGGCCAATGTGGGCACAGATCATACGCTTGCACAGGCCCAGCTCCCCAAAGTGGTTGGCCCCGCCCTGGGCGCCGTCGCCCACTGCGGCGATGTGCAGCAGGGTCAGGTCCTTGGGGCTGCTGGTCTCCACGTAGCGTTTTTGCAGGGACACGAGGCAGTCCTCGGGCACGCCGTAGGTAATGAAACCGCCCACAGCCACGGTCATATTGTCCTGTACCAAAGCAGCGGCTTCCCGACTGGTAATCACTTTCGGCATACAAATTCCTCCATTCTGCCGCCGTTGAGGCGGCGCTTCACGGTATCTGCGGTGGACTGGCTCCGTTCGTCGCGCCTTTGCGCCCGAACGGCTCTTCGTGTCGGCCAACACTTTTTGTTTCCGGTTTTTATATCAGCCAATTTTGTGCCAAGTTTTTCTTTCTGACCGCAAAAGGGATTGGAGCGTCCCCCGAAGTCATTGCGCCCCAAGGCCGTTCCTTTTTCTCAGCCTCCGCTCTGGTCCCGCCAAATTGGGGCAAATTCATGTGTCTCTCCGGCGGTTATGTGTCATTTTTTCCTCACTCAACCCTTTGGCTCCCACGGCGGACCGGCCGGGAGGGACTTGCATTTTGCCGCAGGCCTGCTTTATAATGGCGCAAACAGCATCGCGCGGAAAGGGGGCTGCCGGCATGACGGAGGATCATCGGTACCGGCTGATTTTTGAGGAGTTTCTGGACAAGACCGAGGACGGCTTCATCGTGGTGGACAAGGATGGCATCATCACGGATATCAACCAAAACTACTGCGACTTTCTGGCCAAGCGGCAGGAGGACGTGATTGGGAAGCCCATCGGGCAGGTCATCACCACCACCTCCATGTACGACGTTCTCGCCCGCAGGCATCGTGGGGACGGCAGCAACGGCGTCTATATTCAGCCCTACTGTGCCGGCGAGACCCGGGATCAGTCGGAGAATTATGCCGTGGCCAACCGCTTCTGCTTCTTCGACGAGGACAGCACCCTTCTGGGTGCGGCGGCACACATGAAATTCCGGCAGCGGGCCATGGATACCGCCAAGGAGATCCTGGATCTGGAGCTGAAATATTACAGAGAGGAATATTCCAAGAGCACCTCCGGCAGCGGCGGCTTCGAGCATCTCATCGGCAAGGACCCCAAGCTGCTGGAGCTAAAGCGGACGGGCACCCGCATCGCGCAGACCGACTTTTCAGTGCTCATTACCGGGGAAACCGGCACCGGCAAGGAGGTGCTGGCCAAGGCCATCCACGCCGAAAGCCCCCGGCGGGACGGTCCCTTCATCTGCGTCAACTGCGGCGCCATCCCGGATAATCTGCTGGAATCGGAGCTCTTCGGCTATGAAGAAGGGGCCTTTACCGGGGCCAAAAAGGGTGGAAAACCCGGGAAATTTCAGCTTGCCAATCACGGAACGCTTTTTTTAGACGAGATCGGGGATATGCCGCTTCCGCTCCAGGTCAAAATCCTTCGGGCCCTCCAGGAGCGGGAAATTGAGAAGGTGGGCGGCGGCGCTCCCATGCCGGTGGACGTGCGTGTCATTTCCGCCACACGCCAGGACCTTCCCAAAATGATGGCAGAAGGCTCCTTCCGGGAGGACCTGTATTACCGTCTGGCTGTCATCAACATGGAGACCGTACCCCTGCGGGAGCGGCCGGGGGACATTCTGCTCCACGCCAACTATTATCTGGATGAATTAAACAAAAAGTATAAAACGAAGATCATCCTCTCCGACCCGGTCAAGTGCTGCCTGCGGCAATACAACTGGCCCGGCAATGTCCGAGAGCTGCAAAACGTCATCACCGGCGCCTACGCCTCCTGCGACAACCTGATGGTGGAACCCGCCGATCTGCCCGCCAAAATCACCGCGCTTCACAAATATGATCCCGGCCTTCGCCGTCAGAGCAGCCGCCTGGCCGACACCATGGACGCCTATGAATCCGCCGTCATCCGGGAGGCGCTGTGCCGGAACGGCCAAAATGTCAAGGCGGCGGCCGAGGAGCTGGGTGTGGAGCGGAGCCTGCTCTATAAAAAAATGAAGCGCCTTCAGATTATCATCCAGCGCTCCATCCATTGACTTGCATGGCCGTGGGGGGCATGTGTTCCATTTGACACATGCCCCCCACGGCCATTTGACCGGTCGTGTTACTGTGGTCAAATTGACCTGAATCAGCAAAAACTGGCGCACATATAAAACTTCGCTGGGGCAAAGATATGTCTGGATTCCCAATCCAACAAACACACAAAAAAAGGAGATGCGAATTATGTCCAGTTCCAACAATTCCAATCAGCCTGTCGTGCCCAGCGCCCGCGAGGCCCTGAACAAGTTTAAGATGGAGGCCGCTCAGGAAGTCGGCGTGAACCTGAAGCAGGGCTATAACGGTGACCTGACCTCCCGTGAGGCCGGTTCCGTGGGTGGCCAGATGGTCAAGAAAATGATTGAGGCCTACGAGAACGGCATGAAGTAACCTTCCCTCTGGGAATGGAAGCATAAGGGGGCCCGGAGGGAAGTTTCCCTCCGGGCCCCCCTTTATACACTCAGAAATTGCTGGAAGCGCACCTGGCGGTGGGTATTCGCTTTAGAAAAAAAGAAGGCCCGCGGCAAATGCCGCGGGCCTTTCTTTCGTCATTTGGCAGGGGGATGCTTACTTCACGCCCATCCAGCCGGAGATGACCATACGCTGGACCTCGGAGGTGCCCTCGTAGATCTCGGTGATCTTGGCGTCGCGCATGTAGCGCTCGAAGGGGTACTCACGGGTGTAGCCGTAGCCGCCGATGAGCTGCAGGCAGCGGCGGGTCACGTCGGAAGCCATCTCGGAAGCGAACAGCTTAGCCTCGGCAGCCAGATGGCTGAAGGGCTCGTGGTCCTGCTTAGCCTGCGCGGCGCGGTAGATCAGCAGCTTGGCGGCGTCGCACTTGGCCTGCATGTCGGCCAGTTGGAACTGGGTGTTCTGGAACTGGCTGATGCGCTTGCCGAACTGCACCCGCTCCTGGGTGTACTTCACAGTGGCGGCAATGGCGGCCTCGCCAATACCCAGAGCCTGCGCAGCAATGCCGATCCGGCCGCCGTCCAGGGTGGTCATGGCCACCTTGAAGCCCTTGCCCAGCTCGCCCAGCAGGTTCTCCTTGGGCAGCTTCACATCCTCGAACACCAGCTCGGAGGTGGCGGAGCCGCGGATGCCCATCTTCTTCTCATGAGCGCCGATGGTGAACCCGGGGGTGCCCTTCTCCAGGATAAAGGCGGAGATGCCCTTGGTGCCCTGGCTCTTATCGGTCATGGCGAAGATCACGAAGATATCCGCCTCGCTGGCGTTGGTGATGAAGATCTTGGAGCCGTTGACCAGCCAGTGGTCGCCCTTGTCCTCGGCTACCGTCTTCTGCATGGCGGCGTCGGTGCCGGCGCCGGGCTCGGTCAGGCCGAAGGCGCCCAGCTTCTCGCCGGAGGCCAGGGGCACCAGGTACTTCTGCTTCTGCTCCTCCGTGCCGTACGCCTCGATGGGCCAGCAGCACAGAGAACCGTGGGCGGAGAACATGACGGAAGTGGTGGCGCAGTACTTGGCCAGCTCTTCACAGGCGCCGATGTAGGTCACGTAGCTCAGACCGGCTCCGCCGTACTCCTCAGGCATATACAGACCCATCATGCCCATTTCCTGCAGCTTGGTCAGGGTCTCCTTCGGGAAACGCTCCTGCTCGTCGATCTCGGCGGCCAGAGGGCCGACTTCCTTCTCGCAGAAGTCATGGAGCATGGAGAGGATGTCCTGCTCCTCAGGAGAAAAATGAAAATTCATAACAATTTCCCTACCTTTCTTTTTGTGCGTCAGCTTCCCAACTTATGTATCCCATCCCGGCCGCCACGGCCGGGTAAGATACCCAATCCGATCTCAGGCCTTGAGCTTCTTGATCTCGTCGATCATGACCGGCAGAACCTCGAACAGGTTGCCCACCACGCCGTAGTCGGCGATGTCGAAGATGGGCGCGTCGGGGTCCTTGTTGATGGCCACGATGCAGTCAGCGCCGCTCATGCCAGCCACGTGCTGGATGGCGCCGGAAATGCCGCAGGCGATGTACAGCTTGGGGCCCACGGTCTTGCCGGTCTGGCCCACCTGATGGGCATGGGCAATCCAGCCCGCGTCCACCGCCGCGCGGGAAGCGCCGACCACGCCGCCCAGCAGGTCCGCCAGCTCCTTGATGGGAGCGTAGCCCTCGGGCCCGCCCACGCCGCGCCCGCCGGACACGATGATCTCCGCGCCCTCCAGGTCCACGGTCTCACCGCCCTCTTCCTTGATCAGCTCAAGGATCTGGGTGCGGATATCGGCGGCATCCACATGGATGTCTTCCTTGATGATCTCGGCCTTGGCCTCGCCGGCCTCGCCCTTCTTGAACACACCGGGACGCACTGTGCCGATCTGGGGACGGTGATCCGGGCACAGGATGGTGGCCATCAGGTTGCCGCCGAAAGCGGGACGGGTCCACGCCACGTTGCCGCTCTCCGCGTCGACGTCCAGGCCGGTGCAGTCGGCCGTCAGGCCGGTCTTCAGGCGGCAGGACACACGGGGGCCCAGGTCGCGGCCGTTGTTGGTCGCGCCGATCAGCATGCTGGTGGGGCCGTACTTCTCCACCAGGGTGCACAGTGCGATGGCGTAAGCGTCGGTGGTGTAGGTGGCGTACTCAGGGCCATCCACCACGATCACCTTGTCCGCGCCGTGCTCCGAGGCGGCCTGCACAGCGGCGTCCACGCCGCTGCCGATGACCACCGCCACCAGCGCGCCGCCCTGCTTCACAGCCATGTCGTGGCCGGGAGTCAGCAGCTCAATGCCCACGTTCTTCGCGGTACCGTCTTCATTGGTCTCTACAAATACCCAAAGGTCCTTTGTCTTGGCTTCCATTGTTAACTCCCCCTCCCTCAGATGATTCCGGCCTCGCTCAGAAGCTGGCACAGCTTCTTCGCGGAGTCCTCGTTGGTCTCTTCCTTGATCTTCACGCCGCCGCTCTTCTTCTGCGGTACGAAGGTCTTCTTCACCTTGGTGGGGGAACCCTTCAGACCGGCGTGCTCCAGGTCAATGCTGGGCAGATCCGCAGCGGTCAGGGTGGGGATCTCAGCCTTGTTCGCGGCCATCTTGCGCTTGATGGTGGGGTAACGGGGGTCCCACGCCGGCTTCGTGAAGGTCACCACGCAGGGCATCTTCACGCCGATCACGGCCGCTCCGTCGTCCATCTCCTTCTTCACCTTCACCAGATCGCCGTCCACCTCGGCCTCCAGACCGTAGGTGACCTGCGGATAGCCCAGATGCTCGGCGATCTCCGGGCCCACCTGGGCCGTGTCGCCGTCGATGGCCTGCTTGCCGCAGAAAATCGCGTCAAACTTGCCCTCGGTCTCCTCGATCTTCTTAATGGTCTCGGAGATGATGTAGCTGGTCGCCAGCGTGTCGGACCCGCCGAACGCGCGGTCGCTCACCAGGTATGCCTTATCCGCCGCAATGGCCAGTGACTCCTTCAGCACCGCCTTCGCCTGCTCGGGGCCCATGGACAGCACCACGATCTTCGCGGAGGGGTCCTTATCCTTGATCCGGGCGGCCGCTTCCAGCGCGTACCCGTCGAACGGGTTCAGAATGCTGGGCACGCCGTCGCGGATCAGCGTGTTCTTCACCGGATCGATCTTGATTTCCGTCGTATCCGGCACCTGCTTGACGCATACAAGCATGTTCATTTCTGTGTTTCCTCCTATTACGTTTTTTCAGGACTGCGGCGAACCTCAGTCCCGTGGCCCTTCCCCGGCCATACCCCCAGTGGGCATAGCCTGGCCAAACCACTTTTCCCGTCTTACATCATATACCGGAAGCGCCCCCCTTGTCAATCGAAATTGTCACTCCCCCCACAAAAAGGCCCCGGATTTGGAACGGCTTCCGGCAAACCGCATATCTTCCGGCCGATATTCCTCCGACCCTCCCGCGGCGGAGCCGTCCAAAAAGCAGGATTTTAAAAAATACCTCTTTACACCATTAGTTTATCATGGTAAAATGCTAAAGCACCCGGGTTATACCCGGCAGGATTTTGGATATTGGAGGATACATACGTTATGAACATGAAACGCCTGATCGCGCTTGCCCTGGCGCTGGTCCTGTCTCTGGCCTTGGCCGCCTGCGGCAGCGGCGCTGCACCCTCTCCCTCCGCCTCCGCCCCCGCGGAGAGCTCCGCCGCCCCCGCGGAGAGCGCTCCGGCCGAGTCCGCCTCTGCCGAGAGCGATCTGGACTACGTCAAGGGCAAGGGAGCTCTCGTCATCGGCTACACCGTCTACGCCCCCATGAACTACACTGACGACAACGGTGAGTTCACCGGCTTCGACACCGAACTGGCCGAGGCCGTCTGCGAAAAGCTGGGCGTGGAGCCCCAGTTCCAGGAGATCGTCTGGGAAACCAAGGAGATCGAGCTGGCCAGCAAGACCATCGACTGCATCTGGAACGGCATGACCCTGGACCCTGAGCGCGAGGCCAACATGGCCTGCACCGTCCCCTATGTGAAGAACGCCCAGGTGGTGGTGATGAAGGCCGACGCCGACTATGCCGACACCTCCTCCCTCATCGGCAAGTCCGTCTGCGCCGAGGTGGGCTCCGCCGGCGAGACGCAGATCCTGGGCAATGAGGAGACCAAGCCCGACGCCAACCTGGCTCAGGCCGACTACGTGGGCAAGAGCGTCCAGACCGACTGCCTCATGGAGGTGGCCGCCGGCACCTGCGACGCCGCCGTTCTGGACATGACCCTGGCAAACGCCATGATCGGCGAGGGCACCGACTATGCCGGCCTGAAGATCGTGGACGAGCTGGCCGTGGAGAACTACGGGGTGGCCTTCCGCCAGGGGTCCGACGTACGGGACGCCGTCAATGAGATCTTTGCCGAGGTGGTGGCCGACGGCTCCTTGGGCGCCCTGGCCGACAAATACGGCCTGGAGCTGGCCGATTAAGCGGATTTTCCCGTCCATGGAATCTGATCGTCTGGGACAGGGGCCAAGCCCCTGTCCCAGATGGTGTCTTTTGAGGTGTACTGTATGAGCGTCATCTTGGGCCGTCTGTTCGAGGGCTTCTGGATCAACTGCCAGCTTTTCGGCCTGACCCTGCTGTTTGCCCTGCCCCTGGGGCTGCTGATCTCCTTTGGTTCCATGAGCCGGTTCCAGCCGTTGGCCTGGCTCATCAAGACCTTCGTCTGGATCATTCGGGGCACTCCCCTGATGCTCCAGCTCATCATCATCTTTATGGGCCCCGGGCTTCTGGGCTGGGGCAACCCGTGGCCCGCCGGCAATTCGGGGCGGCTCACCGCCGCTGTGGTGGCTTTCGTCATCAACTACGCCTGCTATTTCTCTGAGATCTACCGGGGCGGTATCGAGGCCGTCCCCAAGGGTCAGACGGAGGCGGGCCAGGTGCTGGGTATGACCAAACGGCAGATCTTCTTCAAGGTCACCCTGCTCCAGGTGGTCAAGCGCATCCTTCCGCCCATGGGCAACGAAATCATCACCCTGGTGAAGGACACCTCCCTGGCCCGGATCATCTCCAACAAGGAGATCATCATGATGGCCGGCGAATACTCCTCCAAGGGTCTGATCTGGCCTCTGTTTACCACGGGGCTGTTCTTCCTGGTGTTCGTGGGCGTGCTGACGCTGCTGTTCGGTTACCTCGAGCGGCGGCTGGACTATTTCCGGTAAGGGGGCGGCAGATATGGCGATCCTTGAGGTCCAACACATTGAAAAGAGCTTTGGCGCCACCCAGGTGCTTCAGGATATCTCCTTTGGTCTGGAGCGGGGCCAGGCTCTGGCCATCATCGGCTCCTCCGGCTCCGGCAAGACCACGCTGCTGCGCTGCCTCAACTTCTTGGAGACCCCCGACCGGGGCAGCATCACCGTGGACGGTCATCGCCTCTTTGACGCCGCCGACCCCGCCACCCAGCGGGAGAGCGAAATCCGCAAAAAGAGGCTCCACTTTGGGCTGGTGTTCCAGTCCTTCAATCTCTTCCCTCAGTATACCGCCCTACAGAACGTTACCCTGGCCAAGGAGCTACTGGCTCAGGAGGCCCCGGGTTACAAGGCCGGCCGCAAGCGCATCCACGCCGGGATCGAGGCCGAGGGCCGGGAGCTGCTGGAGCAGATGGGGCTCAGCGACCGGGCCGACCACTATCCCCACCAGCTCTCCGGCGGCCAGCAGCAGCGGGTGGCCATCGCCCGGGCCCTGGCTCTGCACCCGGACATTCTCTGCTTTGACGAGCCCACCTCGGCCCTGGACCCGGAGCTCACCGGCGAGGTGCTGAAGGTCATCCGGAGCCTGGCCGAGCGGAACACCACCATGGTCATCGTCACCCACGAGATGGCCTTCGCCCGGGATGTGGCCGATCGGGTCATCTTCATGGATGGCGGCGTCATTGTGGAGGAGGGCCCCGCCCGGGAGATCATCGAGCACCCCCGGCAGGAGCGCACCCGACAGTTTCTGGCCCGGTACGCAGACAATGAAGCATAACAAAAACGCGCCCGCCGGGAGTTTTCCCGGCGGGTGCGTCTGCTTTTCCGCTCAGACCTCCATGATGACAGGCAGGATCATGGGGTTGCGCTTGGTCTTTTTGTAGAGGAAGCCGGACAGGTCGTTCTTAATCTCCCCCTTGATGGTGGCCCAGTCGGTGGTGTTGCTCCGGTGGCAGCGCTCCAGCGCCTCCACGGCCACCCGGCGCAGCTCCTCCATCAGCTCCTCGGACTCCTTGACGTAGACGAAGCCGCGGGTGATGATGTCGGGGCCGGACACCACGCTGCCGTCCTCGCCGGACATGGAGGTGACCACCACGATCATGCCGTCCTCGGCCAGGTGCTTCCGGTCCCGCAGGACCACGCTGCCCACGTCGCCCACGCCGTAGCCATCCACGAAGACCCGGCCGGCGGGCACGGTGCCGTTGATCTTGGCGGAGTTGGGCGTGAACTCCATCACCTTGCCGATGTCGCTGATGAGGATGTGGTTGGGGTGCATCCCCATCTCCTGGGCCAGCTTGGCGTGGATCTTCAGGTGCCGCTGCTCCCCGTGGAGGGGGATAAAGAATTTGGGCTTCACCAGGGCGTGGATGATTTTCAGCTCGTCCTGGCAGGCGTGGCCGGACACATGGAGCTGGCCCGTCCGCTCGTTGACCACCTCGGCCCCCTTGCGGTAGAGCTCGTTGATGACGTTGCCGATGGCGTTCTCGTTGCCCGGAATGGCGGAGGCCGAGATGATGATCCGGTCCCCGGCCTGGATGTCCACCTGGCGGTGGGTGGAGAAGGCCATGCGGGTCAGGGCGGACATGGTCTCGCCCTGGCTGCCGGTGGTGACGATGCAGATCTTGTCCTTGGGCAGGCTCTTGATGTGGTTGACGTCCACCAGAGTCCCCTCAGGCACGTTCATGTAGCCCAGCTCAGTGGAGACCTTCATGGCGTTTTCCATGCTGCGGCCGGTGACGGCCACCTTGCGCCCGTACTTGGCGGCCACCGAGATAATCTGCTGGATGCGGTCCACGTTGGAGGCGAAGGTGGTGACGATGATGCGCTGGTCGCAGCCCCGGAACAGGGCGTCGAAGGAGGCGCCCACGCACCGCTCCGACTTGGTGTAGCCGGGGCGCTCCACGTTGGTGGAATCGCACAGCAGGGCCAGCACGCCCGCCTTGTCCAGCTCGCCCAGCCGGGCCAGATCAATCATGCCGCCCTGGATGGGGGTGGAGTCGATCTTGAAGTCGCCGGTGTGGACGCACAGGCCCACCGGCGTCTTGATGGCGAAGGCCACCGCGTCGGCAATGGAGTGGTTGACGTGGATGAACTCCACGCTGAACCGCCCGGCCTTGACCACCTCGCCCGCCTCGCAGGTGATGAGCTTGGTCTTGTTCAGCAGGCGGTGCTCCTCCAGCTTCAGCTT
>ENA-UEOI01002997-UEOI01002997.1-human-gut-metagenome-genome-assembly--contig:-NODE-2997-length-10740-cov-2.903592_pt1 | contig 10740 bp, 9 predicted proteins | sample MGYA00242883_ERZ507882 | MGnify/ENA primary metagenome ERZ507882 (study PRJEB26167, sample SAMN06115502) | human gut metagenome | host: Homo sapiens | place: China:Chongqing | collected 2015-07-29... | reverse complement strand
ACAGAGAGACGGGACGTTCACGCGGTTTCGGCTTCGTAGAAATGCCGAATGATGAAGAAGGTCAGAAGGCTATTGACGCTCTTAACGAAACAGAATTCGAAGGCAAGAACATCGCTATTAGCGTAGCTCGCCCCAGAACAGAAAGACCTGCAGGTGGTAACCGTGGTGGTGGCTATGGCGGCGGTGGCAACCGTGGTGGTGGCTATGGCGGCGGCAATCGTGGCGGTGGCTACGGCGGCGGCAATCGTGGCGGTGGCTATGGCGGCGGAGATCGCGGTGGAAGATATTAATCTTACAACTTAACAAAGAAATGAAAACTGTTCGGGATGATTTCCGAACAGTTTTTTTATGTCCCTGTTTCACTTATTATATATCAATAATATCTATATTTGCATATATGATAACGAGCAAACATATTCTACTGACACTTTCACTGCTACTGTGCAATGTTTGTATCTACGCTGCTGCGGTCAACTACTCCGTACGCGGAAAAGTTATTGATAAACAATCACGCCAACCGGTGGCTTATGCCAACGTTGTGGTTGCAGGTATTCCCGGTAAAGGAGCATCGACAGATTCTCTAGGCATATTTCGTATAGAGCAGATACCCCCTGGCATTTATCGCTTCGAAGCAACACTGATAGGTTATAAAAGCGCAGTGACCTCCGAGTATTTGGTTTCCGCCTCTACGCCTTTCATCGAGATAGAGATAGAGGAAGATGAAAATATGCTATCAGCAATAGTGGTCACCCCCTCTCCTTTCCGGAAAACAGTGGAAAGTCCGGTAAGTATGAGGATTATCGGCTTGCAGGAGATAGAAAAAAGTCCGGGAGGAAACCGCGATATCTCACGCATCGTGCGAGCCTATCCGGGTGTCTCTTTCTCTCCCATCGGTTATAGAAACGACTTGATAGTACGAGGCGGATCACCTTCCGAGAATCGCTTCTATATGGATGGAATAGAAATACCTAATATCAACCACTTTGCCACACAGGGAGCATCGGGTGGCCCGGTCAGTATAGTCAATGCAGATTTGATACGGGAAATCAGTTTCTACACCGGAGCATTTCCGGCCAATCGTTCCGGAGCCATGAGTTCAGTATTAGATTTTCGTCTGCGCGATGGTAACCCGGACAAACAGACATTTAAGGCAACCCTGGGAGCATCCGAAGTTTCTTTCAGTGGTAACGGACATTTGAGCGATAAGACAACCTATCTGTTTTCTATACGGCAATCTTATCTGCAACTACTGTTCAAGGCTTTAGGACTTCCTTTTCTGCCAAACTTCATTGACGGTCAATTCAAATTGAAGACCAGACTATCAGCACATGATGAACTGATCCTACTTGGCTTAGTCGGCATTGATAAGATGAAACTGAATACAGACGAGAAAGGAGAAGACGCGGAATACATATTAAGTTATCTGCCTACCATTCACCAGGAGACATTCACAGTGGGAGCTTCATACCGCCATTATGCAGGGAAACATGTACAATCGGTCACCTTAAGCCATAACTACCTGAACAATCGTAATATAAAATATCTGAATAATGATGAATCTTCCGAAGACAATCTGACACTCCGGCTTCGTTCAGTAGAGCAAAAGACCACCCTGCGCTTTGAAAACCAAACGAGATTAGGGCAATGGACATTGAAGGAAGGTGCAGAAATGAATTATTCCAACTATACGAATCAAACGAATCAGCGAATATTCGGTATAACCTCTACACTCTCTGATTACCGGACGGATTTGAACATATTCAGTTGGGGTGGTTTCTTCTCAACAGATTATACCACCGCCAATAAACGTTTTTCCGCATCCGCAGGCATTCGTACAGATGGTAATAACTACAATAAGGAGATGAAAGAATTATGGAAACAGCTCTCTCCCCGCCTCTCCTTATCTTACGAACTAACCCAGCAATGGACATTAAGCGGAAATGCAGGTCTATATTACCAGCTACCACCTTATACAGCATTAGGTTTCAAGGACAACGACGGTCTTTATGCAAATAAGAATTTAAAGTATATTGCAAGTGATGGAAACCAGCCTCGGACTTGATTGGCATTTACAGGATAGGTTGATGATTTCGGCAGAAGGTTTCTTTAAGCGTTACAGCCGTATGCCTCTTTCTCTCCGTGACGACATCGCTCTGGCATGTAAGGGAGACGATTACGGCACAGTAGGTAATGAGGCATTGATACCGACCGCACGAGGGCGTGCTTATGGTGTAGAAACCATGTTGCGTTGGCAGATACCGGAGCGCTTCAACTTTGTATCTTCCCTTACTGTCTTCCGCAGTGAATATAACAGCATCGCTTCTGCTTGGGACAACCGTTTCATTCTTAATGTAAGTGGTACGTACAATTTACCACGCCGTTGGAGTATCGGAGGAAAGCTAAGTTATATAGGTGGTGCTCCTTACACTCCTTACGATGAAGAAAAATCCTCACTGGTTGAAGCTTGGAATGCACAGGGGCGTCCGTATTATGATTACTCAAAGTACAATACGGAGCGTCTACCCAATTTCGCCCAACTTGATATTCGTGTAGATAAATCTTTCTATTTTCATCGCTGCATGGTAGGTTTTTATCTCGATTTGCAGAATATCACAGGAAGTAAGTTGAAGCAGCAGGATGTGATTATGAGTACAGGAGTTATTGAAAACCCGTCTGCGCCTGTAGGAGAACAAAGATATAAGATGAAATATCTGAAACAGGAAAGTGGAACGATATTACCGTCGATTGGAATTACCGTAGAATTCTAATGCCAGGCCTTTGTTATTGACCTACAAAAAGTAAAAAGCCGGAATGATCTCAAATAAATCATTCCGGCTATTATAATAAAACTATGGCACTTTTCTTTTTATTGAAATATCATTTATTGATGTTGTTCTCTCAGCAAATCATTCACCGTCTTTACCGGATTGAACGTACTCAGAGAAACTTCTACAAACACCGTATTCCAATCGCTCATGGCACCGTTCCACAGACCGGGAAGTTCAAGTGCTTTAAGATCCTTGCCATTCTTCGATTTATAAGAGATGAAACCGGTAGCCTTATCTACGAAATTAACAAGATCAAACTTATGACCCTTATAATCGCGCACAGCACAAACCAAATCTACAGGATTAAAGTGCGTACCCTTTTCGAACATCTCTTTTTTCTCCGGATCGTCCATATCAATTTGAGAACTTTCAAGAATTTGCAGGGAAATAGTACCGTCACTATTATATGCCAGGAACGGACCGCCACCCGGCTCTCCTACATTTTTCACCATACCGCATACACGCATCGGACGATTCAGTTTCTCTTTCAGATAAAGTACGAGTTCAGCATCTTCCAGATTCTTGGTCTCAGGATTTTTACAGAACAATTTCTTTTGCAGGAATTGCAGAATTTCAAGCACTTGTTCGTGAGTATATCTGCCGCTATCCAAAAGTTCCAAATAAGCAAATGCTTTTTGTTGCAGCGCCACTAATACTCCGGCAATCAACTTCTTATACAACACGGTGTCACCTTTTAGTTTATCAGGCACTACATTGTCGATATTCTTGATAAAGATAATATCTGCATCAAGATCATTCAGATTCTCGATCAGCGCACCATGACCACCCGGACGGAACAACAACTTGCCGTTATCACGGAAAGGCTGATTATTCATATCGGCAGCAATAGTGTCCGTACAGGGCTTTTGTTCAGAAAAAGTTACATTGTAATCTACACCGTATTTCTTGGCATAAACAGCTGCTTTGTCTGCCACCAGATTTTCGAACAAGCGGCGATGTTCAGGAGAAACGGTAAAATGCACATTGACTTTTCCATTCTTGTTAGCAGCATAGAGAGCACCTTCCACAAGATGTTCTTCCAATGGAGTACGGCTTCCATCTTCATATCTGTGGAATTTCAACAAACCTTTCGGAAGCGCACCATAATTCAGTCCTGCCGCCTCAAGCAATGCAGCCACTACAGCTTTATAATCACCCTCAGCCATCAATGCGGGAATGTTCTTCTCGAATGCTTTCTCACAGGCGGCATTCAAGTCATTATAGAAAGCAAACTTTTCAATCTGCTCAAAGAATGTTTTTTCGAATTTAGTTTCGGGCACATCATAATCAGCCCCGAGAAATTCGAATAAATTCTTGAACATACGGCTTTCCGCACCTGAAGCAGGAACAAACTTCACTACTACTTTATCTGTCCGCGTATATGCATCCCATGCATCGAGATAGAGCTTCTGCTCTTCTGCTGCAGGTGCCAGAATACCTTTTTCCAATGAAGCGGCAGCAGCCAGCTTTAAGTACGGGAAACCTTTCTCAAAACAGGTCAGCTGTTCAGCTATCTGCTCTTCTGAAATACCTTTTTGCCTAAGCAACTCTTTGTCTTGCGGTGTTATCATACTATCTATTTTTTATTAATTGATTGCCAAAAATACAAAAAAAGCACAAGCCTTATAATAGAAAGGAAGAAAAAAACTACCTTTGGGCAACAAAAATGGACAATTATGGAAAGAGATGAATTTTTCACTACTGAAGAGAAGAAATTGCTCTTCTCTCTCTACAGAAAATTATTGCAGTTGACCGGTGAGACATTACAGAAAGGTGACTGTAGAAAACTGAAAACACATCTTATCAACTCTATAAAGGATAACCGCGTTCAGCGTGATACCTTCGGACTGAATCCACTGGTTAAAGATATGCAGACTGCCGTTATCGTGGCCGAAGAAATCGGAATGAAACGGGCGTCTATTCTGGGCATCATGCTGCACGAAAGCGTGAGAAACGGAGCTTGTACCCCCGAAGAAGTGCAAGCCGCTTTCGGTGAAGACGTGGCAGGCATCATCCGCGGGCTCATCCGTGTCAATGAGCTTTACTCCAAAAGCCCGACTATCGAATCGGAAAACTTCCGCAACCTGTTGCTTTCTTTTGCGGAAGATATGCGTGTGATCCTGATAATGATTGCCGACCGTGTGAACATCATGCGGCAAATCAAAGACAGTAAAAATGACGAAGCCCGTCGGCAAGTGGCAAATGAAGCGGCCTACCTGTATGCTCCCCTTGCCCACAAGCTGGGTTTATATAAGCTGAAATCGGAACTGGAAGACCTTTCGCTGAAATATACGGAGAAAGAGGTTTACTATCATATCAAGGATAAGCTGAACGAGACAAAAGCGTCCCGTGACAAGTATATTGCCGCCTTCATCGCTCCGATGCAGAAGAAACTGGAAGAAGCCGGATTGCATTTCCACATCAAAGGGCGTACAAAATCCATTCACTCCATCTATCAGAAGATGAAGAAGCAGAAATGTCCGTTCGAAGGGGTATATGACTTGTTTGCCATCCGTATTATCTTGGATTCGCCTGTAGATAAAGAAAAGCAGGAGTGCTGGCAAGCATATTCCATTGTAACAGATATGTACCAACCTAACCCGAAGCGCTTGCGTGACTGGCTATCTGTACCAAAAAGCAACGGTTACGAGTCATTACACATTACTGTAATGGGTCCCGAAAGCAAATGGGTAGAAGTACAGATACGTACTGAACGCATGGACGATATCGCCGAACGGGGGCTCGCTGCTCACTGGCGTTACAAAGGTGTAAAGGGAGAAACAGGATTGGATGAATGGCTGACTACTGTCCGTGAAGCATTAGAAAACTCGGATAGTAACGGGTTGGAAGCTATGGACCAGTTCAAACTGGATTTATACGAGGATGAGGTCTTCGTATTCACTCCGAAAGGCGATCTGTTTAAGTTAGGCAAGGGAGCCACGGTACTGGATTTTGCTTTCCACATCCATAGCAAATTAGGATGTAAATGTATCGGTGCGAAAGTAAACGGCAAGAATGCCCAATTGCGGCAAGTGCTGAATAGTGGTGATCAAGTGGAAATTATGACCTCGAACACACAGACACCCAAACAGGATTGGCTGAATATTGTAACCAGCTCCAAGGCACGTACCAAGATACGCCAGGCATTGAAGGAGATGGTTGCCCGCCAACATGCCTTTGCCAAAGAAACGATAGAGCGTAAATTCAAGAACCGGAAAATAGAATATGATGAAGCCGTAATGATGCGCCTGATCAAACGTCTCGGCTTCAAGACAGTGACAGACTTTTATCAAAGCATCGCAGATGAAACACTGGATGTGAACGAAATCATCGATAAATATCTGGAACAACAGAGGAGGGAAAGTGATACGCATGACGACATCACATACCGCAGTGCCGAGGGATATAATCTGCAACAGACACAGAACGACGAAATCACCCGTTCGAAAGAGGATGTACTGGTAATTGATCAGGATCTGAAAGGACTGGACTTCAAGCTGGCACGCTGCTGTAGTCCGATTTATGGAGATGATGTTTTCGGTTTTGTTAGTGTGACCGGCGGCATCAAGATACATCGTAGTGACTGCCCTAACGCCACACAGTTACGTGAACGATTCGGATACCGGATTGTAAAAGCGCGCTGGGCCGGTAAATCGCAAGGTACGCAGTATCCGATTACGCTGCGCGTTGTGGGACATGACGATATAGGCATTGTTACAAATATCACTTCGATCATATCCAAAGAAAATGATATCTCATTGCGCTCTATCGGTATTGACTCCCATGATGGTTTATTCTCCGGAACGATGACGATTATGGTAGGTGATACAGGACGACTGGAGACACTGCTCAAAAAGCTGAGGACGGTGAAGGGAGTAAAACAAGTTTCAAGAAGCTAAGTTAGCTACGAGTGACAGGCTACGAGTGACAAGAGTTTACCCCAGACTGAAGACCCATCTACCCGCAGACTAACGTTTAGTCTACCCTAGACTAGACGTTAGTCTAACAGTTAACAGATACTAACAAAAAGAGGCAAAGTGAAATATAGTTTAAAAAAACAGATCCGCAGTTTCGGATATGCCTGGAAAGGTATCCGGCAATGTGTAGGGAAAGAACAGAACTTAAGTTTTCATCTCATTACTACAGCAGTGGTGATAGCTGCCGGTTTTTTCTTTGGCATAACACGTACGGAATGGATAGTCATTATCTTATGTATTGGCGTGGTAATAGCCGCAGAATTGTTTAATACAGCCATTGAGAAATTGGTGGATCTGGTTTCTCCCGAGCGTCACCCCATTGCAGGGCAGGTAAAAGACATTGCCGCCGGAGCAGTGCTGGTGTGCGCTGTTGCGGCGGCAATTATCGGGATTATTATTTTTCTCCCGTATTTAAGTTAAGAGGGAAGGGAAAGGAGTTAGGATGAATCCGATAGATTGGCGGATTTACAAATTTCATCTTACTTTTTTCCTCTTATAATAAGGATACGTCAGCAAAAAGAAAAAAGCCAAAGCTACCAAAATTCCAATACCGATTACCTTATAAATCAACTGAAAATCAGTATATAGATAAACATCTGCAATACCGGTCCCATCTGCAAATTCAGAATACATTTCTCCATGATCCGATAGAAAACAACAAACTGCAAGACCAATCAGAATACCGGTTTCCATGGCCAAATGGCAAGTTGTATTCGCTGTTCCCCGTTGACAATGCCGCGCAGCTTCTGATCAAATTCTTCGTAAAAGGTATCGTAAGCACTACCAGAACAACGAGAAAAAACAGTGCAGCATAATCCCCTTGTTTGATTAACAATAATGCAATCCCGGGAATAAAAGCAATCAGTACCAAATTGAGGGCGGGAAGCCAACCCCGCAACAACAAAAAACGGTCAAGATTGCAATGCCCCACTCCTATCGGTGCACGGAAAGCTACATATACCCGCAATGCAAATAGAATACTGAATATACTGCATAATATAGAAAAATATGCCGTCATACTGAAACCTTTGAGCTGGAACATCCATATTCCCGCTGCCACTCCTACCAGCATACCCAAGCGGGCTGCCAGTGCAAAGCCCAGATTTCCGGCACTACGGCGCGAAGCAGTAGTGATATCGATGGCCACCGTAATGCCTGCCGTCGCAGCCAATCCGAATGCTCCACCCTGCACAGCAGCAAGCATCAGCAACCTCGGAAAAGTATCGACAAAGATATAGCCTAAAGTCGTTCCCAAAATCACAAATATGGAATAGACAAGTACACGTTTCCGTTTATACTCATCTCCCAGATATGCATGGAACGGCCCCACCAGGAACATCGCCGCTGCAAATACCAGAAACATGCTGCCAGCCTGCCCTGTGGAAATACCCAATCGGGACATCATCACCGAGGGAAGCACCGGGAAAAGCATGTAGATGGATGCAAAAAGCAGGAAATTGGCAAAGCATATCCTCATAAAGCCCAGTGACCAAAGATTATCAGTATTGCTCTTTCTCATTCGGGAAATCTAAGTTCTTGACATCAGATACATAACGGCTGATAGCATCAGTCATCACAGTATGCAGATCGGCATAACGACGCAGGAAACGAGGACGGAAACCATTGTTCATTCCCAGCATATCCTGAATCACCAACACCTGGCCATCTACTCCACCACCAGCACCGATACCGATAATAGGAATGGTCAGTTCACTTGCCACACGTTCGGCTAAAGCGGCAGGAATTTTCTCCAGTACAATGGCAAAACAACCGGCTTCTTCCAGCATGTGAGCGTCACTGATCAGTTTTTCAGCTTCCGTATCATCTTTCGCACGAACCGTATAAGTACCGTATTTATTGATAGATTGCGGCATCAGTCCGAGATGTCCCATAATAGGAATACCGGCGCTGAGGATACGCTTCACCGTACCTATAATTTCTTCACCACCCTCCAGTTTCAGAGCGTCTGCATGACTCTCTTTCATAATACGGATAGCCGAAGCAAGACCTTCCATCTCATTACCTTGGTAAGATCCAAAAGGCATATCTACTACCACCATAGCACGTTTCACACCACGAACTACGGATTTTGCATGATATATCATCTGGTCGAGAGTAATCGGAAGCGTAGTCACATTACCTGCCATCACATTACTGGCAGAATCGCCTACCAGGATTACATCCATGCCTGCACCGTCTACAATCTGTGCCATAGTATAGTCATAAGACGTCAACATAGATATCTTTTCGCCTCTCTGCTTCATCTCTACAAGGCGATGAGTAGTCACTTTTCGAGTGTCATCTGAAATATAACCAGCCATAATTTTAATTATTTAGTTATTGATTGCTTTTTCACCACAGATTACACAGATTGGCACAGAGCAATATCATCCTCAGCATATTATCTGTGTAAATCAGTGTAATCTGTGGTGAAATCGCCGCAAAGGTAATGCTTTTTCCCTTTACTTATGCAATTCTGTTAATTTATCGTAAGTGAACCCTTGGAAATCATCTAAAACATAATGACACAACGGAACTATTTCTTCGCGTGAATTGGTAGTGGCCAAACCTATTACTGTAGCTCCGGAAGCCATACCCGCTTTCAGTCCGTTGAAAGAGTCTTCGAAAACGTAAGTTGTTTCCGGTGTGGTGCCAAATACTTTCATGCCAAGCAAGAAGCAATCCGGTGCAGGTTTGGAAGCTGTGAACATTTCAGCCGTAAGAATACGGTCGAACATAGTTTTGATTTCGGGTTTGGCACGATATACAGCTTCCATCTTTTTATCATTGGAACTGGTGACCACAGCCATCTTTACACCATTGCGACGGAGATCGGCAATAAAAGATTCTACACCGGGAATAAATTCGAATGTCATTTCCTGCTCAAAGCGGTCGAGGCCGGCGGTAATTTCTTCCTGTTCTTTAATCATACCGGGAAAGAAGGTGTTATAGATATACACCAAAGTTTGTCCCTTTACGCGGCTTTCAAGGTCTTCCATACCCAAGTAATCTACTCCCATTTTGTGCCAGAAGATGCTATACTGCGTCTCTGTGTCGACAACGACACCGTCGAAGTCGAAAAGAACGGCGATGTTTTTTGTTTCAGTCATATAAACTTCCTTTTACCTTATAATGTTAATACCTTATCAATTACGATACAAAGGTCTGAATAATCCTTGAACAGAGCAAATAAATGAGTAACTTTGCTGCAAATACAGATACGCGGACGGCACGGACCAGAGCGGACGAACGCGGATTCATTACTTTCTTTAGATTAATAGTTATGGATAATAACCCTCACATATTAGGTACCGAACGTATAGGTAAACTGCTGCTACAATATTCTATACCCGCCATCATCGGTATGACGATTACTTCACTGTACAACATCATCGACAGCATTTTCATCGGTCACGGTGTGGGTGCAATGGGTATTGCCGGATTGGCCATTACTTTTCCGCTGATGAATCTTGTGGTAGCATTCTGTACATTGGTGTCGGCAGGTGGATCTACAATCTCAACCTGCTGAAAAAGAACCTGCTGCCCATCCTGGCGGGATGCGCGGTGGATCTACAATCTCATCCATCCGTTTGGGGCAGAAAGATTTGGATGGAGCTACCGAGGTATTGGGAAATACGCTGATGTTTTGTCTGATCAATGCTGTTGTTTTCGGCGGACTCGCCTTTTTGTTTCTGGATGAAATATTAAGGTTCTTCGGTGCCAGCCAGGATACACTGCCCTATGCCCGGGATTTCATGCAAATTATTCTTGCAGGAACACCTATTACTTACACGATGATCGGACTGAACAATATCATGCGTGCCACGGGATATCCTAAAAAGGCAATGTTGACTTCCATGGTAACCGTGGTTTGTAACATCATCCTTGCTCCTATCTTTATCTTCCATTTTGACTGGGGTATCCGTGGAGCTGCC
>ENA-UEOI01002981-UEOI01002981.1-human-gut-metagenome-genome-assembly--contig:-NODE-2981-length-10779-cov-5.551859_pt1 | contig 10779 bp, 7 predicted proteins | sample MGYA00242883_ERZ507882 | MGnify/ENA primary metagenome ERZ507882 (study PRJEB26167, sample SAMN06115502) | human gut metagenome | host: Homo sapiens | place: China:Chongqing | collected 2015-07-29... | reverse complement strand
TTGGCGCAAATGTAACAGAAGTGGGCACCAGCAATGGTACCATTACGGACATTGATGGTAACTTCTCACTGAACGTTTCCTCCAAAGGGCAACTTCGGGTATCTTTCATTGGTTACCAGTCACAAACCCTGGACATTGCCGGACAAAAGACCTTGAACATTACCTTAAAAGAAGATACTGAGACTTTAGACGAAGTAGTAGTAGTAGGTTACGGTACCGCAAAGAAACGTGACCTGACCGGTGCCATTACCCAAGTAAAAGCTGAAAATTTGATGGCAACAGCACCTACTAATATTCAGGAAGCTTTGCGTGGTAAAGCAGCCGGTGTCATGGTAGCAGGAGGAGGTCTTAACGATACTCCAATGATTCGTGTCCGTGGTAACCGCTCTATCTCGGCCAGCAACGAACCGCTATTCGTCATCGATGGTGTACCCGTCAATGGGGGCTCAGATATCTTAAATCCCTCAGACGTCGCATCCATTGAAGTTTTGAAGGATGCTTCGGCAACCGCTATCTATGGTGCCCGTGGTGCAAATGGTGTCATATTAGTAACGACTAAAAAGGGTGAAACAGGCAAAGTCAATGTAGAATACAATGGCTATCTAACCATCAGTAAAGTAGATGAATATCGTCGTGTGCGAAATGGAGCAGAATACCTGGAATATTTACGTGAAGCTGACCGTAATTACATTTATGATGGTGAGGGCGGTTACAGTATAGACCCTAGTTGTACCTATCCTTCTATGACCCCCAGTTGGGAATATGACCAAAAGTTAGAATATGTAGGTTCTCGTGATATTTCGGGCTACGTTTTGGAATCTGTCAAGCGTGCTTGGGAAGGTGGTTCATATAATCCTTCTATGTTACGCACCTTTGATTGGCAGGGTGCTGGTATGCGTGATGAAGCTATTTCACAGAATCATAATATCAGCATACGAGGTGGAAGTAAGGATACCAAAGTCTTTATTTCCGGTTCTTTCATGGACAATAATGGTATCACTCCCCGCTCCTATCGGAAACGTTATACCCTACGCATGAATTTGGATCAAAATTTAGGTAAATATATCAGTATGGGAGCCACCAGCAATTTTGCATACTGGGAATACTTTAATGGTACCGGAGTGGGTGGTAACTGGAATCCATTAGGCACTCCGTACTATTCTCCTGGTGGTAGCGGTGATTATGGTGTAGGAGGAGATGTAACCCAAGATGGGGACCCTGCATTGGGTCTTGTCCCCCACCCCACGGGCGAAGGTATGTTATGGAATCCCTTTTATGATTTTAGCGGAACAGAAGGTCGTACCAAAAGAAATCGCATCGACGCCACTATCTATGCCATGATAAAATTAGATAATGGTTTGTCTTACCGAGTAAACTTTGGTACCGACTATTATAGTGGACAAGAACAGATGTTTTATGCCAAAGCATCAACTTCACAAGGGTTTGGTAATGCCAAAGCTGAACAAAAAGCAACTTTTGACAGGGGTTGGACATTGGAACATATCCTTGCATACTCAAAAACATTTGGTCAGCACAGTTTAAATTTGACAGCAGTACAGTCCACACAAAAATTCACACAAGAACCTCTCACTGCCAGCGGTGTAGGTATTCCTCTTGAATCTCAACTCTACTATAATCTGGGAAGTGCCACAACACAAGGTGTCACCAGTGGTTTTACTCAATGGACCATGATGTCATGGATGGGACGTGCCATCTATGGTTTTAAAGATAACCGTTACATGCTGACAGCTTCTCTACGCTATGATGGCTCTTCACGTTTGGCAGAAGGCCACAAATGGGTCGCTTTCCCATCCGTAGCATTAGCATGGCGCATTTCTGACGAAGCATTCATTAAGGATAATCTTAGTAGTATCAGTAATCTGAAATTGCGTTTCGGTTATGGTAAGACTGGTAACTCTGCCGTCAGCCCATACGAAACGATTGGTAAAATCACCAGTAGCCGTTACACTTGGGGAAATACGGGAGTCATAGGTTATGCACCAAGTTCACTTTCAAACAAAACATTGACTTGGGAAACTACCGGACAGTACAATATCGGCTTGGATTTCGGCCTGTTCAATGGACGCATCTCCGGTAGTGTTGAGTGGTACAAACAGAACACTTATGACTTACTGATGCCACGTGCTCTTCCTGAAGTATCAGGCTTTGGAAGTATCACGGAAAATGTAGGCGAAACAGAAAACACAGGTTTCGAGTTTACACTGGAAACAGTAAATTTCCAAAATAAGAATTTCAATTGGACCACCTCACTACAGTTTGCTACGAATAAAGAGAAAATTGTAAAACTGGCCAGCGGATTACAGGAAGATATTGCTAACATGTGGTTTGTCGGTCATCCGGTAGATACCTATTATGACTATGTAAATACCAAATATGTGTGGGGATACTCCAAAGAAGATATGGAAGAAATGGCAAAATTCAATGCTAATGGACATTCTTATAAACCGGGCGACCTGCGTTTCGTAGATTTAGATGGTAATTATAAAATAGACTCTAAGGATCGCACTATTCGAGGACAAAAGATGCCTAAATGGACAGCAGGTATGGGAAATACATTCCGATACAAAGATTTCGATCTTTACATCTTCATGTATGGCATGTTCGGGCATACCATTTACTGTGATCCGGGCGTAGGACATGACGGCCGTATGAATACTCGCTATGCTAATTACTGGACACCAGAAAATACTCAAACCCAGTTTAGAAAACCAACCAAAGGAGATGCCGATCAAGCTAACAGACAAGCCTACTGGTACAACAAAGGAGACTTTGTTCGCGTTTCAGACATCACTTTGGGATACAGCCTTCCCAAAAGTATCATTAAATATTTAGGACTGGAAAGAGCACGCTTTTATGTGCAAATACAAAACCCGTTTACCTTTACAAGCTATCCTAACAATGATCCGGAAGGCTCCGTCAAAGCTGGACGGACATGGGATCGCAAGCAAGAAGAATACAGTGATCCAATTACGATGAAGAATTATATCTTCGGTATAAATTTGACCTTCTAATCCATTAAAATTCATAAATATGAAAACTCATATCAAACATACATTTATTATTGGAGCATTAGGTTTCTGCTTAGCTGCCTGCTCTGACTTCTTAGACGAAAAAGGCTATAATACAGACTATAGTTACTATGAAACAGCCGATGGCATAGAAACTCTTGTAGCATCATGTTACCAAAATGGACGTGGCATGTTTTCCACCTCCAATACGCCTTCGGGTATCATCTTCCAGGAGATTGGTACGGATATGTATACCATTGGTGGTGATGGCGGTACTGATTTTGCTCTCTACACATCTACAATGAACCCTTCTAATGAAACTTTCTCCTCTTTTTGGACGGATTGTTATAACGGTGTGGCACGTGCCAATCTGGGATTACAGTACATCGCTTCAAACAAAGATATGAAAGAAAATATAAAAAGCATACGCGAAGGTGAACTGAAATTTCTGCGTGCTTATTATTACTCCGTACTGGTAATACACTATGGCGACTGTCCGTTACTTTTGCAACCTATAGATAAACCGACCTTCAATTTTACACGTGCTCCGCAGAAAGAGATTTGGACACAAATCATCCAAGATGCTACAGATGCCTATAACCTGTTACCGTGGGCAGATGCTGAAGGTAAAGTGACAGGTGATTACGGACGTGTCAGCAAAGGAGCTGCCGGACATTTATTAGCCAAAGCATACATGTTCCGTTATAGCCAGAAGTGGGCAGGCAGCCAATCGGATAGCCATATGAACGAAGACCGTGGTGCAGAAAGTACAGATCTGGATAAAGCAATTAAATACGCAAGTGCCGTATGTCATTTTGGTAGCGAATCCGGAAGCGGCAGTTTACATGAATTAGCCTCTGATTATTCCGACCTCTGGAGATACAATCCCAAAACCGGAGGTCCGACTCCCGATGATTATGCTGGCTCTGAGATATTGTTCAATATCCAATTCTCCACAGATCACTTTTATAACAATCAACTGGCAACAGATGTAAATACAGGAGGTAACTGGCTTCATATGATGTTTACCACCCAGGCAGAAGGTATGCCTATGACCACTGCAAACGGAAACGGCACTGAAAGTGTTAAATGGGGTACAAGTAACGGCATCGGACGTGATTTGATAACAGGTAGACCCTGGAGAAGAGCATCTCCAACTCCTTTCCTGTATGAAGACAACGGATTATATGGACCACAGTATTATTCAAGCAATAAGCATGGTAAACTGATAGACTCAAGACTTTATAAATCACACATCTGGGTATACTATTGTAATCAGGCACCTAATGTTACTTGGACAACATTTTCTAATGCAACAGGCAATTTCGACCCTGCCAGTATCGGAGAAACGATCGGTAATCAGCGCTATGCTATCGGTGACACAGCTATCGTCTTTTCAATGGAAGATGTCGACAAACGTTTTTCTAAAGGAACCAAGTCAGAAAAATTGGCTTTTGCCCGCGCCATAGAACCATATTGGTATATTCCAATGCAATCAATCAATCGCCCAGGTCTGAATGAAAGAAGCGACCGTGATGGTATTCGTAATACTTATCCCAGTCTGATTAAATATCTGGATAGCCGGCGTACATCTGCCAACGATCAATCTGGTTACCGGGACTATTTCTGTTATCGTTTGGCGGAAACATATATCATGTTAGCCGAAGCTTTTGCCTTAAAAGGAGACTATACCAATTCTGCTGCAGCACTGAATATAGTACGTGAGCGTGCTGCATGGAAGGAAGGTGAAGAGAAAACTCCAAACTTCTACAAATATGATGGTGGTAACATAGCTAATATAAAAAAATCCACAGTAGAAGAGATGAAAGTAACAGCGGATTTCCTGAGCACAATGAACGATGATCAGAAGCTTATATTCTTCCTGGATGAATATGGTCGCGAAATGGAAGGCGAATTACACCGTTTCGAACAATTAGTACGTAACGGAGCCGATTTCTTTGTAGCAAGAATAAAAGAACGCAGTGCACTTGCTGCAGAAAACATCCAACCCTTCCATCGTTTCCGTCCGATTCCACAAAAACATATAGACCGACTGGAACCGGCAGATCCCAATCCACAGAATTACGGATATTAATCAATAGGTTCTCTATTAAATATATAAATTGTATATTACGGCCTGTAGTTCCTTGAAAGAGACTACAGGCCATTTTTATTATTCTGACAGTTTTCAGGATTCAGTCATGGGACCAATATTTCTCTACAAATTCTTCTGAAATCGTTTCCGATGATTTCATCCTCTTTCTTTTACCCTCCAGTTTCAAATCCTTAGTTTTGTCTTGCCAGCCAATCTTTGAATAGTAAACGCTACACCAAAAAGATCATTAAGCAGTAATTCATATTCACTCAAAAAGGTAAGTGTTGCCAAAGCAAAATAAAAAATTGCTTTGCGCAACACTTTTTTTTATTTTTGATGTCACGTTCGTCTTACACGTTCGTCTTAGTTATGTAAATGGAACTCAAACAATTTAAAATATCCGTTCTACCCCTCCGCAATAAACTATTGAATTATGCGCGGAAGCTGACTGAAAGTCCGGACGATGCAGAAGATGCCGTACAGGAAGTCCTGCTCAAGCTATGGAATAAAAGGCTTGAACTGGAACAATACCGAAGTATCGAAGCATTCGCCATGACCATGACACATAATCTCTGTATGGACATGTGGCGTACTAAACATACAACCAACGTACCATTGGAATATGTACAAGATGCCACCCCCAGCGGAACACCGGAACGGTTGCTTGAAATAAAAGACGAAATTCGCCTGATGCATGAGATTATCAATTCACTGCCCGACTTGCAGCGCACCATCATGCGGATGAAGGATATCGAAGAGTACGAAACAGAAGAAATTGCCGACATCACAGGTTGTAATCCGGAAGCTATCCGAAGTAACCTGTCGAGAGCACGGAAGAAAGTGAGGGAAATTTATATGCAAACCATACAAGAAAAAATAAGGAGGAAACAAGCATGAAGATAGAAGAATTAATAGATCGCTATTTCGAGGGACAGACCTCATGTGACGAAGAACGCGAATTGCGCCGTTTCTTCACACAAGAGAATATACCGGAATCCCTACAAGTATACCGTCCCCTGTTTGCCTGCCTGGACCAGGAAGCAAAAGCATTCCAGAAAGAAAGCATCCCTGCTAAAAAACTCTCTTTACGTCGACGCTTCATTTATATGACCGGGGGAATAGCTGCCGGACTATTATTACTTATCGGCATTGCAGGTATACAACGTTATCTTCATGTCACTATGTCATCATCGACGGTAAACAATACACCTATGAGAACCTCGTACGCGAACAAGCCCTTGCCGCTTTCCGCGATATGCGGACTACGGAAGATGAAGTACTTGACCTGATGTTTGAATAATAAAAATCAATAGATATGATTATGAAAAAGCTCATTCGTACCCTGCTATGCTGCCTGCTGTTTCTACTCAGCACCGGTATGTACGCCCAAAAGGGGCTACAAATAGCTTCCGTATTTCAAAAATACGGTAACGAGAAAGGGGCCACTTATGTGGAATTATCGAAGATGTTATCCAAAACATGGGACATTACCCATTACCAAAGCCTAAAGCTATCGAAAGCCGAAAAAGCATTACCTGACATTTACCGTTGCCTGGAAGCCGATCGGGAATATGCCAAAAAGATCAAAGAGGTAGTCACAGATGGACGTATTCAATCGGGATACTATCAGCTTCCTCCGGTAAAAGACAAAACCAATCGATTCATATTGTTCCGACTCGGAAAGAAAGGCGAAGCTACGCTTATCTATATCGAAGGAGAAATAGACAGCGATGACCTTGTTACACTGATATTCAGTAAAGACTAATATTGAAAATTATAAATCACAAATAATAAATCTTATGAAACGAATACTCTTTTTATTTCTGATCATGGCTTCAATGACAGTCGTGGCACAAGAAAGCATCCCGCAAGACACAACCCTCTACCTCAACGGACGGAAGGTGGTTATTAAAGAACGTGATGGTAAAATCAAAGTGAAAATGTATGAAGCGAAAGCTGAAAATGACACCATAGAGAATACTCAGGTATTTGAAGGTGTGTATCTGGACGGGCGCAGCATTGAGCGAACCACTACAGTTTCCGTACCTTTCGTGAAGAAAAAGAAAGGCTACTACCGCTTTGATCCGCATTACCCTGCTATTTACTTCGGTTTTAACAAGCTGGCAAGCAGTACGTTCCAATATTCTGCCAAAGTACCACAACTTGGCTCTAAGTCTTGGGAATGGGGAATTAATCTGTTCAATACCGGCGTAGCTATTACACGAGACAATCATTGGGGATTAACTACGACTCTCGGACTTGCACGCATCGTCTACAAATTAGATGATAACTATGGTTTCGAAAAAATCGATGGCATTACTGTTTGCCGACAAGCCGACGATGTAGATTATCAAAAGAGTTGGCTGCGCTATTGGGCTTTCCGCCTACCTGTCAGCCTGGAATGGCAAACCAAATTTGGCAGCCGCCGTGCTTTCATTGCAGCCGGTCCGGAAATAGAATGGCGCGTGGGGGTTAAATCCAGAGCTAAATATGATAATAAGAAACACACCTTGAGCGATAAACTGAACACTCATCCACTTGGAATGAACCTGTTGTTGCAAGCCGGTTACGGTTGCCTGGGATTCAATGCCCGTTTTGCACTAACTTCCTTGTTTGAAAAGAACAAAGGCCCAGAACTCTACCCGGCTTCTATAGGTATAGGTTGGTACTGGTAAATCGTCCCGTAAGATAAGAAAATCTGTCCCACGAGATAAAATAATCCGTCCCCTGAGATGAAAAAATTCATTTCAGGGGACGGATTATTTCATTTCAGGAGATGATTTTAGTTGTCTCCTGTAATCAGATTCACAATCTTGGAGAATATAAAAAACATTGTTATCTTTGTCAGTAACATTAAAAATAATCATTTCATTATGACCAAAGAAGAATTAATGAGAAAAGCGATCGAACTCTCTACGGAGAATGTCGCTAATGGTGGCGGCCCTTTTGGTGCTGTCATTGCCAAAGATGGAGAAATTATAGCTACCGGAACGAACCGCGTAACAGCCTCATGCGACCCTACGGCACATGCTGAAGTCAGTGCTATTCGTGCAGCAGCCACAAAGTTAGGTACTTTCAACCTCAGCGGATGCGAAATCTATACTTCCTGTGAACCCTGTCCCATGTGCCTCGGCGCTATCTACTGGGCACGACTGGAGAGAATGTATTACGGAAACAATAAGACTGATGCCAAAAATATAGGTTTCGACGACTCTTTCATTTATGATGAGATCGCTCTAAAGCCCGCTGACCGGAAACTTCCATCGGAAGTATTATTACACAACGAAGCCATCAAAGCTTTTGAAGCATGGGCTGATAAGGAAGATAAAATAGCCTATTAAGAGCCTGTCGACAAGGAGTTAACTTCTTGCAAACAAACTCTTAACTTCTTGTCAACAAGAAGTTAGGGATATTCAGTAAATGTCCCTAAAAAATAAGATGGCATATGAAGATGATGGCGCATCATCACTTCCTATGCCATTTTTATTGTAGTTTTTCGTTGTTTTCTCACATAATTTTATCCGTCAAGACAAGACTTTCCTGAAGAAGTCTGAAGACCTCTTTTGATTCTGTCAGTAAAATCATATCATACCGCTTTAACCGTCCTGTTCCTGATCTTGTCAATCATCAGTACGGCATTTGCCGTATGTATTCCGAAAAAGATCCACAGGATTTCCGTCTTCCTGTTCCGTGCCTTTATCCTTGAGAGCGAGTAATGCTGCTTCTGTGTGCCGAAGCTGCCTTCAAGCCGGGTGGCCCTCTCTCTTGACAACTCACATCTGAGAACCTTCCTCAAGGGTTCATCCCTGGCCGCCCTTCCCTTGCGCACAAAGGAAGTGGATATTCCATATTTCGTACAGAACTTTCTGTTGGCGTTATTGGCATATATAGAGTCGGCCGCCACGCATCTAACCCTTACACTCATAAGTTTCTGCTGCATACGGATACAGTCCTTAAGCCGTATCCCCTCGTTGAAAGCCTTGAACGAGAGGTGTTCGATGAACGATATACCGTCTATCTGTATGTTGTTAACCTTTGCGCCGAACTCGACGGACTTGGTTTCCTTGCCTCTTACGATGGGACGTATATAATGACGGTCGATGCTGACGATGCGGTCACTGACTTTCCGACCTTCAAACATTTCCTTTTCCTGTACAAGAACCTTTCTGATGATGGAAAGACGCTTCCGATAATCCTTTGTATATCGGAGTGATACCCCGTACTCCCGATGAATCTCATCCCTCTGTATGAGGAGCTTTTCAAGGAGTCTGATCATACGCCGCTTGAGCATTCTTGTCCTTGAAAGCTTCCTTTTTCTTTTCTTGCAGTAGGAAAGATAGGACTCTGACACATCCGCATATTTGTTGCGCGGACGCCTTATACCGAGTTCCCTGCAATGTCCGCAGATATGTCTGTAGAGCCATTCGATACTTTCCCAAAGCAGTTTCATGTCCGTTGGAAAACGCAGGTGGCTCTCATAGCATGTGGCATCGGTCATGCACACGTGAAGGTTGTCAAGATAAGGTTTCCAGTGTGAAGCCAGAACATCCTGGAGGGTATCAATGTCAAGACGGGATGCTATCTCATTGCGGATAGCGCTGACTATCTTGAAGTTAGTTATGGGAGAGGACGGATCTATCATGATTCCGCAGAACATCTGGTAATGTATGTTCCCGTTAAGATGTTCCACCAGCTGCCTGTCAGAGAATCCGGTGTATGCCTTCACAACCATAAGGGCAATCTTTGCCGAAGGGCTGAAGATGTTCCGTCGGCCCGGATGCTGCCGTGACAGACCCGCCGCCTTCGCCATACGCTCAAACGGAAATACGGAATGAAGCCTGCCAAGCTCACTCTCATGAAAACTTTTGCGGTATTTTTCCAGAATATCAAATTCTGTGAAGCCCAAAGTTGGGTGAATTTCGGAAATATTTTGTATCTTAGCCATATCTTAGTCGGGGAATTTCCCCCGTTTTGGCCTTCAAACCTTATTTGCGGGGGAATACCTAAAGATACAAAAAAGCCAGCTAATTCGCAATATTTTGTGTATGAATTAGTTGGCTGATTTTATATTATTTACTGAATGTCCCTACTTAGGTGTTGCATTAAGATTATGGTTGCTGGTATTTGGTGGTTTGTCTATCGAAGAGGATATGCAACAGCCCGGTTTTGGCTCATATAAGGAGATTTATTTATTTTACATGGAGAAATTGAAAACAGTTAGACAACAACGTTATCCCAAAATTGTAAAACCTGATTGGGATATATAGCTAAATTAAAAACTCCGATGAAGCCGCAACTTCATCGGAGTTTCCGCTTTTCATACATTCGGGATTTTTCCTTTGCCGATTACCTCACCGTCCCTGCAATGCTCTATGATGCCGGGCGAAAATCCCATCTCCCCGATTGCGATATGCCGGATATACTCCGCATATTCCTGACCTTGAAAATTCCTCCCCGTGAGGTTTTTGAAAATCATCCTTATGCTTGTTCCGTCATCACTGTACAGGATGATTTTTCCGTTCTGTCTGATTTCTTCCATGATTGAAACTTGTTTTTGTGAATACTATCGTAGATTGGGACAGCGGTTTCTTTGCTACTTTCTTTGTCCGCCATCATGCTCACCGAAAGAAAGTAGGGCGGCTTTCGCCGCCGCCA
>ENA-UEOI01002976-UEOI01002976.1-human-gut-metagenome-genome-assembly--contig:-NODE-2976-length-10790-cov-3.468776_pt1 | contig 10790 bp, 3 predicted proteins | sample MGYA00242883_ERZ507882 | MGnify/ENA primary metagenome ERZ507882 (study PRJEB26167, sample SAMN06115502) | human gut metagenome | host: Homo sapiens | place: China:Chongqing | collected 2015-07-29... | reverse complement strand
GATTTTTTTGATGAACCTATAACATTGACTGTGGAGGATGTTTATTACGAATGTGGACGGAAAATAATGGTAGTTAGCGCTTTAGCTGATTATTATTGTAGAGAAGATGCATGGATTGAGGGTATTGGCAGTCCGTCAGGATTTTGGGGAGCTTATGAGGTAGCTGCAACCGATGGTGTTAATAGGAACACAAGTCTTGCACAGGTATTTGCCTCGGATAAATCTGTTCTTTATTATAAAGGACAGGTTATTAATCCCGATTATCAATCAACTTTTCTTAGGCCGGGCAAGACTTGGGAAATTCAAACTCCGTCGAATAGTATCGATAAGATAAGTATTGGAGAACCTCGGATGATAAACGGCTATCCGAGCTATCCGGTGTATAAAGGTACATATCATTATGATGGTGGTTATTTATATGATGTAAATGGGACTATTTACTGGCTTTTTGGTGGCTATTATGATGATTTACTGGATTGTGATCAATATCTTTATTCATTTGATTTTTCCGAAGTTGATCGCATATATCTTTGTGTATCCCATAATGTCAATATGGTATACTATGTTCCTCCGACGTATGAACCTTATACGGTTACCCGGACAGATCGGATACAGTGCATGGGAAAATCGCTGAAACGCATTGTTTTGGAAGGAAAGATTAAGCATGTATGGTTGGAAGATGTCGGTTCATTGAACTTACTGTTGTATTTGGAAGGTTCTGGTTATCACTGGGATGCTTCAGAATATAAGCTATTGCGTTGCTATGTTGGCGATGAGGTCATTTATGATAGCACCGATTTTCCCGATGGAATAGAAGGCATAGGTGCTTCTGTACCGACTTATTCAATTGCTGATGGTAAATTGATGGTGCATAATGCTTCCGGATATCGTCTTTCCTTTTATAATTTATCCGGAGTCGAAGTATATAGCCAAATCCTTTCGGAAACAACAGAAACAGTTCCCCTTCCTGCTTTTTCTACTACGATATTGATTGGTAAATTGCAGAAAGGGGATGCAGTGATCTCTTTTAAAATAGGAGAGATTGGAAAATAAGAGCGCTTTTTCATCTTTTGCATAAAGCACGGAAGTCGCAGTATTCGCAGGCTTTCGTGTTTTCTGTTTGTGTAAAGGGTGTTTCCGCTCCGAATATTTCTTCCAGTAACCTCTGTAACCGCTCCCGGAACTCATCTTCAAAGAAGGCGAAGTTATTTACGGGTATTTTGGGTTTACGGGGTTCGCCTATCTCAATGACCGGAGAGTAACTTTCATTGGCTGCCCGATGAATGTAGAGTAGGGCAGGAGCTACTTTCAGTGACTGCTTTCTGCTCATGATGGCAGCGTACAGGAATGTCTGGAAAATATAATTAGGCCTCCCTTCGGCGGGGATGAATAACTGCTCGATATTGGCCGGTGTCTTGGGACTTCCTCCGGTTTTGTAGTCCACAATCCGGAGAGTGTCTTCTTTACAATCCATGCGGTCTATCGTTCCGCCTATTTTGATTTTGATGGTTCCTTCCGGTGTGTTTATTTCCAACGGTTCTTCTACGGGTTCTTCCATTCCTGCCATGGAGAAAGGTGCATAGGCCAGATCATTGCGCAATAACTGGCGAAGGTAGGAACTGATTACCTTTGAATTGATCAACTGTACTCCGTTGTATTCGGGGCGTTCGTCAAGGGGGACGTGGAAGAATTCTTCTTTAAATGCACGGTCTACATATCCTTGAATGCGGACATCATCCCGTAACAGGCGTTCTAAATCCTCTTTCCGTATCTCTTTTCCGTTAGCACTTAATTCGCCGTATGCCAATTCTGCCGAGCGATGGAAAATGGTACCGAACAGTGCGGAATCGATCTCTGCACTTACTTCATCCGGTGCTTTCAATCCGGCCACATGACGGTAATAGAATCGCAGGCTGCAATCCAGATAGGCATTCAGGGCCGATGGAGAGAGCGGGAGCGCCTTCGGATTCTGATTGAAATTATACCTGTTCAGCATGCGGCTTCGTATTGCAGGCGTTTTCTCGATCGTTATCTCCCGGCTTTTTTGAGGAGACTGACCGGCTTCAAGGAATTCGTAACTGGTTTCGTGTGGCCATTCTACAAGGAACTGTAACATAAAGCGTGACCACTCTCCCCGGTTCAGGCCATCGGAAGAACTATTGTATATTAACGTGATATTTTCCGCCCGTTGAATCAGACGGTAGAAATAGTAGGCATATACGGCATTCTTATGCTCGATGGTGGTCATCCCGAAGGCTTTGCGGAGATTGTAGGGGATGAAAGAGGACTCGCCTCCGCCTTTGGGCAGTTGGCCCTCGTTGAGTGATAGCATGATAAGGTTACGGAAATCGAGGTTACGGGTTTCGAGCACCCCCATTACCTGCATACCGATGGCCGGTTCGCCGTGAAAAGGAATGTTGGCGGCGGCAAGTATGCGGTTGAGCAGACGTTTCAATGTGTCTATCCGTACTTGAAGTTCATCATTTTCGATCAGATTGAGCAGCCGGTTCACCATCGTGAAGCTCTTAAACAGGGATTCCCGGTAGAGCTGGTTGAAGATGTCCTCCTGTCCCGATTCCTGCCGGTATAGGATAGAGACCTCCTTCAATAGTTCTGTGATGTACAGGCACAGTTCACGAATACCGCTACGCGGTGTAAAAAGCAAGGAGAGGAAATCATCCTGTTTCAGTTCCGTGGGTAAGGGATAAAAACGATTGGTACGGGTCAGTTCTCTTTCCAAAGGTTCCGCTTTGGAGGAAAGCTGACGGGTATAGGGATGCTTTAATATGGCCTGCACTTCTTCATAGCTGTAACGCCCGGTTTCCATCCGGTAACCGGTGGTTTGTAGCTCGACGGCTGCATTGATAAAGCTATATACCGGAGTTTGCGCCAAAGGAAATCCCATGGTAATGTTGACATTCTTCACCTCTGCCGGGATAGAGTGGAGGACAGGAAGTAGCAGTGATTCATTGCAAAGCACCACTGCATTTTCTTTTTCTGAATCGGGGGTAGAGTGTTCCCGTGCCAGTCCTCTCACCCATTCGGGTAGGTAACGGGCTTGTGCATTTTCCGTAGGGGAGGAGATGAAGCGTACTTTCTTGGGGTGGCGCAGGCAATCGAAGACTTCTTCCGGAAGTTCATTAGGGAATAACTTCATGTTACGGAGGATAAATTCACCGGCTTCGTGTTTCTGTTGGGGCAATCGGGTATAGAAAATGTCATAATCCCAGTAGAAAAGCGCCTTGCCGGCATCTTGCAGAATGGAGAAGAAGCGGGTTTCCACCGTGTTGAGCACATTGAAGCCGACAAATACATATTTGTCATAGCGGAGCGTGTCTGTGTCGAGTGCTTCGATAACGTTGCGGTAAAGCATCCCTTCATAGGCTATGCCTAATGTTGTAAGCCGTGAACGGTAATTGCGGTAAATATCACCTAATTTATCCCAAAGAGAAATAAATTTCTCCTTTAGCTCCGTATGCTTCTCTATGGAGAAGTTTTGAAAGAACTGTCGGATGGCGCTTTCTTGTTCTTCATCGAGAAAGTCGAAATCATCCATGATGTTTTTTAAATCTTGCAGGTTGGTAAAAAGCTTGTCGGCATCTACCAGATTCTTGTCTACATCATCAAAGTCGCTGATGAGCAATTCTCCCCAGAAATAAAAGTCGTCCAGTGATTCTTCACTTTTAGTCTCTTCGCGAAAGACCTTATACAACTCACAAACTAACCGGATGGGATCACCTAATTTCTGTATGGATAATTGTTGAAACAATTCGCTGATACTGATATATGCGGGCGACCAGATAGGGCGATCGGATTGCGCAGCCAAGTGTTCATTGAAAAACAGACTGGCACGTTTATTTGGAAAAACGATGGCTACCCGTGAGAGATCGTTGCCGATTTTACTATGGAGGTCTTGAGCGACCAGTTCGAGAAAGGTAGGCCTCTCCCCCGACCCCTCTCCGTGGGAGAGGGGGGAGTGTGTCTGATTATTGGAGTAGGGCATGTTAGGGTTATATATAAAGAGGTTTATTATGATGTTTAATTATAAGAGTCATACATTCAAAGAAATATTAAGAGTCTATGTCTCTTCGTTATTGGAAGCAATAAGAATATTCTTTATCTGTTTAATCACTGTTTCCGGATTATCGATCACTTCTTCATTTTTAAAACGTATCACCTTGTATCCTAAAAGCGACAGTCTTTCCGTACGTTCCCGGTCTTTCAGAATTTGTTCAGCAGTCAAATGGTAGTCGCCATCCAATTCAATAATCAGTTTAGATTCAAGACAAGCGAAATCTGCTATATAATTATCAATGACTTGCTGCCGTCTGAACTTATATCCTAACTGTTCTCGTCGAAAATATTCCCATAGAACCCGTTCGGCATCTGTCGGATTTAATTTGTTTTTCTTCTGCAACTCTTTCAAGTAATTATAAGAGTTCAAGCATGCAGTCTTGTATGTAGGCTCCAGCTTCACCTCCACCACTTTCCCCTTTTCCCATCCGGAGTCAGTATCTTCTCCCCCCTCTCCTGCGGAGAGGGGCCGGGGGAGAGGCCCATACCACAAATACCCCCTGATATTACTGTATCCCATCTTCGTCAGTAATTGCATGTATCCCTGCACCTGCTTGTTGTACTTCTTGTTCGGTTTACCGAATTTGAAGTCCACCACCACTACTTGCCCGTCCTGCATCATTACCCTGTCCGGTCGGCGGGTTTGCAACACCCCGTCTTCCTTATATATAATGGCACATTCATTGAACAATTGCCAGCGTCCCGAATACCAATCTTGTATTTCGGGCATGGAGAAAGCCTTATGAGTCACTTTCCGTATCTCTTCTTCCACTTTGCGGCTACCGATAACGCCTTCGAAGATCAGTCTTTCTATGGCCGTATCAATGTCTTTTTCCGTTTCAATAGCCGAGAACAGGGTATGTAGCAAGCGTCCACGGTTGATAAAACGGTCTTCCGACTCTTCTTCATCTATTCCTTTGATAAAGTCTGCCGAGCGGTTGGACTGCCGGAATTCAATTTCGTGCCGCATAGATTCCATGCTTACCGGGAGTTTGTCCGGCTTCCGCGTCAACTTGTTGGTCGAAACTTTTTCTTCTTTCTTCGAAGAGGGGCAGAGTTCCCCTTGTTCATAGGGCTCGTCTTCGTTCCAGTCAATTCCGTTCTTACGGGCTACTTCGGGCAATGCTGCCGTCAGTAGTTCGGACATTGTTCCCTTTTGTCCTTTCCGGCTCCATACAATCAGATTTTTTCCGGCACGGGTAAAAGCCACGTAGAGCAGATTCAGATTATCTACCCATAACTGCAAGCGTTCCTGCTGATAGTCTTTCTGATAGACGGAAGCACCCATTTGTGCGGAGTAGTTCACCGGCACAATATCCAGTTCATTGAAAGGGGCTTCTTCCGGAATACACCACACGAGCTGGTTATTGGTCTCATTCTCCAGTTTCCAGTCGCAGAAAGGCAGGAGTACCGTATGAAATTCCAATCCTTTTGATTTGTGGATGGAGAAGATGCGGATACCTTCCATCTCTCCACTGGGGATGGTTTTGCCGCATAGCGTCTCTTCCCAAAAGCGGATAAAGCCGTCCAGTTCGGATGAGTTGCTTTGCAGATAATCCGTCACTGCATCGAAGAATGCGAAAAGATAGGCATCCTGATCGCTGATACGGTTCATTTCGAAAAGGCTGAAAAGCTCTTCCAGTAACTCATAAAGCGGCATTAACCTTAATATCCCTATCTTTTTAATGAATGCTTCGGGCAATAGCGTCTCTGCCGGAGCGGTTAGCAGGTTGTCCAAGCTGCCTTCGTATCCTTTTATCTGCAACTGATAATTGGTAATAAGCGAAGCCCGGGCAATCCGGTTCTCCGGATCGGAGAGATAACGCAGGGCATCTATCATCATACAGATAGCCAATGAGGCATCCAGGCGGAAGGCTTCATCGGATACGATTTTGTATTGCAGTGTTTTGTCAAAGTAATCGGCAATGCGGGGAATGCTTTTGTTTTTGCGCACGAGAATGGCAATGTCATTGAGCTTTACTCCGGAGTTCTGTAAACGTTCCACCTCTTCGCCCAAGCCGATAAGCGTCTGTTCGGTGTAATCATGCTCTTCATCCGGTTCGAGAAAGGATACTTTGACATACCCTTTTTTCTCCTCTTTGGGAGATTCCTGCGCCACATCGGAATAGGCTTTTTGCAGTGCTTCGCAATCCGTCTTTAACTCCTCTTTATAGACTGCATTCAGATAGTTTACCGCCGATGTGAATATTTCGTTGTTAAACCGGATAACATCGGTTTCGCTTCTACGGTTTGTTTTCAGGGTTTCTACCCGTATCGGGAAGTGTTCTATGCGGTCGTTCAGCCCGTTGAGTATTCCCCAATCGCCGTTTCTCCAACGATAGATGGATTGCTTTACATCTCCCACAATCAAGCTGTCTGCTCCTTGTGAAAGCCCTTCCAATAGCAGTAACCGGAAGTTTCCCCATTGCATGCGGCTTGTGTCCTGAAACTCATCTATCATTACATTCCGGATGTTTGTCCCGATTTTCTCGAATACGAAAGAAGAGTCGCCATCCTTTACCAGTTGATGGAGCAAGGCATTGGTGTCCGATAATAAAAAGCGGTTGTTCTCCCGATTGAGCCGGCGTACCTCTTCGTCTATGTTTGCCAGCAGTTGCACCTTGTTCAGGTGTTGCATGGAAAGCCGGCAACTGTTTACTATCTTATTATTTTTCGAACGGAACTTCTCTGCTTCATTCAATAAAGGCATGAGGCTTCCGGAAGCTAATTGAAGAATGTCCTGATAGCGTGGCGAGCTTTTAGCCGCCCAGTTTTTCTCATCCGTCAGGCACTTTTCTACTGTTGCATTGCGTATGTCATCGCCCAATATGCCATTATTGAGTTTGCGGAAATAACTTCCTATGCCGCGCGAACCGTTCTTCAGATCGTCTGCATTGAGGGCATGTCCGTCCAGTTCTCCTTCAAACTGATCGTAGAATCCCTTCATCTGTTCGAGTGCTTCCGTTTCCATCTCTTTCAGTTCACGACGGTAGTTTTTGATGAGTCCCGGATTCTCAATCAGTTTTTGCCGGAGTCCTTCTCCTTTCTCTATATATCCCTCATCGAAGATATTCCGTCCGAAACTTTTCACCTCGTCCGATACGTTCCAACGTTTGTCGTCTGCAATGCGTTCGTTGATATAATCCAGCAACCATGCCAATACGGGGGAAGTAGGGCCTAACTTTTCGATCATGCTATCCACGGCATCGCTCAATACTTCCTGGTTGTTCAATTCGATATTCAGGTTGGGGCTTAGCTCGAGTTCACGGGCGAGGTTTCGCATCACCGACTGGAAGAAAGAGTCGATTGTCTCTACCCGGAAGCGACTGTAATCATGCAGCATATTGGTCAGTGCTACTTTAGCTGCTTCCCGCACTTCTTCCACCGGTTTTCCTGTTTCTGCGATAATCCGTTTCAGATAGGCATCCGAGTCCTTGTCCCCTTTCCAGATACCGTAAAGCTGGCTGAGAATACGCTCTTTCATCTCTGCTGTCGCTTTATTGGTAAAGGTCACGGCCAGTATTTGCCGGTAAGCACGAGGGTTGAGAATGAGTAGTTTGATGTATTCCACGGCTAAGGTAAAAGTCTTACCGGAACCGGCGGAAGCTTTATATACTAAGAGTTCCATACGATGTTTATTTGAGACAAAGATAGCTTAAATCTTTATACTTTACTGCCATGTGGATGTAAAAATAGTACCAATATATGTAATGCTGCTTTATAATATATGTAATATTACTTTATAATATATGTAGCGGAGTATTATATGTATCGCAAAGTATGCTTGGGTCTGTTTTTATACTTTGTTTTCCGGAAAGTATGTTAAACAGTGAACAGAAAACGTGCGTCTTTGAATAAAAATGCAAGCAAAATTCGGTTTAATTAAGAAAAAACGTCAAAAGTTGTCGCGTTTAATTATTCATATTGATAGTTTTATTATCTTTGTAGCCCCCTTTTATTCTTTGAGTAGAATAAAGAGTAACAGTGATAATTGATAGATTAACTTGATGAAACTGAAAACAAGCCTGCTAATTACGGTGGCCACAGGTACTTTCTTGTGTGCTTCTTCCGTTGTATCGTATGCCGGAACTTCTACCCCTGACACTATGGGATTGTTCCGCAAGAAGAAAAAAACAGAATCCAACGACAGTATTAAATCTAAAAATGAGTATGAAAAGCTGACCGGAGACGGTAGTATTGTTCGGCGTGGTATGTTTAATGTATACCAAAAGAAGAACGATTATTACTTTGAAGTACCATCGAATTTATTGGGAAGGGATCTGTTGGTTGTGAACAAATTGCAGCGTGTTCCCGTAGAACTGAACGAAGCGGGAGTCAATCGCGGAGTGAATTATGAAAATCAGATGGTGCGCTTTGAACTCGATAAGGCAACCAATAAATTGCTGATTCGTCAAAGTCGCGTATTGCCGCTTTCGCCTGCCGAAGATGCTATCAGTGAGTCGGTGCGTAACAACTATATCTCTCCGTTGATAGCCGGTTTTAAAGTAGAAGCGTATAATAACGACTCTACCGCGATGGTGATTAAAGTGAATGATATTTACGACGGGACGGAGACGAGTATCAATAATGTATTTACCAATATCAATCTCGGTACGTCTGCCATAAAGAACCTGTCTCGTATTCTTTCCATCAAATCGTTTGAAAATAACGTGGTGGCTACTTCCGAACTGACGACGAAAGTGACCGAAGGAACTACTTCCGTATATGTTACGGTAGAGGTGAGCTCTTCGCTGATGTTGCTTCCGGAAAAGCCGATGACAGGCCGTTTGGATAATGCCCGTGTCGGATATTTCACTAATCCGCTGTTGAGTTATAGCGATGGCCAGCAGAAGGTAGAAGAGAAGCAATTCATTACCCGTTGGCGTCTGGAACCGAAACCGGAAGACCGCGAACGTTATTTGCGTGGAGAGTTGGTAGAACCGGCCAAGCCGATCGTGTTCTATATCGAAAATTCTACTCCATATCGTTGGCGTAAATACATCAAGCAAGGTATAGAAGACTGGCAGGTTGCTTTCGAACGTGCGGGTTTTAAGAATGCTATTATTGCCAAAGAAGTGACGGACAGCATGATAATAGATATGGATGATGTGAATTATTCCGTACTTACTTATGCTGCTTCTACCAAAGCCAACGCTATGGGGCCTTCTATTCTCGATCCCCGTTCGGGCGAGATTCTTGAAGCCGATATCATGTGGTGGCACAACGTACTCGGTATGTTGCAAGAATGGATTACCGTGCAGACAGGCGCTATCCGTCCCGAAGCCCGTGGAGTAAAGATCTCTGATGAGTTGATGGGAGACGCCATGCGTTTTGTAGCATGCCATGAGGTAGGTCACTCTTTGGGATTACGCCACAACATGATGGGGTCATGGGCATTTCCTACGGATTCATTGCGTTCCAAGACATTCACCGACCGTATGAATTCTACTTCTTCCTCTATCATGGATTATGCCCGTTTCAACTATGTGGCTCAACCGGGTGACGGAGTAACCGCACTTTCACCGCATATCGGTCCTTATGATCTGTTTGCCATTGAATATGGATACCGTTGGTATGGTAAGGAGACACCGGAAGCGGAAAAGGATTTGCTTTATGATTTCCTGAGCCGTCATACGGACCGTCTTTATAAATATAGTGAAGCACAGGATGTGCGCGATGCCGTAGACCCGCGTGCACAGAATGAGGATCTGGGAGATGATGCCATACGTTCCTCTCAATTGGGTATTGCAAATCTGAAGCGTGTGGTTCCTGAAATAATAAAGTGGACTACGACCGGTGAGAAGGGGCAGACGTATAAAGAGGCTTCCCGTCTGTATTACGCTGTTATCAATCAGTGGAACAACTATCTTTATCATGTAATGGCCAATATCGGTGGCATTTATCTTGAGAATACGATTGTTGGTGACGGACAGAAAACGTATACGTTCGTAGAAAAAGAGAAGCAACAGGCCGCACTTAAGTTCCTGTTGAATGAGGTATTGACCTATCCTAAATGGTTGTTTGACACGGAAGTAGGACAATATACTTATCTACTTCGTAATACTCCCATCGGAAAACAGGAGAATGCTCCTACGCAAATCTTAAAGAACGCCCAAGCCTATATCCTTTGGGATTTACTAGGCAACACCCGTTTGATGCGTATGATAGAGAATGAGTCTGTCAACGGGAAAAAAGCCTTCACAGTAGTGGAGCTTATGGACGGACTTCATAAAAACATTTTCGGTATTACCGAACGTGGTGGCATCCCCAACGTAATGGAACGTTCTTTGCAGAAAAACTTCCTCGATGCATTACTTACAGCAGCCGCAGAACCCGAAGCTGTAAAAATCAACAAGAAGATTGCAAATGAGCATTTCCTGCTTGACCATGCCACTCCTTTCTGCAGCTGTTATGCAGCCGAACAACGGGCACTTCGCCAAGAAGACCGAATGGGCGCTCCACGTGTGCTTAACTTCTATGGTAGTCAGCTCAACCGTATTTCTGATGCTATCTCGGTGAAACGCGGAGAGCTATTACGTATCAAGAAATTGTTGCAGAGCCGTCTCGGCACTTCTGATACTGCTGCACGCTATCATTATGAGGATATGATTCTACGTATTAATACGGCTTTGGGAATCAAATAAAACAAAATCAATCACTTTAACAATCTATATTGATGAGAAAAAAATATTTATACGTTCTTATATGTTTTCTTG
>ENA-UEOI01002974-UEOI01002974.1-human-gut-metagenome-genome-assembly--contig:-NODE-2974-length-10799-cov-298.878940_pt1 | contig 10799 bp, 8 predicted proteins | sample MGYA00242883_ERZ507882 | MGnify/ENA primary metagenome ERZ507882 (study PRJEB26167, sample SAMN06115502) | human gut metagenome | host: Homo sapiens | place: China:Chongqing | collected 2015-07-29... | reverse complement strand
CACTATGCTTCCGGACTCATCTTCCTATGCCGGTTATTGACAAGGGAGACAGTTATGTCTTGAATGTAAATGGAAATCCAATCTATTATGATACATTTAAGAACAAAATCGAACAAGATTTACAACATATCAATATAGTATTTGTAGTGGAAGGGAAAGATATTACCATTGAACGTTTCCCGGCTTTGGTAAATGCAGTTCAAAGTTTGCAGTCAGTTCTGGTAAACGATGAAAGTTTTACATTCAGGTTTGGAGCGGTACTGACTTTTAATGAAGAAGGCAGCTTGAACGATCCTATCTGTAAATTGACCCCTGATTATATGGAGATGCTTGATTTCCTTTCAGACAAAGCTAAAAATTCGGAAAAGCTGAAGCCTGTATATGGCAGATTTGGAAGCTGGTCTGGGGTAAGAATAGGTGTAGATATGTTCAATCATCATAAAGATGAAACAAATGTATTGGTCGTAATTGGTGATAAAGGTTATAATACAGAGTTCGCAGACTCTGCCTTGGTGAATCGGATGGTAAAAAACAATTGCCGTTTGTTAGGATTCCAACTGTATGGGGGCGAGCCTGATAATTTTAATAACTTTGTCCTTCAGCTTGGCAATATGATTGATTGTTATGCTCCACGGATCAGCCAGAAGAAAAGAGAACTGATGGTATATCCGGATTTGATACGGAATGGCAATGAATATATGGAAGTAAATCATAATACTTATTGCCTGGACTTTCCAGATAGAAGTATGACTCAGGGATGGTTGGTATTTCCGCAGAAGAATGAATCTTTGGAAATGGAAAGTCTGACTCAGGCTGTAGATTCCATGTTGTTGCAAGTGAAACTTGATAATACCATATTGTACAACCAATTGGAAAGAGCTTTTGCAGAGGTCGGTACAAATCGGTATAAACTTGATTCAACATTTGTAGCTTATCATCATATAAAGAAAACTGATAAACAGACCATAATGTCAGCATGTCCTTCTATAGAACCTGGATGGTCGCTTCCATTATCTCCTGTTGTATTACCTGACAGTCTGTCTTCTACATTGGATTATTATTTGCTGGTGAATGAAGATGAATTTAAACGACTCAGGAAATATATAGAAGAACCAGCTAAGTTAGTGATTGATTATAAAGTTGAAGTTGTAAGAAAAAAGAAACAGGCTAAGGTCAATATCTGTGATTGTCCGGAAGATTATATAACAGATAATAACGATGAAACAGCTATTAGTATAAAGAGAGACAGTCTGAATGATCCTGAGTATGCTCCAACTCGTCGTGTCAGAAGAAAGCTGGTACGGCATTTCCTTTCTGAGAGAAATACAGATAAGTATTGTAAAATTAAAAGAAAGGCTTTCTTGAGGATGCCTATCTCTGAATCTTTACGAAGATTTACCTCATGCCCGGTGGATTATCCGTTTTTTGAGGTATATCGGTTTAATGACTTGAAGAAAAAGGAGATGATTACCGATGTAGAATTGGACAAACTGATTGAATATTTTAAGGAAAAGAAGAAACTGTTGGATGAAGCTGCCGGTAAATCATTTCAATCTAATGGACAGACGTATTATTGGATTAGCCGAGATTTGTTACCATAGTCATTCATTTGAAAATTTATCATTATGATATACCAAGCAATATTGAAAATCAGAGGCAAAGAGATACCGATACTTTATTATAGTTGTCGGTGTCATATCCAACATTGTGATGATCCTAATTTAAGACGAATCATACAACTTCATATTGAGGCTTGTGAAAAGACGGGTAATCGAGAATACTTGCCTGTTGAAGGAGATCTGATTACACTCATGTTTGAATGTAGTGGCGATGAACAGTTCTTTTATGACTGGCTGAATGAAGGAGTCATGTACTACGGAGAAATCCATTTCATCTATAACGAAAGTGAGGTTGTGGACATTTTCCGGTTTGGGGACTGCTTCTGTGTGAAGATAGAGGAAAGCATGAGTGCCGTGAACTCTCCGATGGTGATGACCGTATACTTGTCGCCGGGGATTATCAAGAGGAATAATCTGGAGGCGAGGGAGAAGGAATGGAAGGTGTCGGAAGTTTCATATATAATTGAAACTCCTACAGAAAGTAATAATGATTCAGTTAGCCATGGTTTGAATAAAAAAAGTCTTTCTGTAATTTATGTAAAACCTCCATTTCAATTAAAGAAGAAATTTCAAAAAGATCCATTTTATGAAACTGAAATGAGGAAGCAATTGCAAATGCAGCAAGATGGAATAAATAATATGACTATATTTGAATGGTTGAAAAATAGAGAGAATTTTAAAAAACATGGGCGTAATCCTAAATCTAAAAAAATTCAAGAAGATTTTAGAGATGGATATAGGAATGCGAAAATTGATGAGTATCTTTTATTGTATGAAGATATGGATATTAAAACTATAGAGGCAATGGTTGACTCTGAATTAGAAGGCTTAGCTGCATTACATAATCCTGATCAGATAGCAGGAGGATATGCTGATGTGGTGACTCAAATGGGAGATAAAAGAATAAATTCGTCCATTGGGTCACAATGGGGAAGTATAGAAAAAGGTCGTTCTCTTAATATTGAAAATGAATTGTTAAAATTAATAGCAGGTCCTCCTCTTATAACAGAAGAGGAGCAGAAAAAAATAAAGATGAATGTAAATTTAGTTGAAAACTTAGAAATTGTAAAATAGTATGTTCGAGAAATTTTTAGAAAGAAGTGAAAACTCCATAAAGTTGGAAGAGTTTAGTGAGGATTATATTCGGAAATACAATAATTTAGTTTCAGAAAAACTAATCTCTTTTTGGAGAATAGCAGGTATTGGTATTTATTGTAATGGTTTGTTTAGAACTATTAAACCAGATGTTTATCAGTATATTATAGAGGATTGTTATCCTATGTATGACTATGAGATAGTTACTCCATTTATGATAACTGTTTTTGGAGATATTTTTGCTTATGTTAAGAATTGTGTGATTGGAGATTATATTGTGTTTATTAACATAAGGTATGGAACTTTTAAAATTCTATCAGGAAATATTGAAATATTACTAAATATAATAATTTTTAATAAGAGTTGTCTTGAAAATTGGTTTTCATTGAATGAATATAGTGCAATAAAGGAAGTGAAGGCAATACCTAAAATAGATGAATGTTATGGTTATGTTCCTGCTTTAGTTGCAGGTGGAAAGGATTGTGTTAATAATATTCAAATAGTAAAAATTACTCCTTATATTGATATGGTTATTCAATTAACGGGTGATTTAAAAAGGGTTAGATAATATCAAATCAATACAGTAATATATGTTACAGAATGTTTTTAAGATTGATATAATAGTTTATGTTTCAGTTGGTTTAAATTATGATTATAATATATCTTATATAGAAAACATAGCCCGGAGCTTCACGAAGATGTATCCGAGCTACCTTATCCATAAGAAAAGCGAAGACAAGATAAAAGCCTTCTTGACCGACAGGGTGAAGGCCAAAGTGGAAGCTTTTGTGAATGCAGAGGCAAAGAACGTAACCGTGACTGAGGTGCGTGAAATAGCAGACCTGATAGCAGAATACGAAGGTACGGAAAGTTCCTCCCTTTATGGAACTCATCCGTCAGATGTCCCTTCGTTTGGAAATACCGGAGTGGAGCTTGCCATGAGCGTGGATACAGGTGTATCGAATATCCGTCCCGTCAATGTCGCCAAGCCTGTAGGTGCATCGGGAAAACCCAAGATAATGAAACGTAGTGTCATCCGTGTAACTATGGAGTTGGAAGTGTTGATGGAAACCAAGCAGTATTTGCAAATCCTGCAACAGATTCCGGATTTGTTAGGCTTACATGAATTCCCTAATTTAAGATGTCGTGTGATATACAATCAAAAAAAGGTAACAATCAATGAGGAATCAGCCCCTATTGAGGTAAAGGTTATAGATAATAGAAAGTATCAACGTTGGTTTATTGTTTTTACATTATTGATGATCTGTAGTATTGGTGGCATTATAGCGTTGTTCTTTTCTATTCCGAACCTGTATAAACAGGATATTCATTTTTTGCATAACGACACGATTCATCAGGATTTCACCATATCCAATAGCCGCATTGACTTGGACAATGTAAGTCTGATAAAAAACGGCGGCAAAGATACGCTTATCATTAAAGACAAGAAGATATTCATTTCTAAATGAGGAAATATGGAAGATTTGATACATATACATACCATAAAAGGAATGTTGTCCCAAAGTGGATGTCCGGAGGATTTGCTGGAACATTATCTGAAGTTTCTTCAAACAGGAGGTCAACAGGTACAGATAATCAGAGGTGAGGTGAACGTGATGTTCCAAAAGGAAGAACAATATCGGAAAAGAAGAAATGAAGCCATGATAGGAAGTGTTACTTTTCATAATAAAGACAAAGGAACAATTGGAAGTTATGATACTGGTATATTTATCGGTATGGAGTTCATTCAATCTTGTTTCCAGCATGGAATTCCGGCACGGATGTCTAAAGTGCGTAGGGAACACGGGAAAGTGATGGAGATTGAAGTGGTATTTGGTGTATAAGAAAAGATTGTTTTACAGATATTATTGCTGGAAATCATTGTTTGAATTACAAACTAAATGTTAAGAGTCTCATTACAGAATAAAATCCTTTTGGGGTATTTGTTATTAGTGGCGGTTATCAGTAGTATGACCGCCATTTTGTTGCATGAACGGAAACGGATGCATGAAATAGAAGCAGAGACCACAGAAATACGTAAAATCCGTAAGGATATAAATACAGTCCACCGGCGTATTACAGAACTGGCAACACATGGAGAATCTGTCATTACATGGAATGAAATGGATTTCCGGAAATACAGAGACCAGCGACTGGGAGTAGACAGCCTACTACAGGTAATGAAGCAATATGTGGGTGGTTTTGTGCATACGGAACAAATTGACACTCTTTGTAATTTGCTTGAAGAAAAGGAAAATCATCTGCTACATATTATGGAAACTGTTACGGTACAGAGAAAGACGGATAGTCTCTTGGTGAATCACTTGCCTGAAGTAGCCAGAAGAGCGACCCGTGTAAGGATTGTTACACAAAAGAAAAGTGGTATAGCCGGATTCTTTGGCGGCAAGAAAAGTGTACAGGTTCTGCCTTCTGCTCAGGAACTGCATGCTTTCAGTGATAGTCTGATAGCCTTGCAACGGATACATACTGTAGAAATGGAAACTTATGCAGACAGTCTTCGTTCCAGGAACCGTACTTTGAACCGTGAGTTGTCGCAGCTGATCAGTAGCCTTGATAATCAGGCACAGGCGGTATTTGCTCAAAAAGATCAGAAAATAGCAGAAGCACAGGATTTATCTTTCTTCATGTTTGCCATAATTATAGCATTTGCAATTATTCTGCTGTTGATTTCTTTTTTTATCATACGTTCCGATTTGCGTAAGGAAGAAAGAATTAAATCCAGATTGAACCAGGTTATTTGTGAAAATAAAGAATTGCTGGAGATGCGCAAGCGCATTATCCTGACCGTTTCACATGATATACGTGGCCCTCTTGGAAACATTCATAACTGTGCTGATTTGGCATCACAGACCCGGGAAAAGAAGAGACGTGAATCATATCTGGAGGATATACGTCATTCCTGCCATCATATTCTTCATTTGGTCAATGATCTGATGGATGCTTATCGGATTAACGAAGTCGGTGACTTGCGTAATGATATACCATTCGATCTGAATCGTTTTCTTAAACGTATTTCTGATGAGTTTTCCCGTAAGGCTATTTCTAAGGCTTTGATTTTGTACGCAGTACATGAGAATTGTAGTTTAACAGTGAAAGGTGATGCGGACAAGTTGGAACAGGTTCTGGCTAATTTACTGACAAATGCCATAAAGTTTACTCCATCGGGAACCGTTAATTTCCATTCAAGATATTCTGATGGGAAACTGAAAATTGAAATCAGGGATACTGGAATCGGGATGGATGAAGAAACGCTGAAAAGAATCTTTGCTCCATTTGAACGTGCTGCACAAAATATCAACTCAGAGGGATTTGGCCTTGGATTATTCCTGACAAAAGGCTTGGTAAAGGTCTTGGACGGAACAATGGATGTGGAAAGTGAACTTGGTAAAGGAAGCGTATTCAGACTTGAATTTCCCTTACCTGAAACGGATGAACCTGCAGAGGAAGATAAACAGGATAATAATCAGATATTTATGCTTCCTAAAAAGGTACTTGTTGTGGATGATGACCCGATACAGTTGAAAATAGCGGAAGACATGCTTGGCCGTAATGGTATAACCTGCACTACATGTATGAATATTCAGGACGTTGTTGCTGCTCTGGAGAAATCGGATTATGATATAGTACTAACGGATGTTCAGATGCCTGAAACTGATGGGTTTGGCCTTTTGAAACTGCTTCGTAATTCGGATATTGGTAACTCAAGAAGCATTCCTGTAGCTGTTATGACTGCGCGTAGTGATGGTAATACCGGAATATATGAAAAGGAAGGATTTGCAGGTTATATTCATAAACCGTTCAATATTCATGGATTGTTATCTTTTTTATCGACTATCATATCCCATACAAGAGTCTCAAATGTCGGAGACTTTGATTTTTCCTGCTTATTGAAAGACATAGACGATAATGGATATATGCTGTCACTCATTATTGATGAGTCCAGAAAAGAACTTGCTGAGATGGAATTAGCCTTGAAAAAGTATGACCGTGAATTAATGCGGAAGATTATTCACCGGATGATGCCGGTATGGGAAATGCTTGGTAAGGAACGCTTATTGCGTGAATTCCAAAAGGAACTGCATAATAATGAAAGTGTTAATGAAATCATAGGGGAATATGCCCGGCAGGTTATTGACATTCTTGAGAAATTGATAAAAGAAACAGAAAAAGAACTTGGGAAATATGAAAATACTGATAGTTGAAGACAATATGATACTTAAGGGCATGATAGAAAAGTGGCTGCAAAAAGCCGGTTACGAAGTTCTGACCGCTATTGACGAGCCTGGGGCACGTAGTATTCTGAAGAAACATGAAATCAGTCTGGTGTTGGGGGATGTACGTTTGCCTGAAGGAAACGGTATCAGTCTTCTAGAATGGATTATGAGTTGCGGTATGGAAATTCCTTTTATTGTCATGACAGATTATGCCTGTATCTCGGATGCTGTACGTGCAATCAAGCTCGGAGCTAAGGATTATCTGGAGAAACCTGTCCATCAGGAACAGCTTCTTGAATTAATGCACAGTATGTTGAAAAGTCCGGTTATAGTACGTAAAGAGCGTTCTTTTGTAGAACGTACCAGCGAAGCTGCACGGAAAGCTGCTTCTTTTGCCCGTCGTGTGGCACCATCCGATCTTTCAGTTATGATACTTGGTCCGAGTGGTAGCGGTAAGGAAGTGATAGCCCAGATGATACACCGTTATAGTGATAGGCGTGACAAACCTTTCGTTGCAGTCAATTGTGGAAGCATACCTAATGATTTACAGGCTTCTGAATTTTTTGGTGCGGTCAAGGGTGCTTTTACCGGAGCTGTTGCAGACAGGAAGGGACATTTTGAAACAGCCAATGGAGGAACTTTGTTTTTGGATGAAGTCGGCAATATGCCTTATTCCATGCAGATTCTTCTTCTTCGTGTTCTTCAGGAAAAGGAGTTTAATCCTGTAGGAAGTGATAAAGTAAAGCGTACGAATGTGCGCATTATTTCAGCTACCAATGAAAATATGAAAAAAGCTGTAGAAGAGGGACGTTTTCGTGAGGACCTTTATTATCGTCTTGCTGAACTGGAAATTTTACAGCCACCGTTAAAGGACTGCAAGGATGACATTCTTCCTCTTGCTGAATTTTTCAGAAAAGAACATTCCTATAGAATACATGTTAAGAATGAAGGCTTTACAGAAGAAGCGAAAGCATGTATGTTGGGGTATGACTGGCCTGGTAATGTGCGGGAACTGAGCGCAAAAGTCAAACGTGCGGTCATTGTGGCAGATAACGTATTGTTGGATGTATGTGATTTGGGACTGGATAATGTGGTTTGTGGTAGTAATTTGGAAATTTATATCATTCAGGAAAGGGAAAGGATACGAAATATACTGGAAAAAAATCACGGCAATGTCAGCCAGACAGCTATTGAACTGGGTTGTAGCCGTACAGCTCTTTATAAGAAAATGAAGAAAGTCGGTATGAAATAATTTTTTTATTCTTTAAGGCGGTATATCAGTCTGCATACATTGTTGCGGAATGTTTTGGACTCATGCAGTACCCATTGTCCAAACTGTATTCTTCCAGTAATGTTTATCCCGCTTTTGTATGATATTGGAAGTAAGTATATGACCACTTCATCTGCGAGCTTGTATAGAAAAATTCCACTTGCATAATCCGCACTCTTCTGATTCTCCACCTTCATGAAATAGGTGCAGTCGTTTCCATGTCTTTCCTTGGCATCCATCAGATCAAGCATTCCATAATAGGGATACATGTTGAATACCGCCCGGTTTTCCCAATATGGGAAGCCGTTACGATCTGTCCTGAGCCATTCCATCAGCTTTTCATTTTCATCCGGTAGAAACCCGTTCAGTGTGATGGGCATGATGACTTGTATTTTTGCCATACCTCTTGTTTATAAAAAAAGCATGAAACCCATGCATAGTTCTAAACAGGGGTTCTGGTAAAACCCATTACAAAAACTCGCATGGGCTCACGCTATAAGATATAGCATAAGCCTCACGCAATAGCCTTTGTAATTTTTGAAATTTACCAGATTTCTGTTTAGGGCATCTTGCGACTTATGTATATAATCAACGGAAAACATCCCGTAATCCGTTGTTATGTTCTATTTGAAATCCAAAGATAAAGAATGTTTGATGAAAATCAAACTGATTCAGGATTTATTTGTCATTCTGTATCTATTCAGCTTTTCTTTTCTCCTCTTCTGCACTTTCTATTCCCAGCCGTTCACATAGTTCCGGGTCGTTCTTTATACGTTCCATCTCATCGTTAATGATAGCCTGGGCATCCGCCTTTATCTGGTCATAATTACGCTGTATCTGCTGGAGCATGATGTCATTCCCTTCACTGTCCTTGAACGTGTTGATAACCGGGATTTTTTTATAAGCCTTTTCTTCCGCACTTACTTTGGCATGGTCCACGATAATTTCCGCATGGAAAATTTTCTGGTCGATTTTCTCACCGAAATTGTCCGATACGGAACCGACAAACGTACCCTGTGAAAGATTGGAAATCTTTGATGCAGGAATCAGAGAATCCAGCTGGGTGTTGATTGATGTGGAAACATCCTGACGGTTGATGGATATGGACTGTCGTTTCTGAAGGATTTTTCCAAAGCGTTCGGAAAGTGTCTTGGCTGTTTCACCTACCACCTGACCGCTGAATATGTTGCCGACCGTATTTTGAATCACCTTGCTTTCCTTTTCACCGTAGTCACGGTTAAGCTGGCTGAAGTCCTGAAATCCCAGACAGACCGCCACCTTGTTGGAACGTGCTGTTGCAATCAGGTTGTCCAACCCTCGAAAATAGATAGTTGGAAGCTCATCAATAATGACAGTGCTTTTAAGCTGCCCTTTCTTGTTTATCAGTTTGACGATTCTGGAATTATACAGTCCGAGTGCAGCGGAATAGATGTTCTGTCTGTCCGGATTATTGCCCACACATAGGATTTTAGGCTCTTGGGGATTATTGATGTCCAGAGAAAAATCATTGCCTGTCATAACCCAGTACAGCTGTGGAGAAATCATTCTGGTAAGCGGAATTTTTGCGGAAGCTATCTGGCCATAGGCTAAGCACCCAGCGCCTTGCCACTTTTTACAGTGGTAGGTTTCCAAGCACTCGCCTCCGAACCGTGCATACAGGTCTCCCCGTACACGGCTCTCCACCTTCTCATTCAGTCTAACTTTCCTGCGTGTATTTTGTGATGGCATACTGAACATACTGCTAATGTTTTGCGGTTACGTGAAATCATTTTAATTTCCCAATCACTTTTGCCTTTTAGGTCTTTCAATTTGCGTACATGGTGCATTTCAAGATTGTCCGTAGCACCGCAATTTTCACATACACGTGCCTGAAGTCTCTTGATTAGTCCATTTCTGCCGCCTGTTATGGCAACCGTGTTTGGCAGTTTGTCATCCAAATACCGATTGGGCAGTTCCTTTCGCTTAAAGCCTTTGTCGTAGAACTCACGTTTGAACTCATATCCCCTTTTATTGGTGTACGGTATGGCAAATACTCCGTTCTTCTTGTACTTCGCAATGATTTTCTTTTTAGAAGTGCTGTACTTTGCGGCGTATGTCTTATACATACTGTATTCCATGATGTTATAAAAAGAGTCAATGACGGGACTATTATTTGCAATCGAATAGAAGTTATAGACCCCCATGATTTCAGAGTTATATTGGCTTATAATTTCCAAATCATCAAGACAGCGCATATATGTACGTCCTTTGGGCTTCCAAACCTCCTTACCTTTTTGCACAGTAATTTTTACCGCATCATATTCAAGGAGCTTCTTCCGCATCACTTCGGTAGTCACATACAGGACTATCTTATGGTCTAAGCTTCTTGTCAAATGTCCGTTTTTATCCCTATGGGTGTCATTGGATTTGCGTACAAATACGTCATAACCAAGAAATTTAGCGTGTTTTCTTGCATTGGTAATCAGAGTTTTCTCGTCAGATAGTTCCAGTTTCAATTTATCAGCCATAAATTGCTTTATGTCCTCTTTGATTTGGATACAATCTTGCTTGCTACCGATTACTCCAATTAGAAAATCATCT
>ENA-UEOI01002968-UEOI01002968.1-human-gut-metagenome-genome-assembly--contig:-NODE-2968-length-10813-cov-5.138413_pt1 | contig 10813 bp, 10 predicted proteins | sample MGYA00242883_ERZ507882 | MGnify/ENA primary metagenome ERZ507882 (study PRJEB26167, sample SAMN06115502) | human gut metagenome | host: Homo sapiens | place: China:Chongqing | collected 2015-07-29... | reverse complement strand
CGCATCCTGAAGATGGTCAACGGCGTCATTCTGCTGGTGGACGCCGCAGAGGGCCCCATGCCCCAGACCCGCTTCGTGCTGAGCAAGGCGCTGGAGCTGGGCCACCGGGTCATCGTGGTGGTCAATAAGATCGACCGTCCCGACCAGCGCATCCACGAGGTCATCGACGAGGTGCTGGAGCTGCTGCTGGACCTGGACGCCACCGACGAGCAGCTGGACAGCCCCATGCTGTTCTGCTCCGCCCGTAACGGTACGGCCAGCTATTCCCCCGACGTGGTGGGCACGGACCTGAAGCCGCTGTTCGACACCATTCTGGACTATATCCCTGCGCCGGAGGCCGACCTGGACCAGCCGTTCCAGATGCTGGTCAGCTCCATCGACTACAACGATTTCGTGGGCCGTATCGCCATTGGCCGCATCGAGCGGGGCGTGCTGAAGCAGAACCAGGAGATCGCGGTGTGCAATTACCACGATCCGGACGCCCCGGCCAAGAAGGCCAAGGCCGTCAGCATGTACCAGTTTGCGGGACTGGGCAAAGTACCTGTCACCGAGGCCACGGCGGGCAATATCATCGCCCTCAGCGGCATTGGCGACATCACCATCGGCGACACCATCTGCGCGCCGGACTGCGTTGAGCCGCTGCCCTTCGTGAAGATCAGCGCCCCCACGGTGGAGATGACCTTCTCCGTCAACGACAGCCCCTTTGCGGGCCGGGAGGGCAAGTTCGTCACCAGCCGTCAGCTTCGCGACCGGCTGTTCCGGGAGACGCTGAAGGACGTGTCTCTGCGGGTCAGTGAGATCGAGGGTGCAATGGACGCGTTCAACGTGGCGGGCCGCGGCGAGATGAGCCTGTCCATCCTCATCGAGACCATGCGCCGCGAGGGCTACGAATTTCAGGTATCGCCGCCCCGCGTGCTGTATCAGACCATCGACGGCAAAAAGTGTGAGCCTATCGAGCGCCTGGTGGTGGACGTGCCCGCCGAGAGCGTGGGTGCGGTCATTGAGAAGCTGGGCACGCGGAAGGCCGATATGCAGGAGATGACCCCCATCGGCAGCCGCATGAAGATCGAGTTCCTCGTCCCCAGCCGGGGACTGTTCGGCTACCGCAACGAGTTCCTGACCGATACCCGCGGCGAGGGCATTATGGCCAGCATCTTTGACAGCTACGCGCCCTACAAGGGTGAGCTGACCCGGCGCAACACCGGCTCTTTGGTGGCCAGCGAGACCGGCGAGTCCATCACCTACGGTCTGTTTAATGCTCAGGAGCGCGGCGTGCTGTTCATCGGCGCGAACGTGGACGTATACGAGGGCATGGTGGTGGGCATCAGCCCCAAGCAGGAGGACATCGTGGTGAACGTGTGCAAGAAGAAGCAGCTCACCAACACCCGTGCCGCCGGCTCGGACGACGCGTTGCGTCTTGTGCCGCCCAAGAAGATGAGCCTGGAGCAGTGCCTGGAGTTCCTGGCGGACGACGAGCTGCTGGAGGTCACGCCCAAGAACCTGCGTATCCGCAAGACTATCCTGAACCATGAAAAGCGCATGAAGGCGCAGCACGGCAAGAAAAACTGAAATTATGTAAACCAAAAGAACCGGCGTGAGCCGGTTCTTTTTCATGTTACAGGCCGGAACTCCAGATTCAGGTCGATGAGCTCGTTCACACCGTCCAGCCGCGCCTGATGTTCATACTGCCATACGTCATAGGCGTAGTAGAAATCCGGATAGTCGGCGTAGTCCGCCACCCACAGGGAGCGGCCCGCCAGCGACCGCAGATCGTAGCGGTAGTAGCCCTGCTGCCGGTTCAGATATACGCCGGCGGTATAGCCGCCCTGCTCAATGATGTTACAGAACGCCGTCGCCCCGGCAGTGAGATAACGGCCATCGTACACGGCGGTGCGGGAATCGTCGGCGCTGACCGGTTCCCAGTCGTAGTACACCGGCAGATCCAGCGCCCGTCCGTTCAGCAGCTCCAGGGCGAACAGCGCCTCGTCGGCGGCCTCCCGGACGGTGACGGCCTGGGAGAAGAAGTACACACCCACGTCGATGCCCGCCGCCCTTGCGCCCTCGTAGTACCGGGCAAAGGAGCGGTCGGTATACAGCGTGCCCTGCTCGCCGTAGCCCCGCAATCCCAGCCGCAGGTAGGCGAACTCAATGCCCTGCGCCTTCAGAGCCTGCCAGTCGATGCTGCCCTGATAGTTAGACACGTCCACGCCCCAGCGCGTGGCATAGCTCGCACCGGTGTAGCGGATGCGTTCGCCGTCACGGACGAACTCGTCCTGCTCCACACCGCTGACGGGGACGCCCTCCAGCGGCGTGTGCCACACCATGCTTGCGCCGTCGTTGATGTAGACCTGTCCCTCGTGGGGGTCTGGCTCAGGGTCTGGCACTTTCACAGGCCGCAGGGATATGACCACCGCCGCCAAAAGTCCCGCCACCAGCACCGCCGTGCACAGCAGCAGAAGCACCGGCATCCGGCTGCGCCGTCGCGTCCGGCGTGGGATACGTGTTTCGGTCATGGCTGCATCTCCTTCATGATCTCCGCGGCAAAGGCCCGGGCGCGAGCCGCCTTTTCCTCATCCATAAAAGTAGTGTCATAGCCCAGATGCCGCCCCGTCAGGCCGCCCAGCCAGCGCAGCTGTCCGTGCTTGCACCACCGGGCCATGGCTTCCAAAAACAGATCCGCGCCCTTTTCCGGGCGATAGCCGCAGGTGGTGACGGCGGCCAGCGCCTTGCCCGCCAGCAGGAGCAGGTCGCTTTGCAGCACACTGCCGAAAATGGGCTGCATATCGTCCTGCACCACGCAGGCGGGGCGCTGCCAGTCGTTCTGACAGCCCCGGCAGGCGGAGCAGGGCTTTATGTCCATGTCGTAGAGGGAGAACACCCGGTCCTCGTGTCCGGCCTGATGCCATGCTTCCAGCCACGGGCCCAGCAGGGCCAGCGTGTTGCTCCTCTCGCCCCGGGGACTGGCAAACAGTACGGTGCAGCGCATTTTGCTCACTCCTTTTCAAACACGTGGATGCGGAACTGGATGCGGCAATCCAATTCATTGAGTTTACATAATCTTTCAACACCGCTTTTCGGCGTTTTCCAGCAGTAGGGCGTCATGGCGAACAGCGCCTGGATGTCCGCCGGGTCGGCGAGGTGCAGTATGGCCTCAACCGGCAGGATGGTCACATAGCGGAAGCCCTCGTAGGGTGTCTCCTTGTCCTCGTTGGGGTAGGGCGCATCGTACAGAACCTGCTTCATCTCCCACAGATGCTCCGGGCCGGGCACGACATAGAGAAAGTGGCCGCCGGGGCGCAGCACACGGCGAAATTCCTCCAGGGCCAGCGGGGAGAAGCAGTTCAGCAGCAGGTCGATGGACGTGTCCGCCACCGGCAGGCGGTAGGACGAGGCCACGGCGAACTGGATGTTCTTCTCTCGTTTGGCCGCCAGCCGTAGGATGGGCTTGGAGATGTCCGTCCCCGCCACGGTGGGGGCTTTGCCCGCGTCTAAAAGAGCGTGGTAGACCCCGGCGGTGTAGTAGCCCTCGCCGCAGCCGGTGTCCAGCACCGTCGGCGCGTCGCCGGTCAGGGAGACGGATAGTTTACATAACGCATCACGCAGCGGGGCGTACCAGCCCTTACCGAGGAAAGCGCTGCGGGCTGCGGCCATGCCTTTGTCATCGCCGGGGGACTTGGAGTGCCGCCGGTTCACCGGCAGCAGGTATGTATAGCCCTCCCGGGCCATGTCAAAGCAGTGCCCTGCGGGGCAGCGCAGGCTGCCCGCCTGACGAGTCAGCGCCCCGCCGCACAGGGGGCAGACGAACAGCTCAGCCATTTTCCCGCCCCTCCGGCAGCGTCACGTCATGTATCCACTTCCGGGAGCGGATACGCCACAGGCAGATGGGACACTTGAGGAAGCTCTCGGCCTGAATGGCCAGGGAGACGAACCAGGGGTCGGCGTCCAGCACCAGCGCCAGCAGCGCCGTCAGCGGCAGAGCCAGCACCCACTGCGGGGCGAGGTCCAGCGCCGTGGACCACAGCACGTCGCCGCCGGCCCGCAGGATGCCGGTGACGGCGGAGATGGAGTAGGCATGGAGCGGGATGCACGCAAAGCCCGTCACCGCCAGCGTGGTGGCCAAATGGGCGCTGAGGCCGTACAGCTCAAACAGGGGGAAGATCACCGGCTGGAACAGCAGGGGCACTAAGACCAGTGCGATGACGGCCAGCACCGCGCCCACCAAAATAGTGACCCAGGACAGGGTTTTGGCCAAAGCCATCAGCTCGTCGTGGCTCTGCCCCTCGCCGATGGCCTTGCCGATCATGACGGCGGTGGCCGCGCCAAGACCGAAGCACACCACCAGGAACAGGCGGTTCAGGTTGCCCATGACGCCGTTGGCGGCCAGAAACGCCACGGACACGGTGGTGTGGCCGAGAATAACGGTGAGCAGGCTGTTGCCCAAGCCCCAAAACAGCTCATTCACCAGCACAGGGGAGGCATATTTCACAAACCGGCGCAGCATCTCCCAGCCGGGCCGCAGCAGTGCCCGAAGATCCAGGGGGATGAGCCTGCTGCGAAGGGCGCAGATCAGGCAGACGAGGAACTCCGCCACGCGGCTCAGCAGCGTGGCCAGGGCCGCACCCTCCACGCCCAGCGCGGGGAAGCCGCATTTGCCGAAGATGAGCAGGTAGTTCAATCCGGTGTTCAGCACCGTGGACATTCCGAACAGCTTCATGCCGAAGCCGGCGTTCTCCACACTGCGCTGGGCACTGACATAGATGGACGAGAGCATATTGAACACATAGGAGAAGCCGATGAGGCGCAGATACGGCGCACCCAGCAGGGACAGGTGGTGCTTGTTGCTCATCAGGTCCATGATGGCCACCGGCCACGCGAACAGCACCACGGCCACGATCAGCGCCAGGCTGACGCCCAAAAGGGCGGCCACGCCGATGACGCGGCTGATGCTGAGCAGATCCTTCTTGCCCCAGTACTGGCTGATGAGGATGCCCACGCCGGACTGTACGCCGAACACGATGGAGATCAGCAGGAACACCGGCACGTTGGCGGCGGTGACGGCGGCCATCTCATCGTTGCCCAGTCGGCTGACCATCAGCGTGTCGATAAGGCCCAGGGAGAACGTGATGAGGTTTTGCAGCGCGATGGGCGCTGTCAGGGAGACGAGATAACGGTAGAACGCTTTGTCGCGCTTCAGGGCTTGCAGCATGATGAAAATACCTCTTACAGCATGGGGAAGCGGGCGTCCCGGTGGCGGCGCAGCGCGTCGCACAGGGCGTCCACGTCCCCGGTGGTGTTGTCGGGGGAGAAGGAGATGCGGATGACGCCGGCGGCGGTCTTTTTGTCCAGCCCCAGGGCGGAGACCACGTGGCTGGCCTTGCCCTGATGGCAGGCCGACCCGGCGGAGATGCAGATGCCCTCCGCGCCTAGCTCCGTGACGATGTTGGCGCTGGGGTAGCCCACCAGCGACACGGACAGGATGTGGGGCGCTGTGCCCGCGCCCACCGGCACTACGCCGCCCATGGCCAGCAGCTTTTCCCTGCAATAGTCCCGCAGGGCGGTCATGTGGGCGAGCTTTGCGTCGTAATTTTCCAGGCGCAGCGCTACCGCCGTGGCAAAGCCGGCGATCTGGGCGGTGGCCTCCGTGCCGGAGCGCAGGCCGCGCTCCTGTCCGCCGCCGGGCAGCAGGGGACGGGGCTCGCGCAGGCGCGGGCCGATATACAGCGCGCCGATACCCTTGGGCGCGCCCAGCTTATGGCCGGACAGGCTCATCATATCCACGCCCCAGCCCGCCGGGTCGCAGGGAACCTTCAAAAAGCCCTGCACCGCGTCGCAGTGCAGCAGGGCGGGGGACTTTTTCTCCCGCAGCAGGCGGGCCGTCTCCGCTACGGGGAACACGCAGCCCGTCTCGTTGTTCACCAGCATCATGGACACCAGCACCGTGTCCTCCCGCAGGGCATTGGCCACCTGCTCCACGGTGATATTGCCGTCACGCCCGGGCTTGAGGTACGTCACGTCATAGCCCTGCTGCGCCAGGAGCTTGCAGGGCTCGAGGATGGCGCTGTGCTCCACGGCGGTGGTGATGATGTGCCTGCCGGTGTGGCGGCCCTGCCACAGGGCGGCCTGAATGGCCCAGTTGTCGCTCTCCGTGCCGCAGGAGGTGAAGTGCAGGTGCTCCGGGGGGCAGTGCAGCGCTCCGGCGATGACGGCGCGCCAGCCCTCCACCGCTTTTTTCATCTCCTGACCGGCGGGGTACTGGGAGGAGGGGTTGCCGCAGTGGTGCAGCAGCACGTCGTATACCGCATCGGCCACCGCCTTCGGCACGGGGGTGGTGGCCGCATTGTCCAAATAGATCATATCTGCCTCCTGTTTTCCTAAGCCGGTACTTGTCAGCCACGGCGAAATCAAGTATAATGTACGAGTTCCGGGGCGGGAAAGCGCCCGCCCGTGAAACATCATTATACGATAGAATAAAGGAAAGTGCAAGATGCGTATCGCCATCTACACCTTGGGCTGCAAGGTGAACCAATACGAGACACAGGCCATGGAGCAGGAGCTGACCCGGCGGGGTCACGAGATCGTCCCCTTTGACGGCGCGGCGGACGCCTATATCGTCAACACCTGCTCCGTCACCGCCGTCAGCGACAAGAAGTCACGGCAGATGATCCGCCGCTGCCGCAAGCTCAACGAGCACGCGGTGGTGGCCGCCTGCGGCTGCTATGTGCAGACCCACAGCGACGAGGCCGCCCGGCTGGGGCTGGATCTCATCGCCGGGACGGGCGACCGCATGGCGTTCCTCGACCTGCTGGAGCAGGCCGCCCGGGAGAAAGAGCCGCTGACGCTGCTGGACGATGCGCTGCGCCGCCGGGCGTTCGAGGTGCTGCCCGCCGGGGGTATGGCGGAGCGCACTCGCGCCATGCTGAAGGTGGAGGACGGCTGCGTCAACTTCTGCACCTACTGCATCATCCCCTACGCCCGCGGGCCGGTACGCTCCCTGCCCAAGGCGGAGGCCGTGGCCCAGACCCGCCGCCTGCGGGAGGAGGGCTACCGTGAGCTGGTCATCACCGGCATCGAGATCTCCGGCTGGGGACACGACCTGAAAAACGGGGAGACGCTTATCGACCTGCTGGAGGCGGTGTCCGATACCGCCGGGGAGATGCGGCTGCGGCTGGGGAGCTTAGAGCCCCGCACCATCACCGAGGACTTCTGCCGCCGGGCGGCACGGCTGCCCAACCTGTGCCCACACTTCCACCTGTCCATGCAGTCCGGCTGCGATGACACGCTGCGCCGCATGAACCGCAAATACGACACCGCCCGGTTCTATGAGTCGGTATCCCTGCTGCGGCAGTATTTTGACCGCCCCGCTATCACCACCGACCTGATCACCGGCTTCCCCGGCGAAACGGAGGAGGAGTTCGCCCAAACGCTGGCGTTTATCGAGAGATGCGGCTTTGCCGCCATGCACATCTTCCCCTATTCCGTCCGGCCCGGTACGAAGGCCGCCGCCATGCCGGACCAATGCACCGCCGCCGTGAAGGAGCAACGTGCCGCCCGTGCCGCCGAGACGGCGGAGCGGATGAAGCAGGCGTATCTGCGCGGCTGCATCGGACAGACGTACCCGGTGCTGTTCGAGCAGGAGAAGAATGGACTTTATGTAGGCCACGCACCCAACTACTGCCAGGTGGGCGTGTGGGGAGAAGATTTACATAACGCTGTGCGAAATGTGAAGATAGAAGCGGTGGACGGCGATATGCTGATAGGAGAGTTGACATAATATGAACCACTTTTTCGCCTATATCAACCGTATGCGCTTCATCCAGCGCTGGGCGCTGATGCGCAACAGCTACAGCGAGAACATCCAGGAGCACAGCCATCAGGTGGCGGTGCTGGCCCACGCGCTGGCGGTGCTGCGCAACGAGTATTTTGGCGGGCAGGTGGACGCGGGGCAGGTGGCCGCCGCCGCGCTGTACCACGACGCGTCGGAGATCCTCACCGGCGATATGCCCACGCCCATCAAATACTACAACCCGGACATCCGGGACGCCTACAAGAACGTGGAGCGGGTGGCGGAGCGGAAGCTGCTGGATATGCTGCCGCCGGAGCTGCGGCCCGCGTATGAGGACTTGCTCCGCCCGGCAGACCCGGAGGTGGAGACGCTGGTGAAGGCGGCGGACAAGCTGGCCGCCCACATCAAGTGCCTGGAGGAGCTGAAGGCGGGCAACGACGAGTTCCGCCGGGCGGCCCAGCAGACCGCGGCCGCGCTGGATGAGATGGACCTGCCGGAGCTGGGGTATTTCCGTGAGCACTTTTTGCCGTCGTACCGGCTGACGCTGGACGAGCTGGAATAGAAAATATACTATCATCTGAAGGGAGTTAGTTTTATGAAAGCGATCGTGACCGTTGTGGGAAAAGACCAGGTGGGTATCATCGCCGGTGTGTGCAACACGCTGGCGGACTGTCAGATCAACGTGCTGGACATCAGCCAGACCATTATGGAGGGCTACTTCACCATGATGATGGTGGTGGATCTGACCGCCTGCAAAGCGCCCTTTGACGAGCTGCGTACCATCCTGAAGGAGTACGGCGAGGGCCGGGGGCTGTCCATCCGCATCCAGCGGGAGGACATCTTCGACGCCATGCACAAGCTGTGAGGTGCGCGCCATGCTGAGTCTGCAAAATATTTTCGACACCATCGACATGGTGGACAAGCAGCATCTGGACATCCGTACCATCACCATGGGCATCTCCCTGCTGGACTGCGCTGATGAGGACATACGCCGCTGCTGTGACAAGATCTACGACAAGATCTGCACCCGCGCGGAGAAGCTGGTGCAGACGGGCTGCGACATTGAGAGCGAATTCGGCATCCCCATCGTCAACAAGCGCATCTCCGTCACGCCCATCGCCATCGCGGCGGCGGCCTGCCGGTCGGAGGACTTCGTCCCCCTGGCGCTGACGCTGGACCGTGCCGCCAAGACCTGCGGCGTCAACTTCATCGGAGGCTATTCCGCGCTGGTGCAGAAGGGCTATACCGCCGGCGACCGGCGGCTCATCGCCTCCATCCCCCAGGCGCTGGCACAGACCGACCTGGTCTGCTCCAGTGTCAACGTGGGTAGCACCAGGGCCGGCATCAACATGGACGCCGTGGCCCAGATGGGCCGCATTATTAAGGAGACCGCCCACCTGACCGCCGATAAGGAGGGGCTGGGCTGCGCCAAGCTGGTGGTGTTCTGCAACGCCGTGGAGGATAACCCCTTTATGGCCGGCGCGTTCCACGGCGTGGGCGAGGCCGACAGCGTCATCAACGTGGGCGTGTCCGGCCCGGGCGTGGTGTACCACGCCCTGCAGAGCTGCAAGGGCCAGCCCTTCGACGTGGTGGCGGAGACGATCAAAAAGACCGCCTTCCAGATCACCCGCATGGGACAGATGGTAGCATCGGAGGCATCCCGCCGCCTGAATACCCCCTTCGGCATCGTGGATCTGTCCCTCGCGCCCACCCCGGCGGTGGGGGACAGCGTGGCCCGCATTCTGGAGGAGATGGGGCTGGCGGTGTGCGGCACGCACGGTACGACGGCGGCGCTGGCGCTGCTGAATGACGCGGTGAAGAAGGGCGGCGTCATGGCCAGCGGCCATGTGGGCGGCCTGTCCGGCGCGTTTATTCCTGTGTCCGAGGACGAGGGTATGATCGCCGCCGCACTGGACGGCACGCTGACCATCGACAAGCTGGAGGCCATGACCTGCGTCTGCTCCGTGGGACTGGATATGATCGCCGTGCCCGGCAGCACCACGGCGGAGACCATCTCCGCCATCATCGCCGACGAGGCGGCGGTGGGCATGGTGAACAGCAAGACCACCGCCGTGCGGATCATCCCCGTGGAGGGGGCGGACGTGGGCGACATGGTGGAGATGGGCGGCCTGCTGGGCAGTGCGCCGCTGATGCCGGTACACGAGGCGTCCAGCGCCGACTTCATCGCCCGGGGCGGGCGCATCCCCGCCCCGCTGCAAAGCCTGAAGAACTGACCATGGTGCGGAGAGCGACAGAGAGCGATCTGCCCCGCGCCCTGGCGATTTACGACAGCGCGCGTCGCTTCATGCGATCCAACGGCAACACCGTCCAGTGGGTGAACGGATACCCATCGGAGGCGCTGCTGCGGCAGGACACGGCGCGGGGCGACCTGTACGTGATGGAGGACGGCGGCGTTATCTACGGCGTGTTCGCCTTTATCGTGGGCGACGACCCTACGTATCAGACCATCCACGGCGCGTGGCGGGACAACGATACGCCCTACGGCACGCTGCACCGGCTGGGCAGCGACGGCACGCGCCGCGGCGTGCTGGCGGAGGCGGTGGACTGGGCGCTGACCCGGCTGCCACACCTGCGGGCGGACACCCACGAGGCCAATGTGACGATGCAGCGCTGCCTGGAGCGGGCGGGGTTCGTCCGCTGCGGCGTGATCCATGTGGCCGACGGCACGCCCCGCCTGGCGTATGAGAGGATATGAAAAAAGCGCCCCGGCGGGGCGCTTTTTCGCTGTTTTGACCACCATTTCGTGTGTTTTGTTGTGAGAGCTGCCGAAATGCGGGGAATATTCCACACAGCCACTTGCATCTCGCTTGGCGCGGTGCTATACTGTGAACATCAGTGCGGGTATGCGCCGGAACACCCATGGGTGTTCACATTCTTTGCTCCACAAAGAATGACGGGGCTTGTCCGCGAAAATACAGAAAAAGAGGTGTATGCACAATGGAAAATCGCAAAGCAACAAAACGCGCATTGTTGACCAGCATCACAGCGCTGGTCATGTGCGTGGTCATG
>ENA-UEOI01002963-UEOI01002963.1-human-gut-metagenome-genome-assembly--contig:-NODE-2963-length-10822-cov-3.659004_pt1 | contig 10822 bp, 9 predicted proteins | sample MGYA00242883_ERZ507882 | MGnify/ENA primary metagenome ERZ507882 (study PRJEB26167, sample SAMN06115502) | human gut metagenome | host: Homo sapiens | place: China:Chongqing | collected 2015-07-29... | reverse complement strand
TTCAAAAAGTTCAGCAGCCTGTCGAAAAGAGGTTTCGACAGGCTGAGGCCGGCCCGTCATAAGACGGGCCGGCCTTTAGGCGGTTATTAAGCCTTCCTGCTAAGGTTTTCGAAGGGAGGGATAGTGTGAAAGGGAACCGTCAGGGTTCCCTTTCGCGTGGGATCAAACAACTTTTTGAAACTCGTTTAGAGTTTCAAAAAGTTCAGCAGCCTGTCGAAAAGAGGTTTCGACAGGCTGAGGCCGGCCCGTCATAAGACGGGCCGGCCTTTTCCGGTGAGGACAGCTGAAATCAGAATTGATACACGCCGTCGGCGGTCTGGGTAAACTCCGCCTGGAAGAAGGCGGCGCAGGCCCGGGCCATGTACTCCGGATCCCGGCTGCCCGCCGTCTCCACGGCGGAGTGCATGGCAAGCTGGGCCATGCCGATGTCCACCATGGGGATGCTGACCTGGTGGCCCAGCAGGTTGCCCAGGGTGGAGCCGCCCGGCTCGTCGGCCCGGTTGGCGAACACCTGCACCGGCACCCCGGCCTTTTGGCAGATGGCCTGGAACAGGCCGGCGGTGAGGCCGGTGGTGGTGTATTTCTGGTTGGCCGAGTACTTGATCACCACGCCGCCGTTGGGGTAGACCCGATTGGCCGGATCGGCCTTCTCGGGGAAGTTGGGGTGGACGGCGTGGCCGTTGTCGGCGGAGAGGAGCAGGCTGCCCGCCAGGGCCTGGCGGCGGGCCTGGGCGGAGAGGCCCAGCGCCTCCCCGATGCGGGTGAGCACGTCGGGGAGGAAGGAGCTCATGGCCCCCTGGCGGGTGCCGCTGCCCACCTCCTCGTTGTCGAAGAGGCAGTAGAGCTGCCCGAAGCGCTCCGTGCCCTTCGCGCTGAGGAACCCCTCCAGGGTGGCGTAGGCGCAGCCCAGATCGTCAATGCGGGGGGCCTGGAAGAATTCACCCTCCGGCCCGATGCGCACCGGCGCCTGCCGGGGGCAGAGCACCAGGTCGGTGGCCAGGATGTCCCCCTCGTCCACCCCCAGCTCCTCCGCCAGCAGAGCGGTGAGGGAGGGGCCGCCGCCCAGGGCGTAGAGGGGCTGCATGTCCTTCTGGGCGTTGTAGTCGTGGCCCCGGTTCACGTCCCGCTGCTGGTGGATGGCCAGGCTGGGGATGGTGAGCAGATCCCGGTCCAGATAGACCAGACGCCCCTCCACCCCTGCCGGGGTGCGCACCACCGCCCGGCCCGCCACGGTGAGGGGCCGGTCCAGCCAGCTGGCGCAGTTCATGCCGCCGTATCCCTCCACCGCCAGGCGGACGTAGCGCTTGTCCCCCTCCAGCGCGTCGTTTTTCACATAGAAGGTGGGCGAGTCGCTGTGGGCGGCGGTCATGCGCCAGCCCTCCGGGGTGCCGCCGGGCAGGCGGAAGGCGATCAGGCTGCTCTGGTTGCGGGTGGTGTAGCAGCACTGGCCGGAGGAGAGCGCCCAGGGGGCGCTCTCCTCCAGGCGGGTAAAGCCCGCCGCCTCCAACCGGGCGGCCGCAGCGGCGGCCGCGTGATAGGGGCTGGGGCTGTCCTGAATATATTCCATCAGCTTGTCGGTTGTCTGCATGGCAAAGCCTCCTTTTTCCACTATTATAGAGCAGGAGGTGGAAAAATAAAAGGTTGACATTGTCTACCTGCTGTGTTATGTTACAGGTAGACAATGTCTACCAGATGGAGGTGATGAAATGGACGGAGAACTGGTGCGCCTGACGGGAACCGAGTGGGCGGTGCTGGACTGCCTCTGGGAGGCGTCCCCCCAGACCATGACCCAACTGGCCCACACCCTGGCCGGGCGTGAGGGGTGGGCCAAGGGCACCACCACCACCGTGCTCAAGCGGATGACCGAAAAGGGGTTGCTCACCTGCCAGCAGGGGGAGCGGGCCAAGTGGTACGCCCCGGCGGTGGAGCGCCGGGCCGCGGTGGTGAGCGAGACCCGCAGCTTCCTCCGGCGTATCTGCCGGGAGAGCGTGAGCATGCTCACAAACGCCGCGGCGGAGCCGGAGCGCCTGAGCCGGGAGGAGATCGACGCCCTCTACGACGTTTTGAAGGGACTGGAGGAGAAGGAGCATGGCTGAGTGGATTCTGATGTCGTCCCTGCTGATCGTGATTGTGCTGGCCGTGCGGGCCCTGTTCCGGGGGCGGATGGGCCTGCGGCTGCGGTACGCCCTGTGGCTGCTGGTGCTCCTGCGCCTTCTGGTGCCGGGCACGGTGTTCCAGACCGGATTGAGCGTGCTGAACTATGTGCCCCTGTCCCAGACGGCTACGGCACAAGCCCAGCCGTCCCAGTCCGGCGGGAGTCCCTCCGCCCCGGAGGCGGAGCCCATGCCCGTCCGGCCGGAGGGGGAGGCGGAACCCCGGCCCTCCGGCCCGGCGGCCGCGCCGGACTCCGCGCCCGCCGGGGCGGCGGACTGGAGGGGCGTTCTGACCGCGGTGTGGCTGGGCGGCGCGGGGGTGCTGGCCGCCGCCCTGCTGGCGTGCAACCTGCGCTTTTATCTGCGCCTGCGGCGGATGCGGCGGACCCACCCCATTCCGGGGGTGGCCGTACCGGTCTACGTGGCCCGCGGGCTGCCCTCCCCCTGCCTGTACGGCTTCCCGCGGCCCGCGGTCTATCTGACCCCGGCGGCGGCCGGCGAACCGGAGCTGCTGGGCCACGTCCTGCGCCATGAGCTGACCCACCGCCGCCACGGCGACCACATCTGGGCGGTGCTGCGGGCGGCGGCCCTGGCCCTCCACTGGTACAACCCCCTGGTCTGGCTGGCCGCCGTTCTGTCCAGGCGGGACGGGGAGCTGGCCTGCGACGAGGGGGCCCTCCAGGGGGCGGACGACCGGGAGCGGGCGGCCTACGGCCGTACTCTAATCCGGCTGGTGACGGCCCGGCCGTCGGCGGGCGAGCTGCTGTGCTGCGCCACCACCATGACCGCCGGGTCATCGAGCTTAAAGGAGCGGATTGCCATGATTGCAGGGAAGCCCAGAACCCTGGCCGCCGTCCTGGCGGCGGTGGCCCTCCTGGCGGGGCTGGCGGTGGGGTGCACCTTCACCGGCGGGCGGAGCGACGCCTGGGAGCCGCTCTCGGAGGAGGAGCTGGCCTACTTCAACGGAGACGGCTTTTTCAACGGGGACTACCTGAACATCCGCAACCAGTTCCTCAGCTCCACCTATGCCGCGCCGGAGGAGATCGACCTGTTCCAGCTCTTCTACTGCGGCGACGGGGACGCCGACTACGCCGCCCCACCGGACGGCGTCGACCCGGTGGCCCTGGAGGCGGCCATGCTGGCCGCCGAGGGCGGCGATGACCCCGACTGCCCGGCCACCATCCTGACCACCGCCCAGATGGACGCGGTGTTGGAGGAGTATCTGGGCCTCACCCTGGCGGAGACCGGCCAGGTGGGGCTGGAACACTTTACCTATCTGCCCGGCTTCGATGTGTATTTCTACTACCACGGCGACACCAATTACCGCGGCTCCGTCGCCTTCACCGGCGGGGAGCGGCGTGGCGAGCTGGTGCGCCTCACCTACGACGACACCTTCATGGGCGACGGATATAAGCAGGTCACCCTGCGGGAGCGCGGGGAGGGCTGGCAGTTCGTGTCCAACCTAGCTGTTCAGACGGAGGAGAAGGTTCCCCTGGAGAGTGGGCTGGCCGCCCTGCCGGCGGAGCTGGCGGACAAGGTTGTGGTAACCGGGCCGGGGGATGTGACGGAGGGCGGTTCCGGCGTGCTGGCCACCTATTATTACGCGCCGGACTACAACACCGAATGGGGCGGACTGCTCCTCCAGGTGGGGCGCTACAGCCAGGTGGGCTTTGAGCAGTCCTATTATAGCTGGGAGCTGACCGGCGGCTGTTCCTACCTGGGCCGGAGCGGGGACTGGTACTACGCCTGCCACAGCCCCACCGATGTGAACTTCCATCCCGACCACTACGGCGACTACCATGATACAGGGACAGCCCTGATGGCGTGGCTGGAGGAGCTGGCCGCCGGCGCCGGGCTCACCCCCATGGAGGAGGACACCTTCTATCAGCGGGTCACCGGCTCCCTCTCCTATCCCGGCGGGGAGCATCTGCGGGTGAGCTACCGGCCCTATTACGGACTGTCCGGCTATGGGGAGGAGGCGGAGAACACGGTCTACACCCTGGTGCTCTCCCAGCCCGCAGCCCAGGGGGAGGGGGGCATCTGGTGCGTGGACCGCTGGGTGGATCAGAGCGGCACGCGCTATCTGGTGGTGCCGGAGGCCGATCAGCCCATGGACGACTATTACGCCGCCCTCCAGATCTCCTGCGATGCCGGAGACCGGCCCGATCTGCGGGAGCCGGCGGCGGTGGCTCTGGCCTTCGAGGAAGCCTGGAGCGGGCGGGATTTGTCCCTAGAGGCGTTTCAAGTGGAGGGCCCCTGCGGGCTCGATGAGCTGTGGAACCTCCCGCTGGCCGTGGCGGAAGTAGGGCCATAGAGAGGCGGAGGACGAACCGCCGCCCACGTAGAAGAGAGGGGCGCACCCGCAACCGCGGGCGCGCCCCTCTGCGTTCAGACCGTGGGAACGGTAAAGGTGGCACCGGTGTAGTACCAGTCCACGATGATGGAGACGCGGGCCCCCGCCGCAGAGGCAAAGGTGGTGATCTGGCACATCGACCAGAGGCTGGTGGCCGGGTCCTGCTGGCGCAGCCGCATCCAGTGGGTCTCCTGAGAGTTGTCGTAGAGAACGTCGTCAATGATCTGGCTGGTAGAGAAGGGGACGCTGTTCCAGGTTTGGGATTCGATCGTGCTCCCGTCGTAGATGGTCGTCCGCCTCAGATCCACCAGCACGGGGGCGGCGGTGTTGGCGGCCCGGAGGCTCAGGCGAATAGAGCTGGAGCTGCCGTTCTGTACGTTGAGAATCAGCTTGCCCAGGGGGATGTCCCTGGTGCTCCCCGTAGCCGAGAGATCCATGTTGTAGACCTCGGGCGCGGCCCGGAGGTTGGGGGAGATTACGTCGGCGCCGCTGCTGTGGAAGCGGACGCGGTAGGTGGTGGGAGTGCTCTCCTCCACCGTGATGGTGGGCGCGGGTCCGGTAGCGCCGATGTCACCCTTGACGCCGGTACTTCCCGTCGGTCCGGTTGGCCCCTGGGGCAGCACAAAGTCCAGCGCCACGCCGGTGTCGGAGGGGGTGGCGGTGACAGCGGCGCTGTGTCCAGCCCTGGTCTGCAAAAATACATCGTACTGCGCTCCTTTCAGGGCGAAAGACCCCGCTTTTCCGACTGCTGGTACTGCCTCGGTGTCATACCGGTATATCTGCGAAATACCTTAACAAAATAACTCTGCTCACAAAATCCCACCAGGTAGCCCACATCCCCTACCGTGAGGGCAGGGTTGAGGAGAAGCGGCTTGCTCTGTTCTACCCGGATCTGGTTCAGACAGTAAGTAAACGTGCAGGAGCGTTCGGCCTGAAATTTCCTGCTCAGGTAGGCGGGAGAGCAGCCCACGTGCCTTGCAACCTTTGTCAGTTTGAGTGGTCTGGCGAAATGGAGCCTCATGTAGGCGACCGCCTCTGCCACCAGGTCACTTTCCGTCTGCTTTTTCATTCGGATTCCCCCAGTTCACCCTGCAAAAATGGACAGCCATACCTGTTAGGAAAACCGCACTGACTGCGCCGAACACCGGGTAGATCAGACTGATGAGTTCACCGAAGCCCAGCAGAGACGCGCCCCAGGCCACCAGGGAGACAGCGAAAAACCGGAGGACCCTCTCCCGGCCGTGAAGCTCTGTTCCGGCGGAGAGCCGCTCCATACCAGCCAGAAAGCAGGAAAAGGCGGTGACCACCATGGCGATCAGCAGGAGCAAAAGATAGGGAATGCCGAGTCCTGGGGAGATGGCTGTGACCACCGTCAGCATGGGAAATTCCGTCTCGGCCGCCCCGGGATAGTGGTTCAGGACAAGCAGAATCGGCGCGGCCACCATGAAAAGCATGGTACAGCCCAAGCCAATTCCCCTTGGAGTGCACCTTGGCGGGACCTGCCGCCCCAGGGGGGCCAGGATTGCCACAGCGCTGAACATGTTATAGGCCGAAAATGCCATAGCGGAGGGAAGCCACCCAACACCGCCCTGGAACGCAGGCGGCGGACAGGCAGGCAGCAGGAGCAGGGCCCCCGCCCCTAACCCCACCGTACAGAGAACCAGCGCGGGGGCCGCAAAGGAAAAGATAGAGATCATCCCCCGCAGCCCCGACAGAGAGAGGGCTGCGATCAACAGAGCAAAGAGCAATCCGCATAGCCAGGGGGGCAGTCCAAAGGCCTGATGAAGCGCCGCCCCCGTCCCCGCTGTCATGATGGTTACCACCCCGAACAGGAGCAGGACAGAGAAAAGAGCCAGGAGATGTCTGAGCGCCGGGCATTGCCAGGGGACCATCAGGAAGGACAACTCATGCCGGCCGGTCCGCCGGACCATGGTAAGCAGAAGCAGCCCCGCCCCACCCAGCAGCGCGATGCTCAGGCACAGCCCCAGCCAGCCCACCGGGCCAAACCGGCCGAAAAACTGCCACATCTCCCTGCCGGAGACATAGCCGGCCCCCAGAAAACACCCCGAAAAGGCAGCCCCAAGCTGGCGTGCGGAAATGGTCTGTTCCAAAGGTTCCTCCACAGGTCTCCCTCCGTGCTCAATATACGCTTTTTCCCAGAGCCGACTGGATCAGCTCAGAGGCAAGAATGCCGCTCTTATTGGCGGTATCCAGGAAGGGATTGACCTCCACCATGTCCATGGAGATCAGCTTCCTGCTCTCCGCAATGGCCTCTGCCGCCAGAAAGGCTTCACGGGGGGTCAGGCCGTTGTAAACAATCACTCCCGTGCCCGGCACAGCCTCCGGAGTGATGGCATCCACATCAAAGCTGAGGTGGATGCCATCGGTGCCCTCTCCGGCGATCTGGATGGCCCGCTCAATTACCGCGCCCATCCCGAGCTTGTCGATCATATTGATCGGAAACACAGTGACCCCCGCTTGCGCCATACGCTGCCGCTCCAAATCGTCAATGTCCCGTCCGCCGACCTGCACGCAGTGAGCCACGTTAACCGGCGCCGCTCCCTGGCCGAACTCCACCATACAGTCAGGTCCGTAACCACAGACAGCGGAAAAGGGCATCCCGTGCATATTGCCGGTGCATGTGCTCTCCTCGCTGTTCCAGTCGCCGTGGGCATCGATCCAGATGACGCCGATGTTGCCGCTGTGCCTCTTCGAGACCGCCGCGATGCTGCCGGCGGCGATACTGTGGTCGCCGCCCAGGATAACGGGGAAACGCCCCTCCTCCAGGGTTTCCGTAACGGAGAGGTACACCCGCCGGTTCACCTCTGACACCTGTTCATAGTGCAGCAGCTTTTCCCGGCTGGCCCCTGTCCGGGGAGCGAGGATATCTCCCCTGTCCCGTACGTGGTGGCCCTGCCGCTCCAGACCCTCCACAAGCCCTCCAAACCGGATGGCGGCTGGCCCCATGCTGGCCCCCCGCTGCGAGGCGCCCCAATCCGACTGAACGCCGATCAGGTCGAGTTTCCGTAACATATCTGCCACTCCCTCTCCGCAGAGACCTGCGGCTCAGATGACTTTTTCCACATAGGGGCTGGTAAATGCCTTGAGCATGCTGCCGTAACCAAGGGTAAACTGTATCCGGTCCCCCACTTGGTATACAGTGGTGCAGTGGGTCAGATCCAGCAGCAGGTGATCCGAGCTTCCGCCCAGGATTTCTATCTGCGGATCCCTGGGCTGCAGGCTGTCTGTGTCCACATCCTGCCGGCCCACCGCCACGATGGCCCGGCGCATGATCCCCTTATCCTCATAGGTGGGCCGGTGTCCGAAAGCATCCACGCCGATCTCGCCTACCGGGAGGGAGGGCTTTTCCTTGATTTCAATGACTTCCGCCTCCAGCTCCAGTGCGTCCCCCACGGTTCCCGGGATTCTTGTGCCATAAGCAGTGTCATTGCCCAGCAGGAAGGACTCGCCCAGGCGCAGATTATTGATGCCCTCCGGCAGATTCCCCTGTTCAATCAGATAAATGGAGCTGGAATTCCCGCCGGAGACCATGGGGAGCCGGATGTGGAAGCGCTGCTCCAGCTTTCGCGCAAGCCCCACCAGCAGGGAGAGATTCTCATTCTTCGGAATGATGGCCCCGTAGCAGGTGAGGTTGGTGCCAAGCCCATACAGGCGTATGTGCTTGAGCAAAAGGAGCTCTGCCACCGTGGAAAAGATCTCCTCTTCCTTTTCGTAAAAGATTCCCTCTCGGAGATCGCCCAGGTCGATCATCAGCACCACATTATGGCGCTTGCCCGCCCGCCCGGCGGCTTCGTCCAGCAGCCTGATGGTGGACAGCTCCGACTGGAAGCTGACATCCGCATACTCCACCACTTCGGATACCTCGCTGGGCATGGACAGGCGGAGCAGAACCGTCTGCTTACCGGCCTGACGCGCCTGTACGGCATAGGATTTCAGGTTCTGGATGCGGGAGTCGGCCAGAAAATCAACCCCCGGATGCTCCGTGAGCATGCGGACGATGGGGGGATAGGCGCACACGCCCTTGGTCACGATCATAAGGGTGCAGCCGGGAACCTTTTGGATTATGCCGGCGCAGGCGTCCAGGTTCCGGCGCAGTTTGTCCATGTGAATACGCACTCTGGGGTACATGGCTTACGAACTCGCTCCTTCCTATTACAATACATTTACGGGTTAAGGCACGGCAGCCAGCCGTGTCTTTTTCCGCATCGTTGCCAAAGCTGTTAGAATGAGAGAGTCTTGGCCTGATGTGTTCCTCCAAGGACCATAGCGTCCGTAGTGAAGTCCGTCAGCCAGCCTCTCATTCGCAGCGTTCGATTTATGCAGGTTGAGCCACCTCCTTGGTGCGCCCGTGTCATCAAATAGATTGGATCGGCAATGGTGGAATGGCTGGTCGCCAAAACAAATCCATGATGAGGAGCGATCAATATGAACAATGTTGCAGGGATCGATGTTTCCAAAGGAAAGAGCATGGTGTCTGTCCTCCGTCCTTTTGGAGAAGTGGTAGCAAAACCATTTTCTATTGGTCACACCGGCAGCGAACTCAAGGAGCTGGCAGACTACTTGAAAAGCCTGGACGGTGAGACACGGGTAGTCATGGAGCACACCGGACGGTACTATGAGCCAGTAGCCCGCTTTCTTCATGATGAGGGCGTCTTCGTCAGTGCAGTCAATCCGAAGCTCATCAAGGACTACGGAAATAACACCCTGCGCAAAGTGAAAACAGACAAGGCGGATTCCCGCAAGATTGCCCGGTACGGTATTGACAACTGGGCAGAATTGCGCCAACATACACCCATGGATACGATTCGAATGCAACTGAAAACACTGAACCGGCAGCAGAGTCTATACACCAAGACTAAGACGATGATGAAAAATAACCTCATCGCCCTTCTTGACCAGACCTATCCCGGTGTCAACGCCCTATTTGACAGCCCTGTCCGTGAGGACGGCAGCCAGAAGTGGGTGGACTTTGCCACGACCTTTTGGCATGTGGACTGTGTGCGGAACATGAGCCTCACTGCCTTTGCCGAGCGTTACCGCAAGTGGTGTAAACGGCATGGCTACAACTTCAGCCAGAGCAAAGCCGTTGAGGTCCACGCCGGAGCACAGGACCTGATCGCCATGCTCCCCAGGGACGCCCTGACCAAAACCATGGTCCGGCAGGCCATTGATGCGCTGAACGCTATCTCTGCCTCTATGGAACGGCTCAAGGCTGAAATGCAGGCCCTGGCAGCGCAGCTCCCGGAATATCCCGTCGTCATGGCCATGCACGGCGTAGGCGATTCTCTTGGCCCTCAGCTCATGGCGGAGCTCGGGGATGTGACCCGGTTTACCCACCGAAACGCCATTACCGCTTTCGCGGGTGTTGACCCTGGCGCTGACCAGTCCGGCACTCACGAGGCCAAAAGTACGAGGGTTTCCAAAAGCGGGGCGCCGGAGCTGCGCCGCGCCTTATTCCTGGTTATGGACTGCCTACTGAAAACACAGCCCCAGGATGATCCAGTGTACCGTTTCATGGACAAGAAACGAGCCGAGGGCAAACCCTATCTGGTTTACATGACAGCCGGCGCCAACAAGTTCCTGCGCATCTACTATGGCAGAGTAAAAGAATATCTGGCATCCTTGGAGGGAAATTAAGGAAGCATCCTTCCTTGTTGGGGAACGATACTGCATTTACGCTAAAAACATCTTATGACAGAAAGAGAGCGATTAAGATGTTTTTAGACAATTTATCCACCTCCGTCCTCAAATTATGTGATACTCGAAGACTCAGCTATGAAGCCGCCTCGGAACGATGCGACCTCAGCTCCAGATACTTCGCTGACATTGCCCGGGGCAAGACTGCGCCTACGATCCTGACGCTGGAAAAGCTCTGCGTTGGTTTTGATCTGACGCCAAATGACCTGTTGATCCCCTCAGAACTCTGGCGAGAGATGGCCTTCCGCGAACCAATGCCGGTTACACATATCCGCTGCTTTCACTTCTTTCACGGCCTGACTGGTTTCCCAGTTTGCCCCCAATGTGGGAGAACTCTCGAACGGGAATACCAGCCTTACTGTGACCGCTGCGGGCAATGCTTGGATTGGAAAGGTTTCTCCAAAGCAACGATTATCCTGCCTCAGAAATAATCCTTACTGCTACATACCTGCTAATCCGGCCAGCGTCCTTTACCTGCTGGCTGCTTTTGGCATGTCCTTTTCCCCTCCTCTCAATTTTTCTTCATTTCCCTATTGACTTTTTATTTGCAGACTTCAAAAGGGGAGCGCCAAAACTCCCCTCAAATTGAGGGAAGTTT
>ENA-UEOI01002938-UEOI01002938.1-human-gut-metagenome-genome-assembly--contig:-NODE-2938-length-10938-cov-30.910413_pt1 | contig 10938 bp, 13 predicted proteins | sample MGYA00242883_ERZ507882 | MGnify/ENA primary metagenome ERZ507882 (study PRJEB26167, sample SAMN06115502) | human gut metagenome | host: Homo sapiens | place: China:Chongqing | collected 2015-07-29... | reverse complement strand
GACACGCAAATTGACTGTATCACGAATTACCTCAACGATTGGGAGTCCGTGAGTTTTGACGATAAGCGCAAGGTGGTGGATATTCTCATATCCCACATTGACGCGACCAGTGAGAGCGTTACAATCCACTGGAAAATCTAAAACCTTTTTCACTTGGCATTATGCCCTTGTAAAAAATAGTTTACATTTAAGAATATAAAACGGAGCTGCCACAATCATGGCAGCTCCGTTTTATATGTGCGTCCGGCATGTTCAACAACTATGTGGTGAAAGACCACTGCGCGCTCGGCAGTAGGAAGCGTTAGCCGAAGGCAAGGGTGTTCACCGTGAGGTGGAATCTGAAGGAAGATAGATGTCAGCAGGGAAAAGAATGCTGGCAGGCAAACTCCTGAACCGACGAACAGAAATCACATAGTAGGCCGTATAGGGACGGACGAGTGTGCTTAGCAACACAAAGTCCAATGCTGCCCGAATCCCATGCGGTAAATGTGGCGGTTACATGGGAAGAGAGTTGTTGCTTTTACCCGGGGAGGTCTTGCGGAGGGTGTGTAGGGAAAAAATCCGAAAGCCGCAGTAACAACGAACTGCAAGAAGTCAGCCGAGGCCATAGTACCTTGATTTTTTCCAAGGGAAGGGCCGAGCAATCGTAAGAGGAACTGCGTACAGATGATCATCTATACTCTAAAACAAAATGCATGCGGCGTCAATCGCATAAACATACAATAAAATATATTCTTTGAACTTCTGCTTATTTATTCTGGATGGCATGCGTTGAGTGCGTATTTATGACCGTGCGGACGGGTGAAAACAGACCCGCCGCCCTGCGCGGGCTGGTGCAAAGATCGCGTTAAGATTTATAAAGGGAATTGAAAATTCGATCCGATCGCGTTATTTTATACAAGGTCAGTTGTGTAAAATCAAATCAAATTGGAGGGGGCGGACAGAAATGCCGCATCGGAAAAGGATTTTACTCTCAGATGACAATGAGGGCTTCAGTACGCTGCTGTTGGAGTCCCTGCACGAGCACGGAGGCTTTCACGTGTTCCACGCGCGGGAGGAGCATGAGGTGATGGAGACGATTCAATGCCACAAGCCGCACATCCTTCTGCTGGACGATATGCTGCCGCATAAGGGAGGCTTTCATGTCCTCCGGCAGCTGCAGGAGCGTGGGCATCGGCTCTCGACGATTCTTATGACGGTCCTGCCGACGCAGAAGATCGTGCGGGACGCGACCGAGCTCGGCGCGGCCTATGTGTTTCCGAAGCCGTTTTCGTCACAGGCCATGATCGAGAAGATCCAGGAGCTGCTGAAGCGTGCTCCTCCGACGAAGCATTGACGCGGTCGAAGCGCGATGAAATGAAAAAAGCAAGAGCCGCTGCGATGCAGCGGCTCTTGTCTGCTTTCTCGATTGGGGCGCGGCAGCTTTTTATCCCGGCGCGGCGGTCATTCCTCCCACAGCCGGCACCGGTCCGCGAGGAGCGAAAAGGAGAGTGTGTCTCCCTCTGCCGCCCGGACCCCCTCGGGCAGGACGACGCACAGAGGCGGCGCGTCGGGCGCTTCTGCCGCGCGCAGCACGACGGCGGTGGCGTTCAGATCGCGGATGACACGGCTGACGCGCGCCGTATGGGTCCCGCCCTCCACGGTGATCGCGCCGTCGGGAACGGCGACGGTGGCGCGCTCGCCCACGGCGTGCAGCGGCAGAGGAATGTCCCAGCCGTCAAGGCGGACGCCGCCCTCGCAGCGGTGCGCCGGCAGGAAATTGCGGCAGCCGGTCAGCTGGGCCGCGCTCTGCGTGGCGGGATAGCGCACCAGCGTCTCCATGTCCGTCACGGGAGAGGAAGCGCCGTTTTCCATCACGCAGACCTTTTGACAGTTGCGGCAGCATTCCCCCAGGTCGTGGCTGACCCAGAGGATCGGGCCGTGAAAGCCTGTGAGCAGGTCGGAGAGCTCCAGCTCAAGGTTCCACTTGAGGTAGCTGTCGAGCGCGGAGAAGGGCTCGTCGAGCAGGATCGCCTGCGGCTCGGAGCAGAGGATGCGGGCGAGCGCGACGCGCTGCTGCTGCCCGCCGGAGAGCTGCGCGGGATGCTTTTTCTCCAAGCCCTCCAGCCGGAACATGCGGATCTTTTCCGCGGCCAGCGCGCGCTTTTCCGACCGGCTTCCCTCGCGGATGCCGCAGAGAATGTTCTGCTCAACGGTCATGTTGGGAAAGAGCGCATACTGCTGGAAGAGATAGCCGACCCGGCGCTGCTGCGGCGTGAGGTCGATCTTCTTTTCGCTGTCGAAGAGCACGCGGCCGTTCAGCACGATCCTGCCGCGGTCGGGCGTCACGATGCCGGCGATGCACTTGAGCGTCATGCTCTTGCCGCAGCCGGAGGCCCCAAGCAGCGCCAGCGTTTCGCCTGCTACCTCGAATTTCGATTGCAGACGGAACGCGCCGAGGCGTTTTTCAATATCAACATACAGGCTCATGCCTTCGCCCTCCTTGCGCGGCTCGCGTCGCGCAGAAAATCGCGCCGTTCGAGCAGATTGACCGCCAGCAGCACCACGGCGGAGATGGCGATATTCACCACCACCCAGCGGTACGCCAGCACGTCGTTGTTCGTCTGCCAGAGCTGATAGACGGTGGTGGAGATGGTCGCGGTCCTGCCGGGCGTGTAGCCCGCGATCATGCTGGTCGCGCCGTATTCGCCGAGCGCGCGGGCGAAGGCGAGCACTGTGCCGGCCAGCACGCCCTGCCGGCAGCAGGGCATCCGAATACGCCAGAAAATGTAGGTGTTGGAGAGCCCGAGCGTCTGGCCGGAGTAGGCCAGCGTCTCGTCGAAGGCCTCAAAGGCTCCGCGCACCGTGCGGTACATCAGCGGGAAGATGACGACCGTGGTGGCGAAGATGGCGGACCACCAGGTCATGACCAGCTTGACGCCGAAGGTCTCGAGCACCCATGCGCCGATGACGCGCTTGGGTCCCAGTACGCGCAGCAGCAGATAGCCCACGACCGTCGGCGGCAGCACGAGCGGCAGCGTGAGCACCACATCCAGCACGCCCTTGATGAGCCGCGGGAGCTTGGCGATATAGTACGCGGCAAAGATGCCGGCGAAAAAGATGATAACGGTGGAGATCGCCGCGATGCGCAGCGAGTTCCATAAAGGATACCAGTCCATAGGTGACCTCCGATGTTCAGACGTTGCAGAGACTCAGGCGAGCTCCACATACGCCGCGAGTGCGGCGTACAAGCGTTTTGCCGCAGGCAAAACCTTGGCGCGGACGGAATTCATTTTCGGCCGGGCAGGGAGAGATTCAGGGCTCCCGTTGGGCGGCAGCCCAATGGGATGATCGCCGCGATGCGCAGCGAGTTCCATAAGGGAAACCAGTCCATAGGTGACCTCCGATGCAGCCGCCAGCGGCGGCGATTTCAAAGGGGGCCATTCTTAGCGTAAGAATGGCCCCCCTTTGGATCCCCCAAGAAACGCAAGGGGCAAGCCCCTTGACCCCCGAACTGCGAAATTCAGCTTACATTTTGGGGATCGTATGCGGGCGTCTTTCTTCGGAACGATTCGGTGTGCTCCTCTTTCCGCTCGGCCGCTGCTGCGCAGGCGGTACGAATTGCAAACCGATCAAATCGCGGGGCTGAAACCGACGGACTCGAATACGGTCATAGCGGCATCGGTCTGGAGATAGGCGAGGAAGGCGCGCGTGGCCTCCTCCTTGTCGCCCTTGAGTACGGCGGCGGGATAGATGACCTGACCGCACATCTCGGCGGTGGCGCTGTCCACGACCGTAAGGCCGGCGGAGAAGGCGTCGGTGGCGTAGATGATGCCGCAGTCGGCGGCAGCCTCGCTTACCTGAGAGGTGACCTCCTTGACATTGTTGCCGTAGGTCAGCTTATCCGCGACGGCGGTCTCGTCAATGCCGTAGTAGTTGAAGATCTTTAAGGTGTACTGGCCCACGGGCACGTCACTGTTGCCGATGGCCAGCATCACATCTCCCCCCTTGAGCAGCTCGGCAAGCTGGTCAAAGCTCTCTATGCCCTTGGGGTTGCCCTCGGGAACGGCGAGCGTCACCTTGTTTTCCAGCAGGTTCACACGGCTGTCGGTGACGATGAGGTCAAGCCCGTCGGGATTTTTCTCCGTGTCGCCGATGAGGCTGCCGTCCATCGCGTTCATCTGCGTGGGAGCGGCGGAGATGAACAGGTCGCAGTCTGCGCCTTCCTTGATCTGGGTGAGCAGCTTGCCGGAGGAATCGAAGTTGTAGGTGATGGTGACCTCGGGCGCGGCGGTCTTGTAAAGCTCTGCGATCTCGGTCAGAGTCTCCGTCATGGAGGCGGCGGCGAACACGATCAGCTCGACCGGATCGCCGGCGGATTCTTCCGCAGGGGCGCTGCCCCGGGGCGGGGACCCGGCGGCAGCATCGGCGGCGCCGTCGGCCTTGGAGCCGCAGGCGGTCAGCGCGAGCACGAGGGAGAGCGCGAGGAGCAGAGATACGAGCCTTTTCATGGGCTTCTTTTTCCTTTCAAAATAGTGCTTTATCGTTATCCTTCGTGAAAGATAATGAATGGTGAAAGCTTCGCGCCCGCAGGCGCGAAGGATTTATTTTCCGAATGGACAGACCGGATAGCGGCACGGCTTGCAGCCAAGGCACAGCCCGCCCTCGCCCATGGCGGCGATATCGGCGCGCGTGACGGGAACGTCCGCCGCGACCTTCGGCAGCACCAGATCAAAGACCGTCGCGCCCGCGTACATCACGCAGCCGGGAAGACCCATGACGGGTGTACCGTCGTCAAAATAGCCGAGCAGGAACATGGCGCCGGGCAGCACCGGCGCGCCGTAACAGACAATGTCCGCGCCCGCAGCCCTGATGCCGCCGGGCGTGTTGTCGTTGGGGTCGACGCTCATGCCGCCGGTGCAGAGGATCATATCGGGCTTCCTTTCACGCATCGCAAGCACCGCGTCACGCACATTCTCCACGCCGTCGCCGGAGTAGACGACCTCGAGCGTTTCGATGCCGTAGGTCTTGAGCTTGTCGATCACGACCGGCGTGAAGGTATCATGAATCAGCCCTTTTTTCACCTCGCCGCCGGTGGCGACGATGCAGGCGGTCTTACGCACATAGGGCTTGAGCGCAAGCAGAGGCTCGCCGCCCGCGGCCCGCTCGGCCTTTTGGAGCTTTTCCTCGGCGATGATGAGCGGGATGACGCGCATCCCCGCGAGCTTGTCGCCTGCGCGCACCGCCGTGCCGCCCCTGCGCGTGGCGATCATCACCTCGTCCTGGCTGTTCACGGCGATGAGCCGCTGGGAATCGACCAGAAACACGCCGTCGCAGGCGGCCTTCAGCTCGATCTTGCCCTCCTTGACCTCGCTGCGGAGCATATTCTCCTGCCCGCAGAGGGTGAGCAGACGCTCCGCCGCGTCGTTTTCATGCACCATGCCGGGCGTCATCTCCCAGACGTAGAGGTGCTCCTTGCCCATGCTCAGCAGCACGGGGATGTCCTCCTCCGTCACGACGTGGCCCTTGCGGAAACGCGCGTCCTTATACTTGTCCTTGATGATCTGCGTCATGTCGTGGCAGAGGACATGACCCACCGCGTCCTCGGTTCGAATGAGCTTCATTTCAGCACCTCGATCTCGTCTCCGGCCTGCACGCGGCCCTCTTTGACCACGACGGCAAAAATGCCCTCGGTCGGCATCACGCATTTGCCGGTCGCGCGCTTGATCTCGCAGTCGTTGTGACACTGCTTGCCGATCTGCGTGACCTCAAGCTCCGTCTCGCCCACGCGCAGGTGTGTGCCGACAGGGAGCGTTCTGAGCTCGATGCCGCGGGTGTTGATGTTCTCGGCGAAGATGCCCGCGTCCAGCGCGATGGGGCAGACGGCGCGCATCGTGTCCACGCTCTCCTCAGCCAGCAGGCTGATCTGGCGGTGCCAGTCGCCCGCGTGGGCGTCGCCCACGATGCCGTGACGGAGCTTCAGGTCGATATAGGGGACCTCGTGCTTGCGCACCCCTTTTCTTTCGCTGATGTTGACTGCAGTCACCTGTGCCATTTCTTCATTCCTCCGCTTCATAAACGCCGCTCTTGCCGCCTTCCTTATAAAGGAGGCGGATGCCGTCGATGCGCATATCGCGCTGTACGGCCTTGCACATATCGTACACGGTCAGCGCCGCGACGCTCACCGCCGTCAGCGCTTCCATCTCCACGCCTGTCTCGCCGTGGCAGCGGACCTCGCTGCGGATGTGCAGGGCGGCTTCTTCCATTTCAAATGAGATGTCCACCTTCGTCAGCAGCAACGGGTGGCACATCGGGATCAGCTCACTGTTCTTCTTCGCCGCCATGATGCCAGCGACCTGCGCGACCGCCAGCACATCGCCCTTGCCGATGGAGCCCTCTTTGATCTTGTCCATCGTCGCCTTTGCCATGCGGACCGTCGCGGCGGCGCGCGCCACGCGATAGGTCTGCGCCTTCTCGCTCACGTCCACCATGCGGGCGCGGCCCTGTTCGTTAAAATGCGTCAGCTCCATCTTCATCCTCCGATCGCAAACATCCCGCGGTGCGTCTCTGTGACGCCGGTCTCGTCCATGCGGTGCCGTGCCGGCTTCATCAGGATGCCCCGGCGGATGGCCGCTTCCAGCTCCGCGCCGGAAAGACCGCGCAGCGCGAGCTCTGCGTCCGAGTGCAGGCAGGGCTTGAGCTTTCCGTCCGCCGTAATGCGTATTCTTGTGCAGTCCGCGCAGAAGGCGCAGCTCATCGGCTCGATCAGTCCGACCGTTCCCGCCGCTCCCGGCAGGCGGTACAGCTGCGCGACGCCGCTGCGGCCCGCGGGGCGCAGCTCCGGCACGCGGGAGAGGACTTCCTGCGCGGGCAGAAAGCGCTCCGGCGGCCACGCCGCGCACACGCCCATCGGCATCAGCTCGATGAACCGCACCTGCCACGGCTTTTTCGCCGTCAGGCGAACAAAGTCGCCGATCTCATCGTCATTCATGCCGCCGAGCAGCACGCAGTTGAGCTTGATGTTCTCAAAGCCTGCGCGCTCCGCCGCCTCGATGCCGCGCAGCACGTTTTCCAGCTTACCTGTGCGCGTGATCTCGCGGTAGCGCTCCGGTCGGAGCGTATCAAGACTGATGTTCAGCCGGTCCACGCCGGCTGCCTTCAGCGGCGCGGCCAGCTGTTCCAGCCGCGTGCCGTTCGTGGTCAGGCAAAGCTCCTCGATCCCGGGGACTGCGCGCAGCATGGCGCACAGCTCTACGATCCCGCGCCGGACCAGCGGCTCGCCGCCGGTCACGCGGAGCTTCGTCACGCCGAGCGCCGCGGCGGCCGCCGTGAAGTCCCGCAGCTCCTCAAAGGAGCACAGCTCCTCGTGTCCGCGCTTGCAGACGCCCTCCTCCGCCATGCAGTAGCGGCAGCGAAGGTCGCAAAGCTCTGTCACAGACAGCCGCAGATAACGGATATTCCTGCCAAATGTATCTTCCATAGGGCGCCGATCCTTTCGTTTGCACCCATTGTAGCATTTTTATCCTGCTCATTTCAAATCGAACGTGCGATATTATCGGATTTTCGATTGCTATTATCGGATTATTCTTGACAAAATATCACGCGGGCGCTATGCTGACGGTAAAAGGGGGCGTGCGCCGTGGTGGATGGAAATATCATATTGTCGGTCGCGAAGGCGATGGAGCTGCTGCAGCTTCTGAGCCGGTCAAAAAGGCCGCTGTCGCTCAAGGAGCTGTCGGCGCAGTGCGGCTATCCGAAGAGTACCGTGTTCGGCCTTCTGACCACCATGCGGACGTATGACGTGGTCACGCAGACGCCCGACGGAAAGTATTCGCTCGGGCTGCGGCTGTTTGAATACGGCCGCCAGGTCGAGCGTTCGTGGGATATTTCCCTTGTGGCGCGGCCCTACATGGAGCATCTCTGCCAGCAGACGGGAGCCTCCGTCGTGCTCTCCGTGTGCGAGGGCGGCAGCGTCGTCACGCTCGATCAGGCGGAAACGCGCGGCGGGCTGCACATCGTGTCCGACGTCGGCTCCCGCCTGCCCCTCTACTGCACGTCGCAGGGCAAGGTGTTTCTGGCGAATATGTCCCGCGCGGGCGCCGAGGCGCTGCTGCGCGCGCAGCCCATGACGCAGTTCACGCCGCACACCGTCACCGACCCGTCCGCCCTGATGCGGGAGATCGAGACCTGCCGCGCGAATGGCTACGCCATCGAAAACGGCGAGTATAAGATCGGCCTGCGTTCCGTCTCCGCGCCGGTCTACACCGTGGAGGGCAAGGCGGCCTACGCCGTGGGCGTGATCGGTATGTTCCGCAGTCCTCATTCCGAGGAATTCCGCGCCGCCGTGGAGCAGGTCTGCGTCACGGCTTCCATGATCTCGACCGCATTGGGCTATCGAAAGCAGGAGGAAACGCTATGAGCTACACAGCATCCGTCATCACCGTCAGCGACCTTGGCAGCCGGGGGCTTCGGCAGGACACCAGCGGTCCCGCCGTCCGCGCCATGCTGGAGGACGCGGGCTTCACCGTCGTTCACACGGCCATCGTGCCGGACGAGCGCGGGCAGATCAGCGCGTTGCTCCGTGCCTGCGCCGACGAGAAAAGGATCGATCTCATCCTGACCACCGGCGGCACGGGGCTTTCCCCACGCGACGTCACGCCGGAGGCGACCGCCGACGTGCTGGAGCGGGAGATCCGCGCCATTCCCGTGGCCATGTGGGTGGAGGGGCTGAAGATCACGCCAAACGCCATGCTCTCCCGCGCCGTCGCCGGTACGCGCGGCAGCAGCCTTATCGTCAATCTGCCGGGCTCGGAAAAGGCGGCGCGCGAAAATCTCGCCGCCGTGCTCGGCGCGCTGGAGCACGCCCTGCACATGATCGCCGCCGAGGGTCACGGCTGAGCCGCTATCCGCAGACGGCGTGACGGACTTCGTGCGCGAATACGCCCTTGCCTCCGGCGATTCGTACTGTGACTGCGGCTATAAAAAGAAAGCGCAGACCAGCGGGTCTGCGCTTTTTATCGACGGTTGAAAATACAGGTGGGGGAGATTCAATGTGTGCCGGCGTTGGCGGCGAGCATCTGCCAGACGATGGCGAGCTTATCGGAGCTTGCGAGGACATAGGCGAGGATGAAGGCGAACCAGAGCTTGCCCATATTCTCCTCCGCCTTGCTGAGGAAGAACAGGTAGCAGGCGTAGGCGACCGCGTCGATGAGCAGCGCGATGATGAGAACGGCGAGGAAGCCGGCTTCGGACGCCTCGGCCGAGCCGGTGTAGAGACAGAGGAGCGCATAGTATAAAAAGGTGACGCAGAAGGGCCATTTGAGCTTGCGCCAGTCGTGGATGCGATTCGTGTTTCGTGCCATGTTCGTTCCGCCTTTTTTCTGAAATTGCGTCCAGTATACCGCGGACGCGGCGAAAAAGCAAGCAGGGCACAAAAACTTGACATCCCTTTTGCGCTCGGGTATGATAAAAAAGATTTCTAAAAAAGGAGCACCCTTATGAATAAGGATCTGGAGCAGGCGAAGGCGCTGCTTGAAAATAATGAGGAATACACCTGCGCTGTCTGCCGGGCGGGGGAGAGCTTTGCCTCCGAGGAGCACGGCGTCCGCCCGCTGATGCGCTGGCTGAACGAGGGAACGGACCTCTCCGGCGCGTCGGCGGCAGACCGCATCGTCGGCAAGGCGGCGGCTTTTTTGTATGTATTGCTGGGCGTTCGGACGGTCTACGCGCCGCTTATGAGCGTCCCCGCACGGGAAACGCTGCGCGCTCACGGCATCGAGGCGATCGCGGACGCAGTCGTGCCGGCCATCCGCAACCGCACGGACACGGGCTTCTGCCCGATGGAGAGCGCGGTATGGGACATCTCCGATCCGCGCGAGGCCAAGGCGGCGCTGGAACGGAAAATTTCCGAGATGATGGCAAAGAAATAGACACATTTACCTGCTAAGCTTACGAAAGAAACCGAGGAACAGGAGACGCCTATGCGAAAGAAATTACTTGTGATCCTGCTGCTGCTCGTGGTGCTGATCGTTTTGGTCGTGACGCGCTGCGGCGGGAAGAAAGACCAACAGAACGATCCGGCGGACGGTCAGGGCTTTGCGCAGCAGAGCGGCAAGGCGGAGCTGCCCGCGGAGCTGAAGCTCGGCGTGGTGACGGAGACGGAGAGCGGCGCTATGCAGCTCGAGGTCGAGCAGAACGGTGAGAAGACCGTGTATGTCTTTTCGGATATTACGATCAACGACTGGTACGTTCCGGCGGTAAATTATGTTGTGACGAACGGCCTGATGAGCGGCACGGACGTCGGCGGCGGGCTGAGCCTTTTCCGCCCGAACTATGGCATGACCCGCGCGCAGCTTGCCATGATCCTCTATCGGTTTGCCGGCGGCGAGCCGGTCGCTGCGCCGCGCCATACCTACGGCGATGTGTCAAGCGGCGAGTGGTATTATGACTGCGTGAACTGGGCGGATACCAACGGCTACATCAAGCCGGAGAGCACGGACAGCTTCGGCGTGGAGGCGTACTGCTCATGCGAGGAGGTGCTTGCCGTGCTGCACCGTCTGGCGGGCAGCCCGGAGTCCAATGCGTCTCTGGAGGACTATCCCTACGCGCCGAAGGTCAGCGAGACGAACCTGAGCGCGGTGCGATGGGCGTGGGAAAAGGGCCTCATCGCGGAGGATGAGTGCGTCTGGTACCCGACGCAGGCGGTCTCCCGCGCGCAGATCGCGCTGTTGCTGATGCGCTACGACCAGCTGATCGGCGCGTCCGGCGAGGCGGCGTGAAGCGTTGCAGAAGGGTGATATAAGTGCGGCTAATAATAGAAGCGATTTGCGGCGGGAAACGAGATGGATGAAATCGTCGAAACCTGTTGACAAACCGCAAAACCCGTGGTAATCTATCACATGTTCCGCGGTTGGAGCGTGTACCTTGTAAATTAAACAACGAAGAACAAAGAAGCACCAG
>ENA-UEOI01002937-UEOI01002937.1-human-gut-metagenome-genome-assembly--contig:-NODE-2937-length-10947-cov-102.939926_pt1 | contig 10947 bp, 5 predicted proteins | sample MGYA00242883_ERZ507882 | MGnify/ENA primary metagenome ERZ507882 (study PRJEB26167, sample SAMN06115502) | human gut metagenome | host: Homo sapiens | place: China:Chongqing | collected 2015-07-29... | reverse complement strand
TCAGAGTAATGAATTGTTCTTCGATACCGGATTACACTCATACTTTGGATTTAGTGGTGGCACTCGGAGGGATACCGGGTGCCTTTTTCTTCTCGTTTTCCAACGATTATCCCTATCATCATTATCAATCCACTAAATTCCAAAGAAATGAACAACAAGAAGAAAAACGAGGGTCGGACCGACTTTTCCTATTACGGTCTGTACCTGCTGGACTACCTCACCACGAACAAGTTCGAACAGGCAGCCGATGAAGCCTTCATCCGAGAAAGAACCGACCGTGCCGCCGAAGCGTATGAACGGGCAAGGCTCGAAGGCTATCCTGCCGACGGGGCGCAGGAACTGGCGATGAAGGTGCTGACGGAGGGCCTTCGCTACTCCAGGCACGCCATCCTGCGCGAAGTCGTGGAGAACGAATTTGCGGGTGAAGTACCGGGAGAAAAATGTGAAGCCTTTACCCAGAAGCTGCTGCCGCTTGTCGGAAACGTATTCTCCATCTATGACCTCTCGGACGACAATTTCGCCCTGTCGCCCGAATATGACCTGCTCTACACGGAGCTGACGGGAGCCGTCATCCTCTATATCGAAGAGTATGGCGTTTAACCGCAAACAGAGGTTGAGGGACAACATCGAGGCGATACGGACGGCATTCCTCCTTGACAGGGAACAGCGCACACCCACCGCACGCGAACGGCTCTTGTTAGAGCGTTATTGCGGGTTCGGGGGACTGAAGAGCATACTCAACCCTGCAAGGGAACTGACGGATGCCGTCCACTGGGCGAAGTCCGACCTCGAACTGTTTGCCCCTACCGTGGAACTGCACAGGTTGCTGCGGGAGAACACAAAAGACGAGACGGAGTACAAACGGTATATGGATGCCATGAAGCAGTCCGTGCTGACCGCCTTCTATACCCCGCCGGAGATAACCGGGACCATCGCGGACGTGCTGCATGAACACGGCATCCGTCCCGACCGGGTGCTGGAGCCGTCGGCAGGTGTCGGTGCATTCGTGGACGCCGTGCTGGAGAACAGACCGGACGCGGACATCATGGCTTTTGAGAAAGACCTGATGACGGGCAAGATACTGAAGCACCTGCATCCCGGACAGAAAGTAAGGGTACAGGGCTTCGAGAAGATAGAAAAGCCGTTCATGAACCATTTTGATTTGGCTGTCTCCAATATACCGTTTGGCGATGTGGCGGTGTTCGACCCGGAATTTTCGGGCAGCAAGGATCCTGCAAGGCACTCGGCGGCACGGACGATACACAATTACTTTTTCCTGAAAAGCCTTGACGCGGTGCGTGAAGGCGGAATCGTGGCGTTCATCACCTCGCAGGGGGTACTGGATGCCCCGACCAACGCGCCCATACGCGAGTATATGATGAACCATGCCAATCTGGTGGGCGTAGCCCGCCTGCCGAACAACCTCTTTACGGATAACGCGGGAACGGAGGTGGGCAGCGACCTGATTATCCTGCAAAAGAACAGCGGAAAGAACGGTGAACTGTATTACAACGAAAAACTCTTCGTGCAGACCGAACAGACCCCTATCGGCACTTCCGTAAATGGGTATGTATGGAGCATCTGCTCGCTTTCACACACGGATTTGATCAGAAGTACCGACCCATACGGGAAACCAGCCTATAAACTCCTGCACCGTGGGGACATCGCACAACTGGCGGAAGACTTGCGGGAGCATCTGAAAATAGAACTGCAACAACTTGACAGGAAACTGTATGAGAAACACAGCCTGCATCCGACAAAGGAGGAAAGCACGGCTGCGGAAGTGCAACCTGCTCCGAAAACAGAAAAGGTATCACCTTCTGTAATAGCCCCCGTTTCTGTAATTGAGCCTGTCAAGGGAGTGGAGAAGCCGCAGGCACAGCCCATAGGGGAAAAGCCGGAGATTGAGCCGCGCCAACCCAATCATTCGTCAGCCGTGCAGCTTACCCTGCTCGACCTTTGGGGTATGCCCATAGAGGAACCGGCAAAAAAGAAAAAGGCAGCGAAAAAGGAAAGCAAGCCGAAGCCTATGCCGTCCACGCCTAAACCGCAGGTCAAAGTTACTCCACCCGTTGAAGCCGCCAAGCCGGTAAACGGTAATAAGGAAGAAAAGCCGGAAAATGCCGAAAAGCCAAACGCCCCGGACGACATTTACGCCACTCTGGATTGGGAAACCAATCCTCCCATCAACGGCTTCTATGAGACAATGATGAGCCTGACAGCGGAACGGCGCAAGGCCCTACGGCTTGAGGCAGAACGGCACAGGCAGGAACAACTGAAAAAGATGGGTATCAAAGACACGTTGAACCCTGCTTTTGCGCCTTCTTCGGACAATATGGATAAAAAGCCGGAACAAACGGAAGAAATAAAGCAACCTGAAACACCGGCAGAAGTTGTGCCTACTTCCGAAACGGTTGCCACTTCCCTGTTCCCGGAATTTGAAACGGAAAAGCCGAAAAAAGAAGCCCTCGACCTTACGCCGCGTCCCTATCACCGCACGCCGGAAATGCACCTGCGTGAAGGGTCGCTGGTGGCAAACAGGGCACGCGACATCGGTTATCTGAAGGACATTACTCCCTACGGTGCAACCTTCCAGCCGCTTGGACTAACCGGTTATCAGAAAGAGAAAGCGTTGCTGTATGTATCGCTCCGTGACGCATACGAGCGGTTGTACCGCTATGAATCGAACAGACGTGAGGAAAATGTACCTTGGCGTGAACACCTGAACACCTGTTACGACGAGTTTGTCATGCGTTATGGCAACCTCAACGCCAAACAGAACGTGAAACTGGTGATGATGGACGCCGGAGGGCGCGACATCCTTTCGCTGGAACGTGCGGAGGACGGCAAGTTCGTCAAAGCGGACATCTTCGACCGTCCCGTTTCCTTCTCGGTGGAGAACCATGCCAACGTCGGTTCTCCGGAAGAAGCCTTGTCTGCATCGCTCAACAAGTATGGTACGGTCAATCTCAACTATATGCGGGGGATAACAGACAGTACGGAAGAGGAGCTTCTCAATGCCCTCAAGGGGCGTATCTTCTACAATCCGCTCGTAACCGGTTACGAGATTAAAGACCGCTTCATCGCGGGAAACGTGATAGAGAAGGCGGAGCGTATAGAGGCATGGATGGAAAATAATCTGGAAAGCGAAAGATTGCCGGAAGTGAAACAGGCTTTGGAGGCTTTGAAGGAAGCCGAGCCGCAGCGTATCGCCTTTGAAGACCTCGACTTCAACTTCGGTGAACGCTGGATTCCCACGGGCGTGTATGCCGCCTACATGAGCCATCTTTTCGACACGGACGTGAAAATCGCCTATTCCGCCAGCATGGACGAGTTTTCCGTGGCGTGCGGCTACCGCACCATGAAGATCACGGACGAGTTTCTGGTAAAGGGCTATTACCGGAACTATGACGGTATGCACCTGTTGAAACACGCTTTGCACAACACCTGTCCCGACATGATGAAAAGTATTGGCAAAGATGAGAACGGCAACGACATCAAGGTGCGTGACAGCGAGGGCATACAGCTCGCCAACGCCAAGATTGACGAAATCCGTAACGGGTTCTCGGAATGGCTGGAAGAGCAGTCGCCGCAGTTCAAGGAACGGCTGACGACAATGTACAACCGCAAGTTCAACTGTTTCGTGCGACCGAAGTATGACGGTTCGCACCAGACGTTTCCCGACCTCAATCTGAAAGGATTGGCAAGCCGGGGTATTCAAAGCGTTTATCCGTCGCAGAAGGATTGCGTCTGGATGATAAAACAGAACGGAGGCGGGATCTGTGACCACGAAGTTGGAACAGGTAAAACACTGATAATGTGTATTGCAGCGCATGAAATGAAGCGTCTGAACTTGGCGCACAAGCCGATGATTATTGGTCTGAAAGCCAATGTCGCGGAGATTGCCGCCACTTATCAAGCTGCCTATCCGAATGCCCGCATCCTCTACGCTTCGGAAAAGGATTTCTCGACCGCCAACCGTGTGCGTTTCTTCAACAACATCAAAAACAATGACTATGATTGCGTCATCATGTCGCATGACCAGTTCGGCAAGATACCGCAGTCACCGGAGTTGCAGCAACGCATCCTGCAAGCGGAGCTTGACACGGTGGAGGAAAACCTCGAAGTCTTACGGCAGCAAGGCAAGAACGTGTCGCGGGCGATGCTGAAAGGATTGGAGAAGCGCAAGCACAACCTTGTGGCGAAGTTAGAGAAAGTGGAACACGCCATCAAGTCGCGCACAGATGACGTGGTGGACTTCAAACAGATGGGCATCGACCACATTTTCATAGACGAGAGCCACCAATTCAAGAACTTGACTTTCAACACCCGGCATGACCGTGTGGCGGGGTTGGGAAACTCGGAGGGGAGCCAGAAAGCCCTGAATATGCTTTTTGCCATACGAACTATACAGGAGCGTACGGGCAAAGACTTAGGGGCTACGTTCCTGTCCGGCACGACTATTTCCAACAGTCTGACGGAATTGTACCTGCTCTTTAAGTACCTGCGCCCGAAGGAACTGGAACGGCAGGACATCCGCTGTTTCGACGCATGGGCGGCTATCTTCGCCAAGAAGACGACCGACTTCGAGTTCAACGTGACAAACAACGTGGTGCAGAAGGAGCGTTTCCGCTACTTCATCAAAGTGCCGGAGCTTGCCGCCTTTTACAACGAAATCACCGACTACCGCACGGCGGAGGACGTGGGTGTGGATCGTCCGCACAAGAACGAGATACTGCACCACATACCGCCTACACCCGACCAAGAGTATTTCATCAAACAACTGATGGAATTTGCCAAGACAGGTGACGCGACGTTGTTGGGCAGGTTGCCGCTGTCTGAAACGGAAGAGAAGGCTAAGATGCTCATCGCTACCGACTACGCGCGGAAGATGGCTTTGGATATGCGCATGATAGACCCCAATTACGAAGACCACTCCGACAACAAGGCGAGCCACTGCGCCAAAATGATAGCGGAGTATTACCACAAATACGATGCGCACAAAGGAACGCAGTTCGTGTTCTCCGACTTGGGTACATATCAGCCGGGGGAAGGATGGAACGTGTACAGCGAGATAAAACGCAAGTTGGTGGAGGATTACGGCATACCGGCAAGTGAGGTGCGCTTCATTCAGGAGTGTAAGACGGATAAGGCTCGTAAGGCGGTGATAGATGCCATGAACGCAGGGACAGTGCGAGTGCTGTTCGGCTCCACAAGTATGCTCGGAACGGGCGTGAATGCGCAGAAAAGATGCGTCGCCATCCATCACCTTGATACACCGTGGGTGCGACATGAAGTCGCATAGATAATTGTTAGAATGATACTTACGAGTATCAGCTTTAACCCGCTGTTCCGTCAGCGGTAGCCTACCGACCGATGCACCTTAATGCTGTATTAAGCGGTTGGGACAAAGTACACTTTCGTAAGACGAGACAGCACCGTGAGGGAAAGTCAAGTACGGTTAGTATCATACCGTAGAGTGGCGAGGCTGGATAGTATGGTTAGCGTAAGCGAACTGTTAGTAAACTTCGTAATGTCACGAAAGAGTGTAAGATACTGATACACTCTCCCCAAAGGGGAAGCGGTCGGCTAATCCTCTCCATGGTAGGATTACACGGACACAAGCACCGCCGGAGGATGAGACAGAACCTAACCTATCCGTCAGTTATCTATGTGGAACATGGTAAGCCTGTATATCTCCTGTCATACAGATTGATAGGTAAGCAGACAGTAATGAACGCTGAATGGTATGCAGGTATAAGATAACAGAAAAAGCGAATGCCGTTCTGTAATGGAACGGATACGGATTGAGTCGACATCACGAGCTGGTGCAGACAACATCATCCGACACGAAAGTGGGCAGACTTCTGTGACGACATTCGGAAGGCAAGCAAGTCGAGTGTTGTCAAATGGTGATTCTTTACAATTAACTTTTAGAACTTTCAAAAGAAGGAAAGCAAATGAACGAGAACAAAACATCGTGTGCACCTGCTGACAATCAGCAAACGCTTTGGGACAGCATTGACTGGACTAAGGCAGAGCTGTCTGTTAGAAAGCTACAAGCACGTATTGTAAAGGCTCAAAAGGACGGCAAACACAACAAGGTGAAATCCTTGCAGTGGACGCTGACCCACTCTTTTTACGCAAAAGCCTTAGCCGTAAAGAGGGTTACTTCTAACGGAGGGGGTAATACCCCTGGGGTTGACATGGAAACATGGGAGAAACCCGAAACAAAAATGCAAGCAATAAACGACCTCAGACGCAGAGGCTATCAGCCGAAGCCCTTGAGAAGAGTTCACATCAAAAAGAGTAATGGCAAACTGCGCCCATTGGGAATACCTACATTAAAAGACAGAGCCATGCAAGCACTCTACCTCATGGCATTGGAACCAGTAGCTGAGACGACAGCCGATACTCGTTCATACGGATTCCGTAAGGAACGTCGTTGTATGGATGCAGTAACGCAATGTCATAATATCCTTCGAAAAGGCTATTCTCCCGAATGGATTTTGGAAGGGGATATAAAAGGGTGCTTTGACCATATCAGCCATGAATGGTTACTCGTCAACATTCCGATGGATAAGGCGATGCTCCGAAAATGGTTGAAATGTGGCTATATCTTTAATAAACAGATGTTCCCGACAGAGGAGGGTACACCTCAAGGTGGTATAATCTCTCCCACGCTTGCCAATATGACATTAGACGGATTGCAGAAAGTTCTCGCAGAGAGATATAAAAGAAGAACCATAAAAGGGGAACATTATTCTCCAATGGTGAATCTGGTACGTTATGCCGATGACTTTATCATCACTTGTGAGAACAGAGAAACGCTTGAAAACGAAATCAAGCCTTTGGTAGCCGAGTTCATGGCGGAAAGAGGGCTTACCCTGTCTGAAGAAAAGACGGTGATAACCAACATTCGTGACGGGTTCGATTTTCTTGGTTTTAATATCCGCAAATACGGCAATGAAATATTGACCAAGCCGACCAAGAAAGCCGAAAAACGCTTTATGGAGAATATCCGTAAGGTGATAAAAGGCAATAAGGGTTGTAAGCAGGAGTCTTTAATCAGAATGTTGAACGCTAAAATCCGAGGTTGGGGAGCTTATTATCAGCATGGTGCAACGCGTGATTCTTTTCACAGAATTGACCATCAAATATTCCTCTCCCTATGGCAATGGGCTAAACGTCGCCATTCCAAGAAAGGGAAGCGATGGATTAAAGACCGTTATTGGCATAACATCCGAGGTAATAGTTGGACATTTGCTGCCAAGTTCAAGAAGTCAAATGGGAAGGATGACCAGCTAACATTGCTGACGCTCTCGTCTTCATTCCCTTTCCTGCCATATACGCAGATTAAAGGAGATATGAATCCATTTGACACGGATTGTCGTTTATACTTCAACAAGAGAATGAAGTCGAAAATGCTTGTATCACTAAAAGGACGTAAATCTTTGCTTCACCTATGGGAAAAGCAAGGGAGAATATGTCCAATATGTGGAGAGCCGATAGATACGCACAAGGCATGGAATGTACTGCCAACCGTTCAAAAAGGACGAAAGTGCAATATATTGGTTCATGACGAATGTTTCAAAATATCCCTCAAATCCAATGACAACAGAAAGAAGTAGTATGAGCCGGTCTCTATATAAGAATAGAGATTTAGAAAAGCTTGAGCCGTATGAGGGGAAACTCTCACGTACGGTTCTGAGGGGGGAAGAGGGCAGTAATGCCCTTGACCTACCCGATCGACCGTCCGACCTGCAACAGCGTGACGGACGGGGTGTTAGAGCCGGGAACGAGATTGCTAAGCATTTTGCCGAGAACAACGTGGATATCATCATCTACGCGGTGGAAAAGTCGCTGGACAGCTACAAGTTCAATCTGCTGCACTGCAAGCAGACGTTCATATCGCAGCTCAAAAGTGGAGCGATGGGCGCACGTACCATCGACGAGGGAGCAATGGACGAAAAATCGGGTATGAACTTCTCGGAGTATATGGCGTTGCTCTCCGGCAATACCGACCTTTTGGATAAGGCGAAATTAGAGAAGCGTATCGCCTCGCTCGAAGGGGAACGCAAGTCGTGGGGCAAGGGCAAGCGCGATTCGGAGTTCAAGCTGGAATCCAAGACGGGAGAACTGCGCAACAACACGGCTTTCATCGAAGCCATGACGGAAGACTGGAACCGTTTTCTTTCCGTTGTGCAGACTGATAAGGAAGGCAGCCGCCTTAATCTTGTCAAGGTGGACGGCGTGGATTCAACGGATGAGAAGGTCATCGGTAAGCGTTTGCAGGAAATCGCCAAGAACGCCACGACTGGTGGACTGTACAAGGCTGTCGGGGAACTTTACGGCTTTCCGATAAAGGTGGTCAGCGAGAGGACACTCAAAGAAGGTCTGGAGTTCACCGACAACCGCTTCGTGGTGGAGGGGAACTACAAGTACACCTACAACAACGGGCATCTGGCGATGGCAGACCCGATTGCTGCCGCACGAAACTTTCTGAACGCATTGGAGAGGATTCCGACCATCATCGACCAGTACAAGTCTAAGAACGAAGTGCTGGAAAAGGAGATTCCGCAGTTGCAGGAGATAGCGGGCAAGGTGTGGAAGAAGGAGGACGAGCTGAAACAGCTGAAGTCCGAACTCGCCGCACTGGACCGCAAGATACAGCTTGAGCTGGCTCCGGCTCAGGAAAACACAGAAGAGAACCGGCAAGGCAACGAGAAAAAACAGACGGAACAACAGCCGGAAAGCCCGCACGTGGACTTTGTACGCAGTCATTTAATTATAGGGAGACCCGGTTTATCGGAATCCAAAGGTGTAAAACTTTAATATCGAAGTCTTGACAGAAAAAGCCAGTGGTTGAATTTTTCACCACTGGCTTTAATTCTAATAATTTTTCAATCTAATATGACCGAATCTATAACGTTAAATCATAGATTATGTGTCTATTTGTGAAGAAAAAGACGTAACTTTGTATCAAAATCAAATAAGCATAACAATGGAACCATCTATATACAGTTTTTCACTTTATACCGCACTGCCGTTGATGTTATTCTTCGGCTTTTATTTTTTGTTTGCAAAGACTCCTGAAAAGAAAATTTTCAAGAATTATCTCCGCTCCCGACAGATTATGGGTATAGCTATGCTACTGCTTTCGGCAAACTATTCGGTACATTTCTTCTTTGGTATCCGATTCAAAAATGCGGATTCTGCCATATTGATGAACATGTCCACATACTTCCTGTGCTATTCTCTGTTCAGTTCGGCATTGATAATGTTGCTTGATCGTTTTTACATTACCAAACGGCGTGTGTGGACACATATCATTTTATGGATTATATTCTCAACTCTTTCCGGAGTTGTGTTGTTCCTGTTGCCAAGCGGAATCATGCAAAAAATCTCTTTATTTGCTTTAGCTGTATGGTTAGTCGTTTTTGGAATCGTTTTAGCTCGCAGAGTCATAATTGCATATCGTAGAGCCATTCGGATTTTCAATGAAACTCAGGCGGATGATATAGGCACATATATCGAATGGCTTTCCATATTCACTTATTGGGCTGTTATCTTCGGTGTCGGATGCGGATTGCTGACATTTCTGCCAGACAAATATGTTTTTATCTGGATTTTGTCGTCAATACCGTTCTACAGCTATCTTTTCTACAGCTATCAGAACTACCTGCTGTTCTATGAACAGGTGGAAAATGCTTTTGAGCAAGATATACAGTCTGAAGAAGAACTTCTGACAGATACGGAAACAGAACCTGAAATAGTTTCTGAGAAAGAAGTTCCAGTGTCCTATACAGAAATTATAGAGAAAGTGGCCAACTGGATAAAGACAGACGGCTATGTCCAGCAGGGACTTACCATAAAAGAACTGTCCGAAATACTTCATACGAACCGTACCTATCTTTCCGCTTATATCAAGACTACGTATAAAATGACATTCCGCGAATGGATAACCGGTCTCCGGTTGGAGTATGCGAAAAACATACTGAAGGAGCATCCGGAAATCAATATACAGAAGCTGGCTGAGTCTTCCGGTTTTCTTTCCCGCAGTAACTTTATCAAATCATTTACAGAGAAGGAAGGATGTACGCCTGGCAAGTGGAAAAAAGCAAATCTGGAATAATTTGTGTGGTAAAAAGCCGATGAAAAAGGTCTCAGAAGCTCATTTTCAAAAAGTGCTCAAGCGACAAAAAAGTGCTAATTCGACAAAAAAAAGTGCTCAAACGACAATTTGAAAAGTGCTCAAACGACAATTTTTATAAAACGCTGTATTTCAACAGAAAAAGTTTTTGTAATATTTTGGGCGCTGAATGGCATTTATTACCTTTGGAGAAGACAAAGATAATAAATTCAAGTTTATATGAGCAGAAAAATCACTTTTCTCACCCTGTTTCTGTGGCTGATGACGGTAACTTTTCCTGTCATTGCGCAGCAGAAAGCAGACACGACCTACACCTTCCGGTTCGTTACGCAGAAGGACATGTTCTACGTGCCTTGGAATGGCAATGACACGGAACTTGCCCGCCTGCTGGAATGCATCGAGCGCAACAGAACGGACATTCTTGACGGCAGGCTGCCGCTGCTGGTTGACGGCTACTGCAACTCGCTGGGCAGTGAAACCGAGAACCTTGCCACGGCGAAGATCCGTGCCAACCGTGTGAAATCCGAACTGATTATCCGTGCGGAAATCAAGGAAGAAAACTTTATCACCCGCAACCATGCGACAGAGGGAGACTTTGTCACTGTGCGCCTGACGGTACCGGTCAAGGAAACAGCCGTGACGGATGCGGAAGCGGAAGCACGACGCAAGGCGGAAGCCGAACGACTGGAAGCCGAGAAGCGTGCCGAACAGGAACGACTTGCCGAAGAGCAGCGCAAGGCGGAAGAAGCCCGACTTGCCGCTGAAAAGGCAGAAGCCGAGAAAGCCGCTCAACA
>ENA-UEOI01002918-UEOI01002918.1-human-gut-metagenome-genome-assembly--contig:-NODE-2918-length-11031-cov-3.389082_pt1 | contig 11031 bp, 11 predicted proteins | sample MGYA00242883_ERZ507882 | MGnify/ENA primary metagenome ERZ507882 (study PRJEB26167, sample SAMN06115502) | human gut metagenome | host: Homo sapiens | place: China:Chongqing | collected 2015-07-29... | reverse complement strand
CGGTCAGCGTGAAATTTACTCTCCCGGTAACTTTCATGCTGGAGGGAACCAACCACAAGCCGAAGGCAGGCGACAATCCCTTTCCTTCGTTGACCGGGTATTCTGGAAATGTCCATGTAAATGTGGGAATTATGCTGTTGATCATTGTAGGAGGTATTGGTTTTCTCACCTGGGATGATATTTATACGAATAAACTGAATATTAAACGTTACCGTATGCAAAGCAAGATTATTCTGATGACTACTGCAGGCCTGATCTTAATTCCTACAGTTTTTTTCTTTGTCTGTGATCTAAAAAATTTATCCGCAGGAAAACGCCTGCTAGCTGCGGCGTTCCAATCGGTAACGACAAGGACAGCTGGATTCAACACGATAAATATTTCAAAGATGAGTGAGGCTTCAAAAGCTGTTATGATCCTGTTGATGTTAGTAGGTGGTTCACCGGGTTCTACAGCAGGTGGAATGAAAACGACAACCTTCACGGTGCTTATTTTAAATGCGATTGCGACATTTAGAAGCCGGGAAAACGTAGAGGCTTTTGGAAGAAGATTGGACCATTATGTGATAAAAAATGCAGCAACGATAGCTATGCTTTATTTTACCATGTTTTTTTGCGGTGGAATCGCAATCAGTGTATACGAAGGTCTTCCACTTTTAGATTGTCTGTATGAAGCTGCTTCAGCTGTAGGCACGGTAGGACTGACACTGGGGATTACACCGGGACTGCATGTTTTTTCGCAAACCGTGCTGATTATACTTATGTATCTGGGACGTGTGGGCGGTCTGACTTTGATATATGCGGTATTTTCCGGAAGAAGCAAGGGGAATGCAAAACTGCCCATGGAGAAGATTACAGTTGGATAGAAGGAGAGAGATAGAATTATGAAGAATGTATTGCTTGTTGGACTTGGAAGATTTGGAAAGCATATTGCTATGCAGTTAAGCCAGCTGGGACATGAAATTATGGCGGTTGACTGGAATGAAGAAAGGGTGGGCGAGGTACTGCCGTTTGTGACCAATGCACAAATCGGTGACAGCACTAATGCGGAATTTTTGAGCTCTCTTGGGATTGGAAACTATGATATTTGTTTTGTGGCCATTGGGGGAAGCTTCCAAAATTCCCTTGAAACAACGTCACTTCTTAAAGAATTGGGAGCAAAACTGGTAATCTCCAGGGCTGAACGTGATGTTCAGGAAAAATTTCTTTTACGTAATGGTGCCGATAAAGTGGTTTATCCCGAAAAACAGGTTGCAAAATGGGCCTCTATCCGTTACACAGATGACCATGTCCTTGACTATATGGAGGTAGATGCGTCCAATGCGATCTTTGAGGTAGAAGTGCCAGAAGGATGGGCTGGAAAGACAGTGGGTGAGCTGGATGTCAGGAAACGTTATAACATTAATATCCTGGCAGTAAAGGATGAAGGGGAATTTAGTATTGCAATTTCCCCGGATACGTATTTAGCAGAGAATAATAAATTACTGGTGTTAGGAGAATACAGGGCACTTCAGAAATGCTTCCGTATATAATTAAGTTGCCGGATAGACTGGTAAAGAGGTGATGGTAATGGTACAGGGAATGCTGGCGGTTGTTGTGTTTTGTATGTTTGGTTTTTGCTTTTATATTGCCAATAAAATAGATCAGTTTTTTGATGCCATCCAGGAAACGGTCAAAGACAAACCGGAAAGAAAGCAGACAGGATTAAAGATACTGTTTTTGGACACTCTTTCAGATAATGACTTACTAAAAGAGGTTCACGAGTGTAAAAGGCAATATAAAGAAGCGAAAATTATCATTTTTGATGGACAGGCTGAAGAGGCAGAAAAGATTTTGACTATAACGCAGTCGAATGATATAATTTCCAAAACGTTAGAAAAAGGGGATTGGAAGGATGAATCAGAAAATTGAAGATGATATTCAAAAGGCAGATGACCATATTCTTGTTTGTCTGTCCGCAGCACCCTCGAATCTAAAAATAATAGATACAGCAGCAAAGATGGTAAATGCACTGCAGGCGCGTTTTACGGCTCTGTATGTGCAGACTGGTACAAAAGCAGAAGCCATGGATAAAGAAAAGCTGGGAGAACATATCCGGTATGCGGAAACACTTGGGGCAGAAATAGTAATGACCCATGGGGAAAATGTGCCCGTGCAGATTGCAGAATATGCCAGACTTTCCGGTGTTACAATAATTGTTATAGGACAAAGCAATGCCAGACGAAATCACTTTTTCAGCAAATCAACTTTGACGGAAAAGCTAATTGAAATTATACCGGACATTGATATTCATATAGTTCAGGATGCGGTGAAAAATAGAACCTATTCGAAACGATCATTTACAGAACTTGCGGAAAAACCATCTGTAAAGGACTATGTCTTAACAGCTTTTATATTTGTAGTATGTACTTTAATCGGTCTATTATTTCAAAAGCTGGATTTCACGGATACAAATATTGTAACTATATACATTTTTGGGGTTTTGATTACTTCAATCGTGACAGATGGATATTTTTGCAGCATAGCCGGGTCTTTTTTAAGCGTATTTTTATTTTGTTTTTTTCTTACAGAGCCGAGAATGTCTTTTCAGACGTATGCGGTGGGATATCCGGTAACATTTCTTATCATGCTTATTTCGTCTGTGCTTACAGGAACACTTGCGGCAAAGCTGAAAACACATGCAAAACTGTCCGCGCAGCTTGCCTTTCGTACACAGATTCTGTTTGACACAGATCGTCTGCTGCAAAGGGAAAAAGGAGAAACGGAGATTCTTGGAGTTACCTGTACACAGTTGATTCGCTTATTAAACCGCAATATTACAGCGTATATTGTGAAAAATGGAACTTTATCAGAGGGGAAACTTTTCTCTGGGGAAAAAGAAAATTCGGATGATTTTTTGACGCAAGAAGAGCAGGATGTAGCCAGATGGACCTACGAAAACAGACAGCGTGCCGGTGTATCTACACATCATTTTCCCCAGGCCAAATGTTTATATCTGGCAATTCGAAGTGGGAATAATGTTTATGGCGTAATTGGGATACCGATGCAAAAAGAAACACTGGATTCTTATGAATACAGTATTCTGCTTTCTGTGATAAATGGATGTGCACTTGCTATGGAGAACGCACAAAACGCTATGGAAAAAGAGAAAAATGCGATTTTAGCCAAAAATGAGCAGCTCCGTGCAGATCTTCTCCGGGCAATCTCTCATGATCTTCGGACCCCGCTCTGTTCCATTTCCGGCAATGCAGATATGCTCCTTGGCAACAGCGAACGCTTGGACGAAGCTACTAGGCATCAGATTTACACCGACATCTATGATGATTCCGAATGGCTGATCGGAGTTGTGGAGAATCTTCTTTCCATTACCAGGTTGAATGATGGAAGATTGAAATTTAAATTTACGGATCAGCTTTTGGATGAAGTGATTGCGGAGTCACTTCGGCATATTAGCCGGAAACATGATGATTATAAAATTATGACAGACTGTGAAGAACTTGTTCTTGTACGTATGGATGTACAGCTTATTATACAGGTTCTGGTAAATTTAATTGATAATGCAATAAAATATACGCCGCCAGGTTCCGTAATCTGCATTCGGGGAATTAAAACAGAGGGGAAAGCACAGATAAGTGTAGAAGATAATGGACCTGGAATTCCGGAAGAAATGAAGTCACATATTTTTGAGATGTTTTATACAGGAAAAACAACAGTTGCAGATAGTCATCGGAGTCTGGGACTTGGTTTGGCACTTTGCCATTCTATCATAGAAGCACATAACGGAACTCTGATTCTTACGGATCATGCTCCCCATGGGTGCAATTTTATTTTTACATTACCATTAAGTGAGGTGACATTAAATGAATAAAGCATTAATACTTGTGGTTGAGGATGACAGGCCCATACGTAACCTGATCATTACTACATTAAAAACACATGATTATAAATATCTGGCAGCAGAAAACGGATCTTCAGCTATTCTGGAAGCTTCGTCCCATAATCCGGATATTGTTCTTCTGGATCTGGGTCTCCCGGATATAGAAGGAGTAGAGGTAATAAAGAAAATTCGGACATGGTCGAATATGCCGATTATTGTGATCAGTGCCAGAAGTGAGGATACGGATAAAATAGAAGCATTGGATGCAGGGGCTGATGATTACATTACAAAACCATTTTCAGTAGAGGAATTACTTGCACGTATCCGTGTCACTCAAAGGAGGCTTGCTATAACACAGACAGGGGATCAGCTGGAAACCTCTATTTTTGAAAATGGGGAATTAAAGATAGATTATACTGCCGGCTGCACATATCTGAAGGGAGAAGAACTACATTTGACGCCCATAGAGTATAAGCTGCTCTGCCTTTTATCTCGCAATGTGGGCAGGGTACTGACACATACCTATATTACCCAGCGGATTTGGGGACGATGTTTGGAAAATGATGTCGCTTCTCTTAGGGTTTTTATGGCAACACTGCGGAAAAAGCTAGAACCTGAGAAAAACGGGGAAAAATATATCCAGACGCATATTGGTATTGGATATCGTATGCTTAGAATTGAGAAAACAGAGCATGAGACAAACAGCTAAGAAGTAGTTTCTTGCTCGAGTATATGCTCAAATTTTTACTTCTATTAGTTGCGTGGCACAGTATCTGAGATGATGTTGTCATATCCAGTATGAGGATTAAGTCATATGCTTTTGGTTTGAGCAGAAATGTTCAAGCGAACTGCCAGTGGTTATTCAGAGGGAAGCGTTTTCGCTTCCCTTTTTTATTTAGAGAGGAGCACAAATGGGAAAATCTGCAATTTTGAAGAAGATACATAATGCTGCGAAGAATTATCAGAGATATTTGGTGGAAAAACTTTTATGTATGTATATGAAGGAAAAAGCATTGAAGTAGTTTTCAAAAATTCCTCATTTTTACATTTAACTGGCGTAAATACGAAATTAAAGGCAAAAGAGTTTTATAAACATGCGAAAACCAAGAATGGATTGAAAGTACAAGAGTTTTTCTTTGATAAAGATCATCCGTATGATCTGGCAGAAAAAAAGACGGATCATTTATTAGTGATGATTTTGTATAAAGTGAGGGGCAGTAAAGAAATGAATCAAAACACATTGAGAGGCAGGTGACCGTAATATGAAGCTAAATATAGGAAATCATGAGTTTACAGAATTATGGGATGGCGTTTTATACAAAGCTTTGTCGGATTATCCGAACGTAAGTGATAATGAAATGAAAGACATAATTGACTTTGTGAATTATGAGAAAAATCACGGAAGACAATGTGAAATAGAGGCTGACAGGGACGATATTTTACAGTATGTTCAGAAAGAAATGCTTAATCTGGACAAATATAAGAATGTATGTAGACCTGAAATTATAAGGGAATGTACAGCATGTAAAGAAAGGGGGGGCTGTATGACAGATTTGGTGTGTCATACGGCACCTTTAGAAAATGCAATTTCTATTTTGAAATGTGGTTCTTTACTATCTGCCGTAAATGCAAGGAAACTTCCAGATACTGTTTTACAGAAAGAAGATAGAAATGCAGCAAATGATCCGACAGATTTTTTTCATTATGTAATGTTTTCATGGGGAAACTGTCAGGCTGGGGACAGATTGGTAATGGAGAGAAAACTTGGAAGAAGCCCTTCACAAGACGAGATGAGTGCAGGCTTTACGCCAGGTGTACGATTTTATTTCAAGTATGATGATTTAGAAAAGCATCCACTGGCTGTACACGATGGCTTTTTACCTATTAAGGTAAAAGATGAAGTGGAGCTGGCTGATTATGTGTATATGATTGTCATTCCGTTTGAATACAAGGATCAAATAATGAAAGTTATGCCTGAAAAACTGTCAGACAGAGCGTTTTGCTTGAACCATGATAAGTTGGATGTATGGCAGTGGTCAGAAAAAGTGTATTCCTTTGTGCATGATATAGCAAAAAGCGATGTTGACAAAACAAGAAGCCACATTATACAGCAATATCGGAATCAACAAGCTTGAAGAAATGTTAAAAGTTCCAAATTGCCCATTTGTTTTATATGTTGAAAAGAAAAATCGGACAAATCAAAGGGGATTTGAAGAATATTTTCCCAAGCAGATCAAAAGATTCGATTTTACATTTTCCCCTTTTATGCTATGATTAAATTTGAGTAAGCTCCGCCACTATTATGCTGAATATAGCATACAATGAGGTTTGAACGGTTAACCATGTTCGTAGTACGAATTAATATAGCTGATATATAATGTGCTGATTAAGACTCGGCACACACTTCAACTTCGTCATAATAGTAAAGATAGTTCTGTTTATTATCCCTATATACCGTCTGCATCATATATATTTTTTTAGTCAGAGATATTTGCCTAATAGAAACGCATCGCTTTACTGAGATCATAACAAAAGCGAGCTGCCGTTTATCAGCAGCTCGCTAAAAAATTATATACGAATATTAGGCTGTATTACCAGTATTGTAAATATGTTATCATTAAAGAATCTTCCTCTGCATTTTTTTAAAACACTCCGACACATCAGCTCCATTTCTCACAAACGCAATAAATTCGTCTATCTCCGCATGGCAAGTCAGCCACCTGTCGCCTGAGTAAAGCTGTCCGTCAGTAGTTCTTATCCACTCGCCCTCGGGAAGATATACCTGCCGTTCTGTGGAGTTCTGCACCAGTATAGGCGCAAAGAGAATATCTCTGCCGAACATATATTGGTCTTTTAGCGAGTAGCAGATATCGTCATCGGGAAAGTCGAAGAACATCGGGCGCATTATCGGTTCACCAGTCTTAGATGAGCATCTTGCGCACTCGGTTATGTATGGCTTCAGCCGTTCACGAAGCTTAACAAGTTCTGTTAGTATCTCGTAGTTCCTTTTGCCGAACGACCACAGCTCGTTGTCACCGCCGCTGGGTTCTTTTACATTCGGGTGGCGGAGCTTGTAGCCGCTCTGACGGTTGCGTGTTCCGTGCAGTCTCATAACGGGACAGAACAGCCCGAACTGAAACCACCGCACGATAAGCTCCCTGAACCAGTCGCTTTCAATGTCACCGCCAAAGAAACCGCCGATATCGGAATTCCACCACGGTATGCCGCTCATAGACATCGACAGTCCCGAAACCACACTCTGCCTCAGTGCATCGAAATTTGAGGGAATATCGCCGTTCCAGACAATTGTGCCGTATTTCTGGCTTCCGGGATAGGCGCATCTTGTCAGCAGAACTATATCATTTATACCCTCGTTCTTCAGACCGTCATAGAATGTCTTTGCGTAATAATAGGGATAAGCAAGCGCAGTCTGTGCGCCGTTTCCAATGTAAAATTTCAGATTGCCAAACTGCTGCGGGTGAACCTCGGGCTCTGCCTGATCGAGCCAGAAGGTCTTGATGCCGAGGTCAAAATATCCCTTTTTCACTTGCTGCCACATGTATTCTCTTGCTTCGGGTGATGTCACATCAACATAAGTCTGCTGACCGTGAAAATCGAATATCCCAAACTGTCCGTTCTCGGTTCGAACAAGCATATTGCCGTCTTTCATCATTTCCCAGTTGCGGCTGTCTGGATTGATGGTCGGCCATATAGACACAACAGGCTCGATACCCATAGCTTTAAGATCATCACACATCGCCTTCGGGTCGGGCCAGTATTCGGGGTCGAACTCCCAGTTGCCCTGCTCCGTCCAATGGAAAAAGTCGATAACTATTGCATCTATCGGTATGCCTTCCGCCTTGTATCTGCGGGCGACCTCCAGTACCTCGTCCTGGCTTTCATATCTTAATTTGCACTGCCAGAAGCCTGCCGCCCAGTCGGGCATTTCCGGAGCAAAGCCTGTCACTCTTGCATAACCGTTCATGACCTCGGCAGGCGTTTTTCCTGCGATAACAAGAAAGTCTGCCTGATAGCAGCTTTCTTCCGACCAGATAGTATGATTCTTTGCAAACTCGGCTCTGCCTATTCCGGGGTTGTTCCACAGGAATCCGTAGCCCAGCGAGGAATAGACAAAGGGCAGGCTCGACTTCGTGTTCCAGTGTTTCAGGTCAAAGGAACAGTATTTCTTATCAAAGTTTTCCTGCTGCTCTTGCCCAAGCCCGTAAAAATGCTCGTCATCTCTTGCGTCAAAGATGATGCGTGTACGGTAGTTTTGACCGTCGGTGTGTTCAAATTTTGAGGTATATTCGCCCTCTTCATGAGTGCGGAGAATAAGGCTGCAGTTTTTGTAAAAAGAAAGCATATATGCTCCCCACGGCAGGTCGCAGATCTCCGATCTTAGAATACCGCTTGTTACAGAGGCTTTCCCCTCTGTAATCTCTGTCTCGAAGGAACAGTCCTCCACATCAAGCAGAGTCCATTTTTCATCTGAAAGCGTACTGTTTCTCGTAATCCGCACACGGATAATATCCCTGCCGTACGCTTCGATGCAGACAAGCTCGTCTTTGAGCTTATATATAATGCCGTTATCTGTTTTAGTTATAATACTCATGGTGTTTCTCCTATAGTTATATTATTGCATCCTTTGCAAAAGCACTCGGCTTCTCCCCGAAGTGCTTTACATATGCCTTATAGAAAACCGAATAATCATTGAAACCGCAAACTTCTGCGGCTCTTTTTGCGCTCTCACCGCTTTGTAGAAGTTCTCTCGCCCTAACAAGCCGCTTAGTGGTTATGTACGCCCAAGGCGCAGCCCCTGTCGCTTCCTTGAACAGCCGGGTGAACTGGGATGCACTTAAAAAGAAATGCTCCGCCAGTCTCTCTACAGTTATTTCCTCGCACAGCATATCGTTGACATACCATACCAACTGTTCGGAGATCGTGGGCTCGGCTGTTGGATTGTGTGAGCTTTGCTTTCCCAGCATATCCATGACCCCGGCAAGTTTTGTTGTAAATAAAAGCGTCCTACTGTAGTCGTCGCCTTCAAAGTAAGCAAGCTCACTCAGGGTATCTTTGATTCCTGGAATATAATAGTGATTCCGATGTCCGAGCGGTCGGTCTCTTTTAGAAAGTCCATGATCTCATTCCCTTATATATCATACCACATCATGCGTGAAATTGTAATGTGTAATGATGATTTTTGCAATTGTGCTATCATAGTTTCAATAAAACAGCTTGGAGATGTTGCCATGAGATTTCGACTTGTAGCTTTCGCAGACGAAGCCGCTCCCGACCTTGCTGGGCAGATCGAAGCCATGCAGGAAAACGGAGTTGAGCTTCTGGAGATCAGGGGCGTTGACAGACAGAACATTGACGGCATATCCGCTACAAAAGCAAAGGTCATACGAAAGATGCTCGGCTTTTCGGGGCTTGCTGTCTGGTCGCTTGGCTCTCCCTTCGGCAAGATAGGAATAAACGATGACTTTGCACCTCACCTTGACAGCTTTAAGCACAGTTTAGAGCTTGCGGATATCTTAGGAGCAAAGCATATCTGCCTGTTCAGCTTTTACGGAACATCGGATATCGACCCTGTGCTTGAACGGCTGAACGCCTTTGTTGAAGCTGGCAGGCAAGACAGGTTTGCCCGGATATTCAATTTGTTCCGCCGAGAATGGACTTGTATCTGCGTTTTTCTAGGATGGCACATGAGATCTATCAGGAATATACAGACCTTTGGGAACCATACGGCTGCGATGAGGTCTGGATGGATGTGTCAGGAAACTGTTCTCTTATGGGAGATGGGCTTACGATTGCTCAGAATATCAGTCGCAGAATTAAGTCAGAGTTAGGTCTTACCGTAAGTATCGGTGTATCTTACAACAAGATCTTTGCGAATGGCTGGGATGATTCTCCGGTTAAGAGGGAACATACCCATGCCCTGATCAAGTCCATAGGAAACAGCACAACGACTCCGAGAGACTTGGAGACGGATGAAGATGTGAAGATCATCCTGTATGTTTTGGCAGAAAGTGTCGCTGCCAGACTGCGGGAGAATGGAGTAGAGTATGAGATCAGCAAAGTGAAAGGCACAGAGATTGCAGTGTCAGAAAGAACGAAGTGAATGGTTTAAGTTAAGGAGGTTCAATTAGTTCACCATATCACATTTATTCTGTGTTATACTGTGTTATAGATTTGGAAACTATGGAAAGGGGATGAGTGTCATTGAGCAGGAAAAAAATCAAGCAGATGGGAGTCGTGGCTTTACTAGTTATTCTGATGTTTATTATGGGATGCTTTTTTATAAAAGACGATAAAGTAAAAACATTAGAGAAAAATGATTATGGGGTGTTTCTGAATGCGGACGCCTCATCTTTGGAACGCTTTAAAAGATATGATCTGATTGTAATTGATGCGCAATATTTTACAAAAAAGGATATCGAATCGCTCCATCAAAATGGAACAAAGGTATATACGTATCTAAATATTGGATCTGTGGAAAACTTCAGGGAATATTATAAAACTTACGAGAAGTTTACAATTGGCAAGTACGAGCATTGGGATGAAGAAAAATGGGTGGATGTGTCTGTCCCGGCATGGCAGAAGTTTATAGAACAGCTTTCTAAGAAACTATTTGAAAAAGGTGTTGACGGTTTTTTTATAGACAATTGTGATGTATATTATTATGCTCCGCGCAAAAGTATTTTTGAGGGTCTTACAGCGATTTTGCAAAACATTATGACATTAAAAAAAGCGGTCATCATCAATGGTGGGGATACATATGTGACAGAATATAGAGAACGCTATGGGGCTGTTGATCATATTATGACAGGTGTAAACCAGGAATCTGTGTGGAGCGGTATCGATTTTGATAAAGGAACATTTAATGAGCAAACAAGGGAAACACGGGAGTATTACAGCAAATATTTGGAAGCTTGCAAAGCAGACGGAATGGAAGTATATCTGTTGGAATATACAACCGACGAAAAACTGATCCAAAAAATAAAAAAATACTGTAAGGAGAAGAACTTCCATTTTTATATTTCTAATTCTCTAGAACTTCAATAATGGTTATACAACAAGTAATCCAAAGATAATACTCTTATTTATCATATGGGTGGGTATATAATGAGAAAAATATTGTTGATGGAGGAGAAAAG
>ENA-UEOI01002916-UEOI01002916.1-human-gut-metagenome-genome-assembly--contig:-NODE-2916-length-11038-cov-3.888605_pt1 | contig 11038 bp, 4 predicted proteins | sample MGYA00242883_ERZ507882 | MGnify/ENA primary metagenome ERZ507882 (study PRJEB26167, sample SAMN06115502) | human gut metagenome | host: Homo sapiens | place: China:Chongqing | collected 2015-07-29... | reverse complement strand
CCTCTTGTGAAGATATGTTGGATACAAAGTCCCTTTCAACCGATAACTTGGAATATCTCTGTTCCAATCCTACAGATACTCGCAAAATGATAGCACACGTTTATTCATTTTTCTGTGAGGATACCTATACTTCACGTATGAGTACCAACTGGATGCAAAATACAGACGTTGAAATCGGTTTCATCACAAAAGCACAAGTCGCAGTTGCCGACCGTCGTAGTGTGTGGGGATTGGATATGAAACAATTCTCTGATATAAAAAACTGCTGGGATAATAGCTTAAAAGCTATCGACTTTGCTAACCAATGTATAGAAGGTATTGAAAACAGTGCTATGTATCTGGAAGGAAATAAAGATATGAAACAACTTCACGGTGAAGCCTATTGTTTACGTGCATATTGGTATTGGTTAATGTGTAACTTCTGGGCAGACGTTCCATATGCAACTACTCCGACTACCAAAGATAATATGCATAACGACCCACGTACAGACAAAAACATTATCTATTCTCAATGTATTCAGGATTTGATTAATGTAGAAGAAGAAATGATGTGGAGCAATGATATGACCGTGGAATATATGAACCGCGAGTTTGCACTAGGTTTCATTGTTAAGTTGGCAATGTTCCGTGCAGGATATTCTATGCAGGCTGATGGAACAATGGCACGCTGCACACAAACTGGTGAAGAATATACTATCAATTATATCGATGAAAACGGAGCTAGCCAAACTGCATCTTCTGCTGACGATTATTACAAAGTTGCGAAAGCATATGCTCTTAAATTAATCAAATTGAAAGATCGTAGTCTGGAAACAAACTTCAAGACAATTTTCGATAATGAAATCAACGGGTGTAATCCTGCTAATGGTGACGTACTGTTTGAAATGGGTTTTGTACCTAATTCTGGGGGTGACATTGGCTGGTGTCACGGCTTAAGTGTAGTAGCAAGTTCAAGAGGTGCCGGAACCAGTTATACGAACTTGACTCCGTACTATGCTTGTTCTTTCGACAAACAAGACCAACGTTTAAACGTAACTTGTGTTAATTATCGTTGGTTGAATGACAATAAACAGGGTGCATGTGATGTATGGGGTATTCAGCCTGCCAAATGGTGTCGTATGGATATGACCAATACCACGGTAAAAGACAAAGGAACAGGCATCAACTGGCCTATATTGCGTTATGCAGATGTACTATTATTGCTGGCAGAAGCTGATAATGAAATCAATAACGGTCCTACACAAATTGCCAAAGAAATGTTGCAACGAGTACGGGAACGTGCTTTCATCAAAGCAAGCAATAAAGACGAAATGGTAACCAATTACATCAATAAACTAAGTAATTACAACGATTTTAGAACAGCTATTATCAAAGAAAGAGCTTGGGAATTTGGTGGAGAAAACATTCGTAAATTTGACTTAATTCGTTGGAATTATTATAGTGATGCTATTGTGAATACTATCGATTGGATGCGCAATGTAGCAATAAACTATCAACAATTAGATGAAGTCAATGGTGAATTAATCTACAACAAAAATAAGGATATCGAAGATTTGGGTATAGCTCCCCGCTTATACTATAATTATAAGAATGGTTCCCTCGAATTTGAGAACGATTATTTCACTTACCGCAATCAATCCAGCAGTCCTTATAACACAGCTGAAACATTGAAAGACGATGATATAAAAAGTTCAAACGCAACTTTTGACGGATTAAAATATATTAATTTTGTAGAAAGTCTGATTAGCGTCAGCAACAAGGATCCGGAAACCAATCAACCTTACGGTACAGACGAAAATGGAAATGAGATAAAGAAAGGTATTGTACAAGAAAGAGTACTATATTCATGGCATGGGTTGACTGATGGCGCATTGATCACTGGTACGGAAGATATCAGTTCTTTGAGAAACAAAGTAACACCCTATGTATTCCCTATTCCAACAGATCGTGTAATATCCTCTAATGGTGTTTTATCAAATGATGGTTATTCTATCCGTAACAAATAAAAATTAAATGAATATGAAAATCAGAAAATATATTGCAATAATGTTTCTTGCATTAACAGCAAGTTACACCTTTACTGCATGCAACGATGATGAGACACTGGGCGAGGCACCTCGTTTATTCCGCCCGGTAGCTTCTTTGGAGACGCAAAACAACACAGTTGTGGTTACTTGGGACAACATCAAGGGTGCCACTAACTATGATTTGAAATTATACCGTGTAACCGGTACAGATAAGACCACTGGTGAAAGTATTTATGAGTTCTATACAGAAGCTTCTTGCGAAAGCTCTCCCTATACTTTCAAAGACTTGAATTGGGATGAAAAGTATATGGTTAAAATAAGCTGTAATTCTGCATCCAAAGAGTCTGAAGTGTACACAACAACAGATGCCAGCATCAATTACATTTCTAAAATTACCTCTAGTAAAAGTATTGATAATGCCACACGTATCAGTTGGGATGAAGGTGGTGCAATCATTAAAGTAATAAAGGTTACTACAGATGTCGAAGGTGTAGAACCTCGTTTTGTACCAGTAAGTGAAAGTGAATATGAGAGCGGCTATGTCGACATTTATGATCTGACCCCCGAAACTCAATATACATTCTATGCTTATAGCGATGAAGAAATACAAAACAATGATACTTATGCCGGCAAAATCAGTGGTAAAACAAGCATTGCCGCCAACTATGATGAAATGTTTGGAGCAGGAAATTGGATTGACTTGCGTAATCATTCTGACGAAGAAGCTGAAAGTTACTTAACTAATAGCCAATTTTGGAAAGAGACTACAGAAAATATGGGAGTTATCCTAAAAGGTGGCCTTGACTACAAAATGAGTGGAGCCTCATTTGATAAGTCGATCACATTTATGACAGGACCTACTCTTGAATCTAATGCTCGTATTGTTCTCCAAAATGCAATAGGTATTGGAAAAGGTGTAACAATTGACAAGATTCAATTTATAAATGTTGATATATATAGCAAAAGTGCTATTGATATTGATGAAAACGGAAAAACATTTGTAGAATATAACACAGCCAAAGGCTTTGGAGGCCTGCAAATCATTAACGTTAACGGTAGCGGCTCTACTGTCAATAAATTACTTTTCCAAGGTTGTCGTCTTGAAGGTTACCGCGGTATCGTACGTGGGCAAGCAGATTCTGACAACTTTATAAATGTAACATTTGACGGATGCACCATTAACGGTATTGGTGATCAAGGTGTAGTTACAAGTACCAACAAAAAGGGTGACTGGAAAACCGTTACTTTCAATAATTGTACTATAACCAATATTGTTATACTGTGTGATTTCCGCTCTAGTGCAAGTGAATTAACTATCGACATCACAAATTGTACTTTCTGTTATGCTCCTATTGAAACAACAGTCAATGCTAATGCTCCATTATTCCGTCTCAGCAAAAATGCTGTTAAATTAAATATCAATAAGACGCTGTTCGGTCCTTCTATGGCTTCAGATAAAAATGCAGGAGAAGTTGTTATGACTTACACTGCTGGGGCCAAAGGCTCTATCTTTACTGATGCCAGCGCAGCACAAATCAATGTAGCTCTTAGCTTTAAAACTAATTTCACCTGGACCGCTATCGGTGACAAAACTTATCCTATTGATGGACTTCTTGAATTGAGCTTTGATGAAAACACTCTGTGGCAAGGACCGGAAAAAGGTGATTACAAAATCATCGGCAATATTGGAGAATCCGGTATCGGAGCATCCAAATGGCAATAACTTATTTATAGTTTAATATAAGCAAAGAGGGAAATGTACTGCCATTTCCCTCTTTCTGTATTTTTCTAACTATATTTGAATAAAAAAACAACAGCATGAAAAAACTATTATTATATACCATCTTTGCCTGTATCTGTTTACAAGCATTCCCTCAATCTCGTAATCTCCCTTGGGAGAATGGGAAACTGCAAGTATCAGAGAACTCCCGCTACCTTCAACATACCGATGGAACTCCGTTCTTCTGGCTCGGAGATACCGGTTGGCTACTTCCCGAAAGACTGAACCGGGATGAAGCGGAATACTATCTGGAACAATGTAAACAAGCCGGTTTCAATGTAGTACAAGTACAAACAATCAATGGTGTACCTGCAATGAACTTTTATGGGCAATCCTCTATGCCGGATGGATTTGATTTCTCAAACATAGATCGTCCGGGAATATATGGTTATTGGGATCATATGGATTTCATCATTGATGCCGCCTCCCGCAGAGGAATATATATTGGCATGGTCTGCATTTGGGGTGGATTGGTAAAAAGTGGGAAAATGAACGTAGAAGAAGCCCAATCTTACGGTACTTTCCTTGCCAATCGTTACAAAGATCGTCCTAACATCATTTGGATGATTGGTGGAGATATCTACGGAAACATCAAAACAGAAGTATGGAACATGCTTGCTAACACTATCAAATCTATCGACCAGAATCATCTCATGACTTTCCATCCTTTCGGGCGGACTCTTTCTACAGAATGGTTCAATGATACCCCATGGTTGGATTTCAACATGTTCCAAAGCGGACATCGCCGATACGGACAAAGCAAAGAGGATAAAAACAGCCTGTTGCCACAAGGTACAGAAGAGGATAACTGGCGATATGTGGAGCGTAGTCTTTCCCGACGCCCATTACGTCCGGTTATTGATGGCGAGCCTTCCTATGAAGCTATTCCACAAGGCCTCCATGATCCTAAAGAAGGCTTCTGGAAAGACAATGATGTACGCAGATATGCTTATTGGTCTGTATTCGCCGGAGCATTCGGACATACATACGGGCACAGTTCCATCATGCAATTCTTAAAACCAGGAGTAAACCCGGCCTATGGTGCAACAAAGCTATGGTATGATGCACTAAAAGATCCCGGATTCAACCAGATGAAGTACCTGAAAACCTTAATACTTGCTTTCCCCTTCTATGAACGAGTACCCGATCAAGGTTGTATTGCCGGTGAGAATGGTACTAAGTACGAACGCCTTATTGCTACCCGGGGAAATAATTATATGTTAATCTATAACTACACCGGACGTAACATACAAGTCAATCTCAATAAAATCAGTGGAAAAACTAAAAAGGCTTGGTGGTATTCACCCCGCAACGGTAACCTGTCTTATATTGGTGAATTCAGTTCCAATACAGCAACCTTCCAACCCGAAGGCGGTCATATAAACGGAAATGATTGGGTATTGATTATCACAGATGCCAATAAGAATTACACAACTCATTGGCAAAACTAGCAAGAAAGGGGCGTTATTTTTTCAGCCCCTTATCTCTATACTCAGTAGGTGTCATTCCCATCTTCTGTTTAAAGCACTTACTGAAATAACGCGGATCATTGATGCCCACCATATAAGAAATCTGAGTCATGGAATACTCTCCGGTTTCAATGAACTGGACAGCACGTTTAATACGCATTTCTTTGATAAACTCAATAGGAGCCAACCCTGTCAGCGTCTTCAGCTTTTTGAAGAATACCGAACGGCTGACAGCCAACTCTTGCACCAGATCATCCACCACTAATTCACCATTATCCATATTCTTTTCCATCAGGTCTACCAGTTTATCCATAAACTTACGGTCGTTAGGAGACATTTCAGGACCTTTTTCTTCCACTGTTTCTTCTTCGGACGTAGTAGTAGTAGCTCCAGTCATTAAGTTATCGCGATAAATGCCCTGCAGCTTCTGTCGTTGAGTAAGCAGATTCTTTACACGCGCTTTCAGGTAAGTAGCACTGAACGGTTTAGTAATATAGTCATCAGCTCCATACTCCAAGCCTTCCAGTTTGCTCTCAATGGAAGTCTTAGCTGTCAACAATACAATAGGAATATGGCTGGTCGTCATGTCCGCACGCAATTCACGAGTCATAGCTATGCCATCCTTTTCGGGCATCATCACATCACTGATAATAATATCCGGTAAGAATTTCAAGGCTTTACTCCAACCTTGCATACCATCTACAGCTTCCACAATCCTGTATTCGGAAGCAAAGATACTACGCAAGAACAGGCGGAGTTCCGAGTTATCTTCCACAAGCAGCATCGTTCCTTTAGCATCTGTATCTTCTCCGGTCCCATCCGGAAGGCTTTCCTCTTCCGACTGATTGGGGACTTCACTAAGTATGTCCGTCACTTGTTCTGCAACTCCTATACCCACAGTAGTATCATCCTGTAAGAATTCCACTGTTTCATCATAGTGTTCTTTTCCTTTCAGGAAATCTACTTTAAAACAACTACCCTCGCCCAATTTACTATCAACCGTAATAACCGCCTTGTGCATCTCCACCAGTTCTTTCACCAACGACAAACCAATGCCTGTACTGGACTGATTGAACAAGTTACGGTCTACCAGATTTTCAAAACGGACAAACAATGATTTCTTATTATTATCCGCAATGCCTATTCCTTGATCTTCCACACCCACGGAAACCGTCTTTTCATCTTCACGCACCAAAACTGTAATCATTTTCCCATTTGGAGTGTACTTAAAGGCATTGGAAAGCAGATTGAATACTATTTTCTCAAACTTATCAACGTCCACCCACAGATATAATTCCTCCTTCTCTGTTTCAAACAGGAAGTCTATCTGATGTTCTTCGGCAACCGACTCAAAGTTTTCCATGATCTTACGGGTAAAAGCAACTACATTTATACGTTGCACCTGCATCTTCATCTTCCGGTTCTGTATCTTCCGGAAATCCAGAATCTGATTGATAAGCCTCAACATACGGTTCGTATTCCGTTCCACCACCTGCAATTGCTCACGTGCATCAGCCGGAAGTTTCGTATTCGCCAGAACGTATTCCACAGGCCCCGAAATCAGAGTCAACGGAGTACGCAGTTCGTGAGAAATATCTGTAAAAAAGCGCAGCTTCATATCTGTCATTTGTTGCTCTACAGATACTTCATGTTTCAGACGATAAATAGTGAACAGGATATAAACAGCCGTCACAATAATCAGTATAACGAAAAGCACATACAGGAAGTAGGCAAACGGAGTTTCCCAGAAAGAAGGAAGAATCTCAATATTCAGTATGCGCGTATTTTCCGTCCACACCCCGTCTCCATTGGTCGAACGAACCTTAAAGATATAGTGTCCCTTCGGCAAGTTGGTATAGGTGGCAGCACGTTGCTTGCCAACAAAGTTCCAGGCTTTTTCAAAACCTTCCAGAATATAAGCATACTGAATTTCAGAAGGTGCGGAATAATCGAGTGCAGCGAACTGAATCGTGAAAATATTCTCCCGATGGGATAATACCAGTTCTCTCGTATCATCCAAACCTTGTTTCAGAACCGAGCCCTGTCCCGGTTGTACATCCTCATTGGCTATCAATAATTTGGATAATACAATCGGCGGTACATAGTTACTTTTACAAATAGAATCCGGATTAAAGTAAAAGATACCTGTATTAGCTCCGAAAAGTATATTTCCCGAAGCCGTGTATTCCGAAGCCGCCTCACTGAAACGTGCACGAAAGAAAATCTCTTTATCCGCATAGTTTTCAAATGTCTCTTCAGAAGGAATAAATTTACTTATGCCATTCTCAGAACTCAACCACAAATTACCATTCTTATCTTCCTGTATGGAAAGCAGCACATCCGAAGGGAGTCCATCTTGCACTGTATACGATTTGAAAGTGGCATTACCATTACCGTCCAATGACACCAGTTTATTCAGTCCGCCACCAAAAGTTGCAATGAAAAGTTCCTGGTTACGGGTCGATACAATCCAGTGTACATCATTATTGCTCAGACAATGCTCATTATCCGGAACACGCAGGAAATGATGAAACTTCACATCTTCGGGATTCTTGAAATCGGCATCTATCATCAGTGCACCAATGGTGGTCCCTATCCAGATATGTCCTTTATGGTCTCCTGTAATAAAACGGGCTTTGTAGCAATAGTCAATGGGATATCCTTTCAGATTATTACGGTGGTTCACAAAGATTTCTTTTCCATCCTGATCACGTGTCATGTAGTTTACTCCACCGGCAAAAGTAGCTATCCAGATACGTCCGTGGCTATCTTCATATACACAGTAAACATTGTCGTCACTCAAACTATAAATATCCTCTTCCTGATGCTGATAACGAGTCAACTTATAGTGGGATCCATCTTTTTGCTTCTCGGCTTTCACCAGACCATCCCCTTTCGTTGCAATCCAAAGATTTTGTTTGCTATCCTGCAAAATGAAATAGACATTACCACGCAATGGAGTACCACTGTGCGACACTGTACCATTTTCAGTCAAATAGCCCTTATCTACACGTTTCTTATCATATACCCGTAATTTCCCATCTTTCAGACCCACCCATAAATTCTGATCCATATCTTCACAAAGGGCACGAACCTCATTACTCAAAGACTCATAATCATGTGGCATGGGAGTCATCACACGGAACTGGGATGGCCGGAAGGTCACTTTCTCCAATCCTTTAGAATGCGTACACATCCATAAATCACCCTGCCGGTCAGAAAAAGCAGCATGAATTTTATTAGAGAAACGCCAGTCACTTCCTGACAGACTATTATAGAATGGATGTAAACTATTACTTTTCCGGTCAAAATATGAAAATCCACCCCCATAAGGATGTACCCACAGTACACCATTAATATCCTCATGAATATGAAAAGCCGGACGCGAGCGGTCAGTGCTGGTAGGCTCCACCGGTACTTTCTCATGCTTCAGGATCCGTGTACGCGGATTGAAGTGCACCACTGTACCCGGAATATGCTGTTCAAACCAGACCTCGGACGCCTTATCTACATAAACCGAGTGAATAGATGCATTTGGAAAGCGGGAAGCCGGAAAATGTTCTATCGCTTTCGTCTTAGGTTGATATGAGAAAAAACCATCTTTCGCAGTAGTAAATATCAGTTCATTACCCTCCACGCTATTGATAGAAACAATACGGGAAGATGCAGGCAAATTCTGCAACTGAAATTGTCCATTTTCCTTCTGATAGCACCACACACGTCCGTTATCCGAACCAAAATATATTTCCGAATCATATTCCAGACAGGAATAAAAGGCTTGTCCTCCTTTCTTTTCCCGTTCAGCAGCATCTACAAAATAAGATGCCGGAGTGGTCTGTCCTGCTGCCAACATTCCCAATCCATTATCAGACAATATCCATTCATTACCCGAAAGGTCTTCATATACCACAAAAACACGAGTGGCAGAGAATTGTCCTGATTGAGCAGAATACCATTGTGAAGTCAAACTATAATCTTCCGGGTTCGTAGCTATGCGAATGGCGCCTTCCGTTTCGGTTAGCAACCAAACCGCGCCACCCGGAAGGGCTTCTATCTTCGTGACATTAACTACACTGCCCCTTTCGCCTTCAGCCGGAACACGCTCAAATGCTTCCGTACGCGGATCAAAACGATAAGCATGATTATCATAAGTCTGTAGCCAAAGGAAGCCATACTTATCCTCCACCATATGGTCTACACGATTATGACTCAACACAATACGATTGTCAAGCCGTGCCTTATATGTTTTAAATGAATAACCGTTGAACTTATTAATACCATCCCAGGTAGCAAACCACATATTCCCTTTGCGATCTTGCAGGATGCTCATTACTGTATTTTGAGAAAGTCCGTCTTCAGACGAATAATGGGTAAAGAAACAATCCGGTTGTGCTTTTACTGATAATACACACACCAACCCAACTATCAGATATAAGATTTTTTTCATCATAACAGGCTTATTCTATGCGGTAAAGATACGTATTTCATAGAAAAATCATGTATCTTTGTTTAGATTTTAACAACCACTGACCATGAAACGCATTACAACCATTTTCCTAATAGTTCTCTTCGGGCATCTTGGCATAATTGCACAAACTGACACCACCGCCTATGGTGTTGTCAAAAATATGCCTGTCTTCTATGAGCAACTGAAACAGCAACTTACCTTTCCGATGGCATGGGGAAATTCCCCTGTCCGCAAATTTGAGACATGGCGTACCCAGGCACGGGAAACTTTATTAGACTGTATGCAGAATTTACCCCCTGCTCCTGCTGATTATGCCATGGAAGTAATCGCTACCGAACAACGCAATGGATATAAAGCTCAAAAAATACTATTTAATGTATCGGAATGGTGCCGCATCCCCGCCTATCTGCTAATACCTGACGGTGAAGGTCCTTTCCCGGCAGTCGTCATGCTGCACGACCATGGTGCACACTTTTCCATCGGTAAAGAAAAAATGGTTCGTCCATTCGGTGTAAGTACCGAAGTCATGGCAGATGCAGATGACTGGGCATCCCGTTGCTACGACGGACAATATACAGGAGACTATTTTGCCGAACACGGTTATGTAGTACTCTCCATTGATGCCCTATTCTGGGGAGATCGCGGACGGAAAGAAGGAGTGAGCTATGACGGCCAACAGGCATTAGCTTCCAACTTTCTGCAAATGGGGAGTTCATGGGGAGCATTCATCCATATAGATGATGTACGAAGCGCAGAATTTCTGACTTCACTCCCATGTGTGGATAAGAATAAAGTAGGTTGCGTAGGTTTTTCGATGGGAGCCTATCGTTCATGGATGTTAGCTGCAATCACCGATTGCATAAAAGCCTCCGCATCCATCTGCTGGATGAACACTACTGAGTATCTGATGACACTAACCAACAATCAGAACAAAGGGGGATCAGCCTATTCCATGTTGATACCCAACCTGCGTCGCTATCTGGACTACCCGCATACGGCAAGCATTGCGTGCCCGAAACCAACTTTATTTTTTAACGGAAGCCTGGACAAGCTATTCCCGGTAGAAGGTGTGAAAGATGCATATAACATCATGCAGACCGTTTGGCAGAGTCAGAAAGCATCCGACCGTCTGGTTACTAAAATATGGGAAGAGAAGCACTTCTTCAACAAGGAAATGCAGAAAGAGACATTGGAATTTTTCGATAAATGGCTAAAATAAACTTCTATATCTGGTCATAGGCTTATTGTTTGTATTTGCGTTACCGTCCGGAGCACAGCCGGAGTGTGTCTTTAC
>ENA-UEOI01002912-UEOI01002912.1-human-gut-metagenome-genome-assembly--contig:-NODE-2912-length-11046-cov-3.794512_pt1 | contig 11046 bp, 7 predicted proteins | sample MGYA00242883_ERZ507882 | MGnify/ENA primary metagenome ERZ507882 (study PRJEB26167, sample SAMN06115502) | human gut metagenome | host: Homo sapiens | place: China:Chongqing | collected 2015-07-29... | reverse complement strand
GTGGAAACTGCGATATGCATTGATTCCTTATATTATGGAGCAAAGTGAAAAGGCAACCCGTACCGGCTATCCGGTATTGCGTGCATTGATTTTCCATCATCCGGAGGATAAGCTTTGTTGGCATATAGATGATGAGTATTACTTTGGTGATGATTTTCTGGTAGCTCCGGTTATGAATGGTGAGGGATGCCGGGATGTTTATCTTCCTAAAGGAGAATGGGTAAACTTCTTTACTGGTGAATGTTTTGAAGGGGAGTGTTGGCTGAAGAAGGTAGACGTTCCTCTTGAAGAAATGCCTGTATATGTACGTAAAGGCGCTACTATTCCGATGTATCCTGAAGAGGTGGATTGTACGGATGAGATGGATTTGAGTAAAAGTATATTGGTAAAAATAGACGATGCCTATAGGGGATTTTGGGCAGATCGTTAACATTCATAAAACATTGGCAGAGTGTATGAAAACTTGGAAAAGCAATTTAGAAGAGACCAAACAGCATTATTTGGATTGGTGGAATCATAAAGGAATCGTATTAAATATGTGGGAACACTTTCAGGAAGGAGTGGAACCGCATGCCGGGGTGGCAACTCCTCTCCCCCCCGTGGATCTGAATCAAAAGTGGTTTGATCCGGAATGGAGAGCCGGATATCTGGATTGGTATGTGGCTCACAGCAGTTTGATGGCGGATATGCTTCCCGTAGCCAATACGCAGTTGGGACCTGGTTCGTTAGCCGCTATTTTGGGAGGTGTGTTCGAAGGGGGGGAGGATACGATTTGGATACATCCCGATCCGGACTTCAAAGAGGATATTGTTTTTAATTCGGAGCATCCCAACTGGATATTGCATAAAGAGCTTTTAAAGGCTTGTAAAAAGAAAGCTGCCGGACATTACTATGTAGGTATGCCCGATTTGATGGAAGGGCTCGATGTGCTGGCCGCTTTAAAAGGTACAGACAAAGTTTTGCTGGATACCGTCATGCAGCCGGAGGTATTGGAACATCAGATGCAGCAAATCAATGATATCTATTTTAAGGTATTCGATGAATTATACGATATTATCCGTGAAGGAGATGAAATGGCTTTCTGTTATTTCTCATCGTGGGCACCGGGTAAGATGACTAAACTGCAAAGCGATATTTCGACTATGATCAGTGAAGATGATTATCGTCGTTTCGTGCAACCATTTATCCGGGAGCAATGTCGAAAAATCGAGTATACGTTGTATCATTTGGATGGAGTAGGAGCGATGCACCATCTGCCTGCTTTGCTTGAGATAGACGAACTGAATGCTATTCAATGGACGCCGGGGGTAGGCGAACCGCAGGGAGGCTCGCCGAAGTGGTACGATCTGTATAGAAAAATATTGGCTGCCGGTAAGAGTGTGATGGCTTGTTGGGTTACACTTGACGAGTTGAAACCCTTACTCGATGCCATCGGTGGTGACGGGGTGCATATCGAGATGGATTTTCATAATGAAAAAGAGGTGGAACAAGCCATGAAGATAGTGGAAGAGTATACGTCGAAAGTAAATTCGGAAGCTGTTGGCGAAACCGGAGAGAAGCAAAACTCCGTCAATGACACCGAGCTTGAGAAAATAAAGATCGACCGGGTTTCGGAGAAATCTGACGAGGCTCTGCAACCGTTGTTCGACGCTATTGTAGGCGGAAGGCTGGAATCTGCCGTGGAAGTGACGAAACAGGCTATTGCCGATGGGGTTGCTCCCCAGGAAATCATAAATAAATATATGATAAAGGCGATGGGAGAAGTAGGACAGCGTTTTCAGGACGGTAAGGCTTTTGTTCCCCAATTGTTGATGGCCGGTCGTGCGATGAAAGGTGCTTTGGAATTATTGAAACCATTGTTGCAAGGAACGGCTTCTACTACAATTGGTAAAGTTGTGATCGGTACGGTGAAAGGAGATTTGCATGACATCGGCAAGAATTTGGTAGCTTCTATGTTGGAAGGCTGTGGATTTGAAGTGATTAATATCGGTATAGATGTATCGTGTGATAAGTTTGTTGAGGCTGTGAAAGATAATCATGCGGATATTTTGTGTATGAGTGCGTTGCTGACCACTACCATGACGTATATGAAAGAGGTAATACATGCGTTGGAGGCTGCCGGTATTCGCAGGCAGGTTAAAGTGATGATTGGCGGGGCACCTGTCAGCCAGGGATTTGCCGACGAAATAGGGGCCGACGGATATAGTGACAATGCCAACACGGCTGTTTCCGTGGCAAAGGAATTGATGAGCCTTCATCGTCAATAGATAAATGATGTAGAACTTTTTATTTAATACCGACCGGAATGATGCATGTTAAATTTTTAGATACGCTGGATTGGGGTATCCTGATCACTTATTTTTTAATATTAGTAGCGATTGGAATATGGGCCAGCCTGAAAAGGAAGAAAGGGAGCAGTCTTTTTCTTGCAGAGAACTCATTGAAATGGCATCACATCGGTTTTTCCATGTGGGGAACCAATGTGGGGCCTTCCATGCTGATTGCCTCGGCCAGTGCCGGTTTCACTACCGGCATTGTATCAGGCAATTATGCTTGGTATGCTTTTGTATTTATTGCTTTATTGGCTTTTGTTTTTGCTCCACGATATTTAGGAATGCATGTATCCACTTTGCCGGAGTTTATGGGATACCGCTTCGGGCAGTCTACCCGTAATATTCTGGCTTGGTACACCATTGTTACTATTTTGATTTCTTGGCTGGCGTTGACTTTGTTTGCCGGCGGAGTTTTGATCCGGCAGGTCTTTGATATACCGATGTGGCAATCAGCATTGATTCTATTGGTTATATCTGCATTTTTCACGATGGCGGGCGGATTAAAGGCGGTGGCTTATACCAATGTATATCAAATGCTGTTGTTGATCTTTGTGTCGGCAACACTTACAGTTGCAGGAATATACAAGGTCGGGGGGATTGACGCGCTGGTGGATGCCGTACCGGCAAATTACTGGAATCTGTTTTTGTCGAAGGATGATCCGGCTTTCCCTTGGCTTCCCATTATATTGGGGTATCCCATTATGGGGGTCTGGTTCTGGTGTACGGATCAGTCGATGGTACAACCGGTTCTGGCTGCAAAGAATCTGAAAGAGGGTCAGAAAGGAGCTAATTTTACAGGATGGTTGAAGATATTGGATGTTCCTTTGTATATTTTGCCCGGTATTTTGTGTCTGGCACTTTATCCGGAGTTAGCCAATCCGGATGAGGCGTATATGACTATGGTGACGAATTTGTTTCCGACCGGTATGGTGGGCTTGGTTCTGGCGGTGTTGACGGCGGCGCTGGTAAGCACTATCGGGTCGGCTCTGAATGCATTGAGCACGGTGTTCACAATGGATATATATGTGAAAAACTTCAACCCGGAGGCCAGTCAGAAGGAGATTATCCGTACAGGGCATGTTGTGACGTTGGTTGGTGCTTTGTTGTCTGTGGTTATTACAGTTGCCATCGATAGCATCAAGGGATTGAATTTATTCAATATATTCCAGTCTGTATTAGGATTTATCGCTCCTCCGATGGCAGCAGTATTTTTGCTTGGTGTATTTTGGAAACGTACTACTACGTTGGCGGCGAATCTGGCTTTGACCTTGGGAACAGTTTTCAGCATCGGAGTCGGTGTCCTTTATTTATGGGTATTTCCTGTCGGACAATATTCGTTTTGGCCTCATTTCATGATGTTATCATTCTATCTGTTTGTAATTATCAGTATGGGTATGGTATTAATCAGTCTGTTTGATAAACGTTCTTCAAAACAGGTGTTTGATATAAAACAGGTGATGGAGAAAACATCGAAAGGGGTGGTTGTGGCATGGGTATTGCTTGCTGTTGTCATGTTGGGGCTTTATCTTTTTTTCAATGGGCATTCATAGCCTGTTTTGTTATTTCTTTTTCCGGCGATAGCATGCATCGTAAGTACACAGACCGCAGGTATAGTCAACTTTATGTACGGCGGAACCAGTTCCGATGATTCCGCTTACCGATTTGATAGGAATCATCAGGCTGGAATCCGAGAGGTGGATACCACAAGGATGAGGGGATGGAAATAAGGAGAAAAGAAGATGCTGCTCGGAAACGTGCCATCCGCAATAGCCGGGACTGAACCGGTTGGTATGTTTCCACTCTTGGGAGGCAATGTACTTTTCTAATGCAAGCTCCATACAGTCTGCTGTCTTTTCGGCAATGACGCTACCTATTGTATCGGCAATATAGTTTTTTAAGGGATCGTTCTCCTGCCGCAATGTTTGTTGAAACCGCTCGAAATCGTAGCCTGCTGTGGCAACAAAAAAAACAAAACTTTCCGATTTTCTTAATTGCCGGGTTATGATCTTTCCTAAATGAAAGGTGATATGCTCCACGGTTAATGTCTCTTTCATTGTGTCTAATTGTCCGTTTATACTAAAAAAAAGAAAAGACGGACGGGCAATGGCGGAAATTTGTTTTAGCAACTTTTGTGTCTCTGCTTCTATTTCCGGCTCAGGAACCGTTTGATTGCCATATCCCATCATCTCGTAGATTTCGGATGATGAGACAGGCAAATCGGAAAGAGTGAGTTGTTGTTCAATCATTTTCTGGGTTATCTGTTTTGATTGAACTCTTTTAGTGCCTCATAAAAAGCATCGATGTTTTCAGATGGTGTACAAGGAGGAATATCGCAACCGGAAGAAAGGACGAAATTAGGGTACTTTTCGGTTTCTTTCAACAAGTGCAAGGTTTCCGCTTTCATCTTTTCAGGCGTAGCGGCCTTGAATAAACTTACCGGATCAAGATTTCCCATGGCTAATGTCCGGGAAGGAACTTCTTTCAATGCATCTGCCATGTCGATTTTATTCCCGAAATGGTAGCCTGCCGATCCGGTATAAACCATGGCTGCCGTACAGTTTCCGGTATTTCCGCAATTGTGTAGTATCACAGAGAAATATTCATCCTGCACTTTGTCGACTATCTCTTTAATGAATATGGACGAGTATTGCATACAATCCTCATTGGACAATAATCCGGCAGCCGGTTCGGCCATGATGACACCATTGGCTCCGGTAGCTTTCAGAGCCATGCAATAGCGGAGTATGAAGTCTGTACATTTGTGCAATAATGTGATGGCGGCTTGGGGATTGATATAAATGAGCATCATGATTTCGGACATGTCGTAAAGTCGTCCTGCTAATGAATAGGGACCTATGCAACCGGCAAATACAGGCCGGTCGGTAATGTGTCCCGCCGCCAGCATATTGGCTTTCAAATATTGGGGAATCCGTCCTTTGTTTAGAGCGGGGACTTCCAATAATTCAATGGCTGCTTCATCACGAAGCAGACGTCCGCTTACACTGGGAACTTCGTCTTCCGGAAAAACAATTTCCGCACCGAAAGCCTCTGCTTCTACCGTGAGATCCATGATTACCGTGACTGCGGCAGACGGGTATCGGTCGCACAGTGCCTGTATGGCTTCATAGTGTATTTGTCCGTTAGTGACGGCATCGCGTACAGTTTTATGAATGTACTCGATACCCGGGTGTGTCATGATGGGAATGGCACATCGTTGAGGGGTATCGATCTTTTCCTGTATCCAGGAATGCATGTTTATCTTTCCCATATCGTTTGATTTTACTTTTGCTAAAGGACGTATTATAAGCATCTCTTGTACTGTCTCTATTTACTTTTTTTATGCGGAATAAGTACAAAATACCGGTATTTGCGTCTATTCGATATAGAATTATACTACCACATATACATGAAAAGAATATCGATAAGCTTTTGCCTTTTACTGGCGATCTCTTTTGAGTGGCTTTCCGCACAGGAACATAAATTATGGTACGACCGTCCGGCTCAGGTATGGACAGAGGCTTTGCCTTTGGGAAACGGGCGTTTGGGTGCTATGGTATTTGGAAATCCGGCTGTGGAACAGTTACAGTTGAATGAAGAAACTCTTTGGGCCGGTCGTCCTAATAATAATGCAAATCCGGAAGGGTTGAAGTATATTCCGAAAGTAAGGGAATTGGTTTTTGCCGGTAAATACTTGGAAGCGCAAACACTTGCCACAGAAAAAGTAATGTCTAAAACAAATTCCGGTATGCCTTATCAAAGTTTCGGAGATCTGCGTATTTCGTTTCCCGGGCATACACGGTATCGGGATTATTATCGGGAGCTAAACTTGGATTCGGCCTGTGTGAAGGTAGGCTATCGGGTAGACGATGTTAATTACCTGCGTGAAATGTTTACTTCGTTTACCGATCAGGTGATCATGGTACGGTTGACAGCCGATAGACCCGGAAAGATAACGTTTAATGCCGTGTTGACTACGCCCCATCAGGATGCATTGGTTGATACGGATGGAGAATGTGTCACGCTCTCCGGAGTGTCTTCGTGGCATGAAGGGTTGAAAGGGAAAGTCGAATTTCAGGGACGTTTGGCCACAAGGGTACAGGGTGGCGCCGTTTCATGTAGAGATGGCGTTCTCACGGTGGAAGGGGCCGATGAAGCAGTTGTATATGTTTCGCTTGCCACCAACTTCATCAATTACAAGGATATCAGCGCTGATCAAGTGGAACGTGCCAGACAGTATTTGGAGAAGGCTATGCAAAAGAACTATACGGAAGCAAAGCAGTCTCATATCGATTTTTTCAAAGCGTATATGGATCGTGTCAGTTTAAATCTGGGAACGGGGAGTACGGAGCAGTTTCCTACCGATAAGCGGGTAGAAAAATTTAAAACAACCCATGATGCCGGTTTGGTGGCCACCTATTTTCAGTTTGGCCGCTATTTGCTGATCTGTTCTTCCCAACCGGGCGGACAACCGGCCAATTTGCAAGGAATATGGAATGATAAACTTTTCCCTTCGTGGGATAGCAAATACACTTGTAATATTAATGTGGAGATGAATTATTGGCCTGCCGAGGTGACCAATTTGAGTGAACTCCATGAACCGTTGTTTCGGATGACGCGTGAAGTTAGCGAGACTGGAAAGGAGACGGCCGAAATCATGTATGGTGCGAAAGGATGGGTACTTCACCACAATACGGATATATGGCGGATTACCGGTCCTTTGGATAAAGCACCTTCGGGAATGTGGCCTTCGGGTGGAGCTTGGCTTTGCCGGCACTTGTGGGAGCGATATCTGTATACGGGCGATGTAGAGTTTTTACGTTCGGCTTATCCTATTATGAAAGAGGCGGGGCGTTTTTTTGATGAAACTATGGTGAAAGAGCCGTTGCATAACTGGTTAGTGGTGTGTCCGAGCAATTCTCCGGAGAACACGCATGCCGGAAGCGGTGGTAAAGCCACGACTGCTGCCGGGTGTACCATGGATAATCAGTTGGTATTTGATTTATGGACATCAATCATTGCTACTGCCCGGTTGTTGGGAGTCGATACTGAATATGCCGGTCATTTGGAAGAACGCCTGAAGGAGATGCCACCTATGCAAATCGGCCGTTGGGGGCAGTTGCAGGAATGGATGTTCGATTGGGATGATCCGGATGATATTCACCGGCATGTTTCTCATCTGTATGGTTTATTTCCCAGTAACCAAATATCACCGTATCGCACTCCTGAATTGTTTGACGCGGCACGTACTTCGTTGATTCATCGCGGAGATCCGTCTACAGGATGGAGTATGGGCTGGAAAGTTTGCTTGTGGGCACGTTTGCTCGATGGGAATCATGCTTATAAACTGATTACAGAACAACTGACTCTTGTACGGAATGAAAAGAAAAAAGGAGGTACGTACCCTAATCTGTTTGATGCTCATCCGCCTTTTCAGATCGATGGGAATTTCGGATGTACTGCCGGTATTGTGGAGATGTTGATGCAGAGTCATGATGGTTTTATTTATCTGCTTCCTGCTCTTCCGGATGTATGGGAAGAGGGAGAAATAAAGGGTATCGTGGCGCGCGGTGGCTTTGAAATGGATATCCGGTGGAAAAAAGGAAAAGTAGAGCAGGTAGTTATCCGTTCACGACACGGTGGAAACTGTCGGTTGCGTTCCTTGAATCGATTGACCGGAGAGGGGTTGCAACCGGCGGAAGGGAATAATCCGAATCCCCTGTATCGTACTCCTGAAATAGCGGCTCCATTGATTAATGTACAAGCTAAACTTCATGAAGTGAACTTACCTGAAACCTATTTGTACGATTTGCATACAGAGCCGGGAAAAGAATATAGGATTATTGGTAAATAAATCAGATGACAAATATGGATAAAAAGATGATTAAATGGATAATTCCTCTCTTGCTGATCGGAGGTTTCATATCCTGTACGAATGGTGGAAAAGAGGAAAAAGAGACTTGGAGTGTAAAAATGGCGCGTTCGGAGATACAACGTTTCCCGGAGCCCTGGATGATCGAGAAAGCAAAGAAACCCCGGTGGGGATATACACACGGACTGGTGGTAAAGTCTATGCTTGAGCTGTGGAAACATACAGGAGACAGTACTTATTACGAATATGCAAAGATCTATGCCGATAGTCTGATTGATGAAAGCGGAAGGATACGGACGATGAATTATCTTTCATTTAATATTGATAATGTGAATCCGGGAAAGATATTGTTTGATTTTTATGAACGCACACGCGATAGTCGGTATAAAATAGCGATGGACACGTTGCGCAAGCAGATGGCGGAACAACCCCGTACCCGGGAAGGCGGTTTTTGGCACAAACAGAGGTATCCTCACCAAATGTGGCTGGACGGCATTTTTATGGCTTCTCCTTATCTGTCACAATATGGGACGGTGTTTGGTGATACGACAGTATTTGCCGATGTCGTGAATCAGATCACTTTGATAGCCCGTAAAACGTATGATCCTGCCACCGGATTGTATTATCATGGCTGGGACGAAAGCCGTGAGCAGGCTTGGGCTGATAAGGAGACGGGGTGCTCACCGAACTTCTGGAGCCGTAGTATCGGTTGGTATGCTGCTGCTTTGGTAGATGTACTCGATTATCTGCCCGGAAAAACGGCCGGAAGAGATACGATATTGACATTGATCAACGGTCTGGCGGCTTCATTAGTAAAATATCAGGATCCGGTGACGGGCGTGTGGTATCAGGTAATCGACAAAGGTGGCAGCGAAGGAAATTATTTAGAGTCTTCGGCTACTGCTTTATTTGTCTATTTCTTTAGTAAGGCTATTCGTGAAGGATATATCTCTACGGATTATAAAACGATGACAGACAGGGCTTTCAACGGTATGTTGAAGGAGTTCATCAAAGAGGAGCAGGATGGCTCTTATACGATAACGAATTGCTGTGCGGTAGCCGGGTTGGGTGGCGAACCGGTATATCGGGACGGAAGTTATGAATATTATATATCTGAACCGGTTATCGAGAACGATCCTAAATCCGTAGGAAGTTTTATTCTTGCGGCTATCGAATATGAAAAGTTAAACCATAAATAATTACGTAATATAACAACTAATGGATAAAAAAGAGTTTTTTTTTAGCTGGCTGGTTTTATTGGCTTTGTCTTTATTCGGTGAGAACGTTGCTGCGCAAAAGAAGGGAGAACGGTTGCCATGGGAAAATGGGAGGTTGGTCGTTTCGGAAGAGGGGCGTTATCTGAAACATGAAAACGGAACACCGTTCTTCTGGCTGGGAGAAACAGGATGGTTGCTGCCGGAATGTCTGAACCGGGAGGAAGCCGCTTATTATCTGGAGAACTGTAAACAGGCCGGATATAATGTGGTGCAGATACAGACCATGAATCAGGTTCCTTCCATCAATATATACGGCCAATATTCATTGCCTGATGGATTTAATTTCAAAAACATCGACAAGAAAGGAGTTTACGGCTATTGGGATCATATGGATTATATTATCAAAACAGCCGAGAAGAAAGGAATTTATATTGGTATGGTGTGCATTTGGGGGACACCTGTCGATGACGGATTAATGAATGTGAAAGAAGCACAGGCCTATGGGAAATTTCTTGCAGAACGCTATAAAGATGCACCCAATATCGTCTGGATGATCGGTGGAGATATACGCGGAGATGTGAAGACGGATGTTTGGGAAGCGTTGGCTCGTACTATCCGGGACATTGATACTCATCATCTGATGACTTTCCATCCACGGGGAAGAACCACTTCGGCTGCATGGTTTAATAATGCGGACTGGTTGGATTTCAATATGTTTCAGAGTGGGCACAGGCGTTATGGACAACGTAAGGGAGATGGTGATTATCCGATTGAGGAAAATACGGAAGAGGATAACTGGCGTTTTGTAGAACGCAGTATGGCTATGAAACCGATGAAGCCCGTTATAGACGGTGAACCCATCTACGAAGAAATACCGCACGGTCTGCATGATGAGAACGAATTACTTTGGAAAGATTATGATGTACGCCGGTACGCTTACTGGTCTGTATTTGCCGGTTCTTTCGGACATACGTATGGTCATAACTCCATCATGCAGTTTATCAAACCGGGTGTAGGTGGTGCTTACGGAGCAAAGAAACCCTGGTATGATGCTTTGAACGATCCCGGTTATAATCAAATGAAATATCTGAAGAATCTGATGCTGACCTTCCCATTCTTCGAACGAGTACCGGATCAGTCTGTCATCGCCGGACAGAATGGCGAACGTTATGACCGTGCCATCGCAACACGCGGCAATGACTATCTGATGGTATATAACTACACCGGACGCCCGATGGAAGTTGATTTCAGCAAAATCAGCGGTGCCAAGAAGAACGCATGGTGGTACACAACCAAGGATGGTAAACTGGAATATATCGGTGAATTTGACAACGGTGTGCACAAATTCCAGCACGACAGCGGCTACAGCAGCGGAAACGATCATGTCTTGATTGTAGTAGACAGTAGTAAGGATTATGTGAAGAAAGACTGCTATCAAATTGACACTCATGAATAAAAAGATACTTATATTATCATTCTTATCTGTTCTGTTTCTTGCAGCAGGTCCGATACGTGCAGCCATAGACGTAACCAACCTGCGGACAGAGCAGCTAAAGAATCCGTCGGGTATCGATACGCGCCAACCCCGTCTGGGTTGGCGTATCGAATCGGACGAACAGAATGTGAT
>ENA-UEOI01002909-UEOI01002909.1-human-gut-metagenome-genome-assembly--contig:-NODE-2909-length-11056-cov-68.112579_pt1 | contig 11056 bp, 6 predicted proteins | sample MGYA00242883_ERZ507882 | MGnify/ENA primary metagenome ERZ507882 (study PRJEB26167, sample SAMN06115502) | human gut metagenome | host: Homo sapiens | place: China:Chongqing | collected 2015-07-29... | reverse complement strand
GGGCTAACGATTCCCACTATCAGGGCTCGTTCGGGACTTACACCCTATAGCGCACGCCCATGCTGGGCGTACAAAAATTCCGTATAACCCTTTCGGATTATACGGAATCTCTTCTATCTATTTGTTACAGATTATTTTACTTCCTCAAAGATAATCATTACTGAATATCAATACATTATATATTGCTTGGTACAGATATGATTACTTTGCTCCAGTTACTACATATTTAAGCCTTAGAAAAAGCAGAAAAACCGTCACAGGAAAACTTTAACTTAGTTTAACTATGCTATTTTGTGTGATTTCTGTTTTCTCTTGTTTTCAAATAGTCTTGGATATTTTCTCTTGTTATGGTTTTGTTTTCAAAAATCACTGATTACTATGTGATTGCAAAAATACACCTACGATTTGTCTATCGTTTTTTATGAAAATCTATTGTACCTTTGCATAGGGAAAATAAACAATAATAGGTATGAAGCAAAAGAAACACATACTACTCCATTCGCTAACTATTGAAGTCATGGCAGTGCTACTGGCCTCAATGGTCGCTTTTCAGATTTGCGATAAGTTTTGCATACGGATGAGCTTGCTACCATTTGTTATGGTTGCCGGGTATGTGGTTCTGAAACTTTTATATAACCTTTGTATATTGGTTTCAGGGTACATCATTGAAATTCTATCAAGCCCCAAACTGGCATTGGTAGAAGCACCATCAAGTGCTGATGCCTCAGAGTCTATTTCAAACAAGGATGGTATTCAGAAGAGGCGTATGGAATTATTCCACTACGAATACCAACAAGAACAGAAGCATTACCAGCAGCAGAAAGAAAAGGAAGAAGATGCAAAACTATGTGCCATCTTAAAATATACCCGAGATTCGTTTAAACCATTAGACTTTGATGAATCCGAGATTTTTCAAATCTGCGAATGTGTCCGATATTTCGTTATCAACCGTCAGGTTCTAACCATGACCGAAATCCGTATTAAGAAGCATTCTGCCGCCACGCAAATATCACTAAAGAACTTTGCTTGGAACATCGCATTTCAATATAATATAGGTGGCGATTTGACCACCAATTTTGTAATGACAACATTCTCAGAATGGTTCTCCAACTGCACATTTGACACTGTAAGAAAGAATCTACGAACGACCTCGGGACGACATAAGATTGAAATTGACGAAAATATTTTGGCAAAGTACAATGTACAGACTCATTAGCAAAATTAAATTTATGCATGTTTCGTATAATAAGATTAGGCCAACCCCTTATCATAGATGACATTCAATAGTTCGTTTGCTAGTTTGGTATCTGAAATTTTAATAATACTGTCTTCTTCTGTTGAATATCCAAGAACATTAACACTACCATACCAGATGGCCGTTTTATCAATGATACAGGCGCATAACGATAGTTTTGGAACAATCCTTATGAATAACCCTTGATTCTTTAGATACTCGGTTTGTTCGTTCTCGGTTGTTGTAAGAATAGCAACATCAATACCATTTGCCTGAAGTTCAAGCAAGTTTTTTATAAGCGCGTTCCGCTCTACACGGTAAAGTCTTGGAGATGATATTACAACAGATTGATTTGAGTTTTTCAATTCTTGAACAATGGAATAACGGAACGTATTCCCATTGAAAATTTGCCATTCACACGATGATAAATGCAAGTCCTCGGTCGCATCAAATAAAGTTGATACTTCTTTCGTAAGAACACGATAACCAATGGCTGAATATCCCTTTAGCCGTTTACGATACATACTTTCGCACACAGGTTCGTGTATGTCAATATAATCATAAACGCAAACATCTGTTTTACCTTCATTCTCTCTATGCAATCGACCTGCATATTGGGCAACCAGTCCTTTCCACGAAATAGGAAGAGCAAGGAATAGTGTATCAAGCCTTGGGTAATCAAAACCCTCTCCTACATATTTTCCTGTAGCTACTATTACAAGAGGCGCATCCTGTGGTATATCCTGTAGTTTTAGTAGAATTTCACGCTTATGTTTGGTCGTACCCTCTCCTGTAAGTTTTATGACATTAGTCACTTGTGGTTCAAGCATCTCCGCAAGTATTTCAACATGAGAGGTTCTACTTGTCAGTATGATAGGTGTACGACCTAATGCTACTGCGTTGAGAACATCTTCTATGATGAGATTATTTCGCACCTCTGATTCCGCAAGTGATTGCGAAAGTGCCGTAAATGTCTGCTTGTCGTCTGTAATTGGCCGATACGAAGTAAATCTCGGCACAAGATAACGTTGGAACGATTGTTTTTGTATTTGCGCTTTGGCATCAGCAGAAAATCTAATCGGGCCACATTGCATAAAAATAATTGGTTGAAGTCCGTCTTTGCGGATAGGAGTGGCGGTAAGCCCATAAACATAATGAGCCGTAACGTGTTTCAGGACATTTTCAAAGGTTACAGAGGATACATGATGACATTCATCAATAATGACCATTCCATAATCTTTCACAAAAGGCTTGACTTCACCATCTTCAAAACATGATTGCATGAGAGCCACATCAACAACTCCATGCAATACTTCCGACTGGAGAAAAAATTTTCTTTCGACCACGTTTCTTAGGTGCGTTATCCTCTACGAAATCAATGTCAAGAAATTCAGAAAGGCGTTCGTGCCATTGCATAAGCAATGCTTTAGAGTGTACCAGGACAAGTGTATTTATCTTTCTTCGGGCAATCAAAGCTGCCGCTGTAACGGTCTTTCCAAAAGCGGTTGTTGCCGACAATACTCCATTTGTATGGGGCATAAGTGAATTAATGGCTTCTAACTGCTCATCACGTTCTCTACCCTTAAAGGCTACCGAAATAGATTTGCCATGGTTAGTTTTATCAATTATCTCGTAATCAATACTTAGAGATGATAACATGGCTATTATAGCCTCTTCGCACCCCCGAGGCATAACAAGAAACTCATCATTGAAATCAGCGCGACAGATAATGCGAGGGATGTTATATGTTGAAATACGCATTGCCTGCTTATTGTAAAAATCCGGATTCTTGAAGGCGGCGAATCGCTTCAATTGATTAATCACCTTGCTAGAAATTGAACTTAATGGGATATAAATATTATCGGATTTGTTGATTTTAAGTTTACCATTAAAGTCTATCCGTGCAACTTCTTGTACAATAGGTGTTTCCCAAGGCTTTGTTTCTGAAGATATGGCTAATGCTCCAAAATCCTCTTGTTGATGTTCACCCAACAATCTATCCACGACACATTCATCAATTCTCTTGACATTGTACAAGTATGCCCATTGGTCTTTGAAAGGAAGAAATTTATCATCAACAAAAACGCTGTTTCTCACTTTTCTTGCTCTACCTTGTAATGGCAATGCTATCAGATTTCCAAATCCTCCTTCCGGTATTCTATCTTGGTTTGGAAAGAAACGGTCGTATGAATCAAACGAAATTCTCCCATTACGCTTCATAGCTTCTGTAAGAATGATGTTCCCAAATCGTCTCACTTTGTAAGCAGGAATCGCATCTGTGAAGAAGACCCATACATGCGCTCCGTTTCCAGACCTTGAACGCTCAATGCTATATGGGACACCCCAATCTCGGCAAACTGAAACGAATGCCAATACATCATCCTTATATCCATGAGCACAGTTCTTATCATCAAAATCAGCACACAGAAAAATACATCTATTATCAGAAGTGATAACATAAAGCCCAATCACATCGCACCCATTTTCATCCTTCCCTTCCAAATGACGATATATGTCTTGACTCGTCAATGAAGCGAAGTTTCGGTTGGGGCAATCTGCACATTTGTGTTTCTTCTTATCACAAACTCCTCTACGCCATTCGTTAATACAAACAGGTTGGTAGCCTCCTTTTTGAGTTGTTCTGCTAAACCATCTTCTGGCAAAGACGTCTTCTCTGCCCTTGAAGTAACTGTGAAACAACTCTATTTTCTCATCTAGGGAGAGACAGACAGAAGGAAATGTAATAGAAGAGAATACTGATTCCACATCCATTCTATTTTGAGTGGAATAGGTAATGCCATATTGTTGAAGGATTGATTTCAATTCTTCGTTTTCCGCAAGAAGGCTGTCGTATTTTCTGACAAGTGTGTCGTATTTCTCCTTAAAGTTATCCATCGTACGCTTAGAGATTCTTTTGATACTTACAAAAATACGAAAAAGGATCCAGACTATTGAATATAATTCACTATATTTGCAGAATAAAATTATATCTAAGAATGAAGCTAAATAGAATAAAGACAGTCTTGACAGACAAAGGTATCTCGCAGACATGGCTAGCCAAACAACTTGACAAAAGTTTCAGCATGGTTAATGCTTATGCTTGTAATAGAATCCAGCCCAATTTGGATACTTTGCAGCAGATTGCGGAAATACTTCAAGTGGATTTAAAAGAATTGATAACGGACAAAAACGAGCGTCAATAGCGTTTGTCGTTATCTATTATTTTTACATTACAACTTCTGATAATATAAAAATATAGGAATATATGACACCGGAAGAAAAGGCTCGAATTAAAATTGACCAATGGCTGACCGAAGCCGGTTGGAAAGTTATAAACCGAGAAGAATATGAACCGACTTGTACGGCTGTAGCCATAAGGGAAGGATTGCTAAAAGGTAACCTTGAAGCCGATTATTTCCTTTTTATAAATGGAAAGGCTGTTGGTGTGCTTGAAGCCAAGCGTGAAGAAACGGACGCTTTCTCTGCAAAAGTGTGTGAGCAAGCTGCACTATATGCTAAAAGTGTACCCAATATCTACCAAACGTATCAGAAGCCATTACCCTTTATCTTTACCTCCAACGGCAAGGAATTATATTTCTGTGATTTTCGTGAAAAGGATGCTTGTTTCATCCAAATAATGACTATACCCACACCGCACGAACTGGTTAAGAAGTTGGGAATAAATGATTATTTTGCCGGACTACCTACTCTGCGCAAAAAAGGGTTGCGTGATTGCCAATATGAAGCCGTTACAGAACTGGAGAAAAGTTTTCGCACAGGTCAAAATCGTGCATTGATGGTTCTTGCCACAGGTGCAGGTAAAACATATACGGCTTGCCTTGCTGCATATCGTATGTTGTCATACACTCCTATGCGTAGAATTTTGTTCCTTGTGGATAGAAACAATCTTGGTAAGCAAGCCGAGGGAGAGTTTGGTACATTCCGATTGACCGAAAACGGAGATGCTTTCAACACTATCTTCACAGTCAATCGTCTTCGCTCTGCTTCCATTCCTGCTGATAGCAATGTAGTCATATCAACCATACAACGCCTTTTCTCTTTCTTGAAAGGAGAAGCCATAGAAGATACGGATGATGATGACGACAACGAACCAACGGAAGAAGTCGCCTTGCCTGATAATCCGAATTTGCCTCACGATTACTTTGACATGATTATCATAGATGAGTGCCACCGTTCTATCTATGGCAACTGGCGCAAGGTACTTGAATATTTTGTCACGGCTAAACTAGTTGGACTGACAGCAACCCCTATTCCAGAAACAATGGCATTCTTCAATGACAATCGTATCGTCAACTATACTTTGGAAAAGAGTATTGTGGATGGTGTGAACGTGGATTGCCGTGTATATCGCATCAAGACAGAAGCTACCGAAAACGGTGGAGCCATATTGGAAGGAGAAAAAGTAAAAGAGGAAACCCGCTATACAGGAGAGATAAAAACAATCAGCAACAAAGAGACAAAGACCTACACCAATAAAGAGCTGAACCGAAGCATTATCAACCCGGCACAAATCAAACTGATACTCTCCACTTATCGCGATTCGGTCTATACCGAGATGTTCAACGACCCACAGCGTGAACCCAATATGGACTATCTGCCCAAGACTTTGATATTTGCTCTCAACGAAGCCCATGCCACCAACATAGTGCAGATAGCGAAAGAAGTGTTTGGACGTACTGATGACCGTTTCGTTCAGAAAATCACTTATTCGGCAGGGGATAGCAATGAACTGATACGACAATTCCGAAACGATAAGGATTTCCGTATTGCCGTGACTTGCACATTGGTTGCAACAGGTACGGACGTAAAACCGCTGGAGGTGGTGATGTTTATGCGTGATGTAGAGTCCCAACCTCTTTATGTTCAGATGAAAGGTCGTGGCGTGCGTACCATCGGAGATGAGCAGCTACGCAATGTTACTCCAAATGCCTTTAGCAAGGATTGCTTTTACTTGGTGGATGCTGTGGGGGTTACAGAACACGAAAAGACTGTCCCTACAGCAACTGATGAGCCTACGACAAAGACCATTACCCTCAAAGAATTGTTGGAACGGATTAGTCATGGCTATATCCCCGATGAATATCTGAAACGCCTGGCGGCAACGCTTGCCCGAATCTATAACAGAGCTGATAATTCACAACGAAAAGAGTTTGAGAATTTGGCTCACGATGATATGAAGGAATTGTCAGCAAGAATCTACACTGCGCTTGAAAACGACACACTTCCTCCTTTTATAAATGCAAATGAGTCCAATAGCGAACGCAAAGGATTGGTTTCTCCACTTGCAAATCATGCGGATGCCAGAAGATATTTGCTTATCCTTGCTGCCGGATTTGTCAATACATTGCTGCCGGGCGAGGACACGCTTATCTCAAAAGGTTTCTCCGTAGAAGAAGCAAAAAGTACGACGGATGCATTCGAGGAGTTCTGCAAAGAACATAGTGACGAGATAGAAGCTTTACGCATTATATATAATAATGAAGGAGAGCCAATCACTTATTCAATGTTGAAGGACTTGGAGAATAAACTCAAAATGGCGAATAACCATTTTACGTCCAAACAGCTTTGGAACTCCTACGCCATAGTCAATCCAGCGGTTGTAAGACGTTCCACAACAAAGGAAGAAAGTGATGCCCTGACCAATATCATACAGTTGGTTCGTTTCGCTTACCATCAGATTGAAAAATTGGATAGCGTGGTTACCACCTCCAAGCAATACTTCAACTTGTGGCTGGGACAAACGCAACGTAACATAACAGACAAACAGCGAGAAGTAATCAGCCGCATTGTAGATTATATTGCATCCAATGGAGCTTGCACTATTAGAGACATCCGAGAGGACGATGCAACCCAAGCGGCTCAAATGATACGAGCCTTTGGTAATATGCAGAAGGCAGACGAGGCTTTGCACTCACTTTACGCATTTGTAGTTTTAAGAAAATCAGCATAATATAATGGCAACAAATAACGCAACGGAGCAATCGCTCACAAAAAAGGTTTGGAATTTGGCAACAACCCTTGCCGGACAAGGCATTGGCTTCACCGACTATATCACTCAACTGACCTATCTTCTGTTTTTGAAGATGGATGCCGAGAATGTAGAAATGTTTGGAGAAGAATCAGCTATACCTACTGGTTATCAGTGGGTGGATTTAATCTCTCTTGATGGATTAGATTTAGTCAAGCAGTATGAAGATACACTAAAACAGCTCAGCGAACAAGAAAATCTGATAGGCACAATTTACACCAAGGCTCAAAACAAGATTGACAAGCCCGTCTATCTCAAAAAAGTCATCTCGATGATCGATGAAGAGCAGTGGCTCATCATGGATGGAGATGTAAAGGGTGCTATCTATGAAAGCATTTTGGAGAAAAACGGTCAGGATAAGAAGAGCGGAGCTGGGCAATACTTTACGCCTCGTCCATTGATTAAGGCAATGGTAGATTGCATCGCTCCACAAATGGGCGAAACGGTTTGTGACCCGGCTTGTGGTACTGGAGGTTTCCTGCTGACGGCATACGACTATATGAAAGATCAATCCGCCAACAAGGAAAAGCGTGACTTTCTGCGTAACAAAGCTTTGCATGGAGTAGACAATACACCATTAGTTGTAACGCTTGCTTCCATGAACCTCTATCTGCATGGTGTCGGTACAGACCGAAGCCCGATTGTATGCGAGGATTCTTTGGAGAAAGAGCCTTCCACGCTTGTTGATGTGATTCTTGCCAACCCTCCTTTCGGCACTCGTCCAGCAGGTTCGGTAGATATTAACCGTCCCGATTTCTATGTCGAGACAAAGAATAACCAGTTGAATTTCCTCCAGCACATGATGCTGATGCTCAAAACAGGAGGACGTGCTGCGGTGATATTACCCGATAATGTTCTTTTTGAAGCCGGAGCAGGTGAAACTATCCGCAAACGCTTGTTACAGGATTTCAATCTTCACACCATCCTGCGCCTACCCACCGGTATTTTCTATGCTCAGGGAGTGAAAGCCAACGTATTGTTCTTTACAAAGGGGCAACCCACTAAAGAGGTTTGGTTCTATGACTATCGTACCGATGTGAAGCACACTTTGGCAACTAACAAATTGGAACGCCATCACTTAGATGATTTCGTTTCCTGCTACAATTCAGGTAACTTAGCCGAACGAAAAGAAACATACGATGCCGAGAATAATCCACAAGGACGTTGGCGCAAATATGCTGTGGACGAACTATTAGCTCGCGACAAAACCAGTCTCGACATCACTTGGATTCGTCAAGGTGGCGAAGTGGACGACCGCTCATTATCGGAACTAATGGATGAGATAAAGGAGAAAAGCGATACTATCAGCAATGCCGTGGCTGAGCTGCAAAAGTTATTGGCTAATATAGAGGAGGACTAAACTTTATGGGCAAAGACATCATCACAAACAATCAAGAAATAAACGACTTGTTTCAAAAAGTTGTTGACCTTATCACTCAGGCAAGGAAACGTGTGGCGACAACAGTCAATATCGCTGAAGTCTATACAAAATTCCATATTGGCCAATATATAGTGGAATATGAACAAAAGGGAGAGATTAGAGCTGAATACGGAAAGGCTGTACTGAAAGAACTCTCCAAACGTCTGACTGACAGGCTCGGAGACGGTTGGGGATATTCAACTTTAAAAAATATCAAACAGTTCTATTTAGTTTATGCGAAAAGGCTAAACACTGTTGAGCCAATTGAAAACAGCAAACTTAGTTTGCAAAATGAGGAAAAGAAATACAATCAAGATTTAGTGCAGGATAAAAAGGCCAAACACTGTTTAGCCTTTTCAGAAGAATCATTCACTCTTTCGTGGTCACACTATCTAATATTGATGCGTATAACAGACCCAATGGCTCGAAGATTCTATGAAATTGAGTGCCGACAACAAGATTGGAGTGTGCGACAGCTCAGCCGGCAAGTGGCATCTTCGCTTTACGAACGTCTTGTGCTCTCACGTAATAAAGACGAGGTGATGCGATTGGCACAAGAAGGACAAACTATAGAAAAGCCATCTGACATTATCAAGAACCCCATTACATTAGAGTTTCTTGGTCTAAAGCCTGATGCTGTATACTCGGAAACTAAATTAGAGAATGCCATTATCAGCAAGATGCAGCAATTCCTATTGGAACTTGGCAAGGGATTTCTTTTTGAGGCTCGTCAAAAAAGATTTACATTTGACGAACAACATTTCTATGTTGACTTAGTGTTCTATAAACGCTTGCTGCAATGCTATGTGCTTATAGACTTGAAGATAGAGAGGCTTACCCATCAAGATCTGGGACAGATGCAGATGTATGTCAATTATTACGATCGCCACGTCAAACAAGATTTTGAAAAGCCGACAATTGGCATCCTACTGTGTAAGGAGAAAAACGATGCACTTGTGGAACTTACCTTACCTAAAGATGCCAATATATACGCCTCGGCATATCAGCTCTATCTTCCAAACAAAGCTTTATTGCAGGCCAAGGTAAAGGAGTGGATTGAAGAGTTTGAAGAGAGTGAAGAAGAGAAACAAATAAACAAAAACTAATTGTGCAGCCAAGAACTGCACAAACTGTCCAACCAAAAATTGGACAAATAGATTAACTGGTATGGATACTAAGAAATTACGTCAAAAGATACTCGACCTTGCCATTCATGGTAAACTCGTTCCTCAAGACCCAAGCGATGAACCTGCATCAGTTCTCCTTGAACGTATCAAGGCAGAAAAGGAGCGACTCATAAAAGAGGGGAAAATAAAAAAGAGCAAGAAATCTGCAAAGGCTTCCGATACGCCCCATTATCCGTACTTGTTGCCCAAGGGATGGGAATGGTGTAAGCTGGAAGACATTGCTTATGTCGCTTCTGGAAGTACACCAGCGAAGACTTGCTTTGTAGAAACAGGTGGGATTCCATATATAAAGATGTACAATCTTAGAAATCAGCAAATAGATTTTAATTATCACCCTCAATATATAACAGAAGATACACATAATGGTAAACTTCAACGTTCACGAACAGAAGTGGGTGATTTAATAATGAATATTGTTGGACCTCCTTTGGGTAAACTTGCGCTTATTCCACCAACACTTCCACAAGCAAATTTCAATCAAGCGGCGGTGTTGATACGTCCCTATATGTATAAGGAAATATTGGCTTTATACCTCAAATCATATTTAGAAGAAATGTCAGAAATTGATTCTGTTACAACACGCGGTTCTGCTGGACAAGTTAATATTTCTTTGACACAATCTCAAAATATGAGGATTCCTCTTCCACCCCTTTCAGAGCAGCATCGTATAATTGCTGAAATAGAGCGTTGGTTCTCATTGATTAGCATTATAGAAAGTAGCAAGAATGATTTGCGAGACACCATTAAACAAGCTAAAAGCAAAATTCTTGACCTCGCCATTCATGGCAAACTTATACCACAAGACCCAAGCGATGAACCTGCCTCGGAACTGCTAAAACGCATCAACCCGAAGGCAGAAATCACTTGTGATAACGAGCATTATCCGCAGTTACCCCAAAAATGGGCGGTATGTAAACTTGAAGATATTGTAAGTTATGAGCAACCTGCTGCTTATATCGTTGACTCAACAAATTATGATGATGATTTTCCCACACCCGTTTTAACGGCAGGAAAATCTTGTAACTATTCTATTTTCCGCCACGACAATTTTATCGGCTGTTTTTCAGCCGATAAAATAAAAATGTCCGCAAGAAAATATTTTTGTTTTAACATTCCGGTTTATAAAAACATGGCAGAAGGGCTTTTTTGTCGCAGTCCTTACCATG
>ENA-UEOI01002904-UEOI01002904.1-human-gut-metagenome-genome-assembly--contig:-NODE-2904-length-11080-cov-2.431700_pt1 | contig 11080 bp, 11 predicted proteins | sample MGYA00242883_ERZ507882 | MGnify/ENA primary metagenome ERZ507882 (study PRJEB26167, sample SAMN06115502) | human gut metagenome | host: Homo sapiens | place: China:Chongqing | collected 2015-07-29... | reverse complement strand
GGTAGTTAGATAAACGAATTGCATCAGATGCCCGAAAAGGTTCTGATGCAATTTTTGTTTTTATAATCAAATTCAATGTTAATTTGTAGCGAGAATCAATGTTCTTCCGCAAGCAATCGTTCAAATTTTATGTTAAAATAAATTTTGTGAATGTCGCAAATTTGTACGCATTGCGTGTAATCTTATGCGTTGTATATAGTCAGGCAAACACGGTTAGTCCCTACGAAAATAAAAAAAACACGGTCGGAATCCTTGCTGGAAAACCGACCGTGTTTTTTATGAATTAATCATCAATATTGTAAAATCGTTTTGCGTTGTCGCAGGTGATTTGCAGAAGTTCGGAAATGCTCATATTACGCAGAGATGCGATTTTTTCTGCGGCATAGATAATCATAGAGCTGTCGCAACGCTTGCCACGGAACGGCACGGGCGCCATATACGGAGCGTCGGTTTCGAGCAGAAGCCTGTCAAGCGGAATTTCCGAGGCGACCTCAAGGCTGTGACGGGCATTTTTGAATGTAACAACACCGCCGAGGCTGATGTACATTCCCATACGAACCGCTTCACGCATAAGCTCAACACTGCCCGAAAAGCAATGAACCAGCGCATTTGGTTTGTATTTTCTCAGAAGGTCGTACACATCACCGTGAGCCTCACGATCGTGAACTATAAACGGCATTTCAAGGTCAAGAGAAAGCCTGATCTGTTCCTCAAAAACACGCTTTTGCAAGTCTTTCGGAATATCCCAATGATAATCAAGCCCTGTTTCGCCGATTGCGACAACCTTTTTATGTTTTGAAAGCTGTGCAAGCTGTTCAAGATAATTGTCCGGAATATTTTCGAGATTTTCGGGATGAAATCCGACTGCGGCATACATAAAATCATATTTTTCGGCATATTCAATGCAGGTTTTTGCCGTTTCAAGGTCAACCGCATTGTTGACAATTCCGCACACACCCTTTGTGTGAATGTTTTCCAAAAGCTCAAAACGGTCATCGTCAAACCATTTGTCGTCATAATGCGCATGCGCATCGAAAATGTTGTTGTAAAGTGACATCGGTGTATCTCCCTAAAAGTATGGGCGGTCATTGACCGCCCACATTGATGAATTTATATGTCCATACACATATGTTTTGATATAACATATGTGTATTCAATTTTGCACGCAATGCGTGCAATCGTGTGCATTGCACACGAATGGGAGAACACGGTTCTTCCCTACAAAATCATACACAACTTCCATAACATCACATAATCATATTTAAACATAAAATTTAATCAAAACTGGTGTCCGATGAACACCCCTGCTGATTAAACAAAAACAGTCGGGAAGACAATGCTTTGCATTTTGCAAATTGTCTTCCCGACTTTAATTTTACATTTTTAGTTATAGAGTTCCGCTCGGGCATTTTATTTTCGCCCTTATAAATACTATCTGCACGAACCGGGAACGGCGGCTCGCCGTTAGTGTCTGTATTCGTTTAAGATATCGTCAATTTCGCTTTCGTTCGGATCTTGCTTTCTGTCAATACCGGAAAGGTACTTGTCATAATCAAAATCATCGTCATCTGCTGTTTCGGTTTTCTGCGGTGCAGGTGACGGTTTGCGTGCAGGCTTGCGTTCCTGTCTGTAAGGTGCTTTTCTTTCGGACTTTTTGCTTGATGAAGTCATGTTCTCAAGCTCTTCCTTTTCACGGCGCTTTGCCTCAAGGAGCATTTCCTCCGCTTCCTCCTGTTCTGCCTTTTCTTTCTGACGGCGCTTGTCACCGAAAGCAAGGTCGCCGAGGAAAAGTCCGAAAATTCCGGCAACAAGATAAACTACGAGGAGAATAAGGTTTGTTGAAAGTGTGCTTGAAGAAAATCCGCCGTTGTAGATGAGCATACTCGGAAGATAAATAATCGGCGCAATGAGTGCAAAGAGGAAGTCAAGTCCGTGTTTTGAGCAGTAGTGTGCCGAACAGCCGATTGCCGTAATCGGGAACACACAGTCATATGCAACGGGTGAAAACTTCTGCATTGCGCCCGGAATAAACACAAGCGGCAACAGCATATAAACAAGCAAAATTATTACCGCATAGGGAACATATTTTTTAACCATATCTGTCATAACGGTTAATCTCCAATCTTTGAAATTTTATTTTAAATCATGCATATTTATTATACATTGATACATTTAAAAAAGCAAGAAATATTATACCGAGTTACCAAGCTGTTACAGAGGATAATGTAAAATGTTTGCAAAGTGGATTTTTAGCGGATAAATCCGTTGACATCGGACATAAAAAAGAATAAAATAAATATGTACGGGCTTTTGTCCGAATTTAAATGCGAATGAGGTGAAAACTTAATGGACGCAGACGGTAATAAAGGCGCTGTACCCGGGCGAAGTTGCAACAGAATGTGCGCTTGTGCGTTCATTTTGTTTTATTGATTTTGCTTTGTATTTTTATTTTAATTTGAATTGATTTAATTTAATACTCAGGGTGACACCGTCTTTACTTCCAATTGAATTAAAAAGGAGGAAAAGATGATGGAACAGGTTAACGTAACCCTTACCGAAACTATCAAAGTGTTGCTTGATGACAAAAAGTTCAGCACTTTGCGTGACATTTTGATTACGATGAAACCGTTTGACATTGCGGCGGTTTTTGAAAATCTACAGGATGAAAAAATGCCGATTCTGTTTCGTATTCTGCCAAAGGAGCTTGCGGCGGAAACCTTTGTCGAAATGGATGACGAAACTCAGGAATTCCTTATCCACGGCTTCAGCGACAGCGAACTGAAAGAGGTTGTCGATGAGTTATTTGTCGATGACGCCGTTGACCTTATTGAGGAAATGCCTGCCAATGTTGTAAAGCGTATTTTAAGACAGGCCGACAAGGATATGAGAAAGCAGATTAACGAGCTTTTGAAATATCCCGAGGACAGCGCAGGCTCGATTATGACAACCGAGTTTATTGTGCTTCGTCCCGATATGACGGCTGAAATGGCTATTAAAAGAATCAGAAGAACAGGTGTTGACAAGGAAACAATCTACACCTGCTATGTAACCGATGCCAACAACAAGCTTATCGGTATTACCACCGTAAAAGACCTTTTGCTTGCCGAAGATGACGAGCTTGTAAGGTCGATTATGGAGGAAAATGTTATCTCGGTAACTACTCTTGCCGATCAGGAGCAGGTTGCCCAGATGTTCTCAAACTATAACTTCCTTGCTCTTCCTGTTGTTGATAACGAAAACCGACTTGTCGGTATCGTAACAATTGACGACGCTATTGATGTTATTCAGGAAGAGGCTACCGAGGATATCGAAAAGATGGCTGCCGTATTGCCGTCTGACAAACCGTATATGAAAACAAGCGTTTTCGGTCTGTACAAAAAGAGAGCGCCGTGGCTGCTTATACTCATGCTTTCGGCAACCTTTACAAGTGCGATTATCTCATCATTTGAGGCTGTGCTTGCAAATGTTTTGATTCTCTCATCGTTTATCCCGATGATTACGGGTTCGGGCGGTAACGCAGGTTCTCAGGCGTCGGTTTCCGTAATCCGTGCGTTGTCGCTCGGTGAAATTCATTTCAGGAGCATTTTCCTTGTGCTGTGGAAAGAATTCAGGGTGTCAATTCTTTGCGGTATTACCCTTGCGGCGGCAAACTTTATAAAACTGCTTTTGTTTGATCTCAACGGTCAGGAAAACGCATTTATGATTGCCCTTGTAATTTCGCTTACGCTTGTCGGCACAATTATTATGGCAAAGCTTGTCGGCAGCAGTCTGCCTCTTTTGGCAAGCAAGGTCGGCTTTGACCCTGCCGTTATGGCGAATCCGCTCATTTCAACAGTCTGCGACTCGCTTTCATTGCTTATCTATTTCGGCGTTGCAAAGTTGATTTTGCATCTGTGATTTTTTTAAAATTGAAAGTTGAAAATTGAAAATTGAAAATTGCGCTCGGCGGTGTGCCACCGCAATCTATTCGAGAAAATACTCGGATATAGGAATTGCATCAGATGCCCGAATACGGCATTGATGCAATTTTTGCTTTATTATGAAAGTAAATGTATACTCTGTAGTGGAGAATTTGGTTTGTTAACGAAATTATAATTATTATAAAACTCTTGGATATAATTTTTGTTTATACCCAGACCTCCAAAAAAATGATAGTCTTAAACGACAAAACCCACCAAAACAGTATTGTATGCAAAAATTATTTATGCTATAATTAATCAAGTTTAACAAAACCATTACCGAGGTGTTTATATATGAAAATAAGCAATTTATTTAACAGCGGAAAAACAGTTTTTTCTTTTGAAGTATTTCCGCCTAAAAAGACCTCTCCGATTGAATCGGTTTACGGCAAGCTTGAAGAAATTTCGGCTTTAAAGCCTGACTTTATCAGCGTAACATACAGTGCAGGCGGCAGCGGTTCAAAGAGCCGTACCTGCGAAATCGCAACAAAAATCAAGAGAGATTTCGGAGTTGAATCCGTGGCACACCTCACCTGCATTAACAGCACAAAGGCTGATATTGACCGCAATCTTGCACTCTTTAAGGAGAACGGCATTGAGAATATTCTTGCACTCCGTGGTGACAGGGTTGAAGGTGTTGAACCGCAGAAGGATTTCGCTTATGCAAGCGATTTGTGCAGATACATTGCGTCACAGGGTGATTTTGACATTGCCGGCGCTTGTTATCCCGAGGTTCACAGCGAGGCAACCGATGAGGTTGAGGACATTCACAACCTTCGCAAAAAGGTTGAGTCGGGTGCAAGCCACCTTATTTCACAGCTTTTCTTTGACAACTCCGTTTACTATCGCTTTCTTGAAAGAGCGAAGATTGCAGGCGTAAATGTTCCGATTGAGGCAGGTATTATGCCTGTAACAAGCAAAAGTCAGATTGAAAGAATGGTTTCAATGTGCGGTGCAAGCCTTCCTGCAAAATTTGCAAAGATTATGCAGAAGTATGATACAAGACCCGAGGCTTTGCGTGACGCAGGCATTGCATATGCGGTTGACCAGATTGTTGACCTTATCGCACACGGTGTTGACGGCATCCACCTCTACACAATGAACAACCCGTATGTTGCAAGAAAAATTACGGAGGCGGTGTCAAGTCTTTTATGATAACACTTGACAGATTAAACCGAAAAGAGGCTATACGCTACCTCGGCGGTGCAGGAATCAGCCTTAATTACCGCATGGATGTGCTGATGGATGAATGCGAAAAAGAAATACTGAAAACAGCAGAGCCGAGATTTCTCTATGTTGAACGCAAAGCTCCGTTTGACGATATTTTACTCGGCAATGATATAAAAAAGCACCTTGAGGGTTGCCACACAGCCGTTATGATGTGTGCTACAATCGGTTCGGAAATTGACAAGCTTATCCGTATAAGTCAGATTTCCGATATGGCAAGGGCGGTTGTGCTTGACAGCTTTGCAAGCGTTGCCGTTGAACAGGTGTGTCAAAAGGTTGACGAAATCCTTGCTGAAAAATACAGCGGAAAGTATATGACCTTCCGTTTCAGCCCCGGCTATGGGGACTATCCTATTGAGATGCAGAAGGAGTATCTGAGAATACTTGACGCTCCGAGAAAAATAGGTCTTACAACAGGCGACAGCTGTTTGCTTGTGCCGTCAAAGTCGGTTACGGCGGTTCTCGGAATTTCAGACAATCCGATTGAACGAAGAAAACGAGGGTGTGCAATTTGCAGTATGAAAGGCAAATGTCGCTTCAGAAGAAATGGGGAACATTGTGGTGTTTAAGAATTTTTCAAACTTTAGTGAATATCTCAACCAAAAGAATTTTATTCTGCTTGACGGTGCAACAGGAACTCTAATTCAGAAAAGCGGTGTAAAGTACGACCATGTGCCTGAGGTGCTGAACATTACTCACCCCGAGCTTATCGAGAGCTTTCACAGGAGGTATATTGATGCCGGTTCTGACATTGTGTACGCAAACACCTTCGGTGCAAATGCCTACAAGCTTCAAGACAGCGGTTACAGCGTTGAAGAAATCATCGGCGCCGGTGTTAAGATTGCAAGAAAAGCCGTTGAGGGTACAGACGCCCTCGTTGCCCTTGATATCGGTCCGATAGGTCAGCTGCTTGAACCTGCCGGTTCAATGAAATTTGACGAGGCTTACGAGTATTACAAACAGCAGATTCTTGCCGGTAAAGATGCCGATGTCATAGTTTTTGAAACAATGACCGACCTCTACGAGCTTAAAGCCGCAGTCCTTGCCGCAAAAGAAAACTGTGACAAGCCTATCCTCACAACAATGACCTTTGAGAGAAACGGACGAACATTTACGGGTGTATCGCCTGCCTGTGCGGCTGTCACTCTTACGGGACTCGGTGTTGACGCTCTCGGCGTAAACTGTTCACTCGGTCCGGACGAGCTTGAACCTGTTGTTTCCGAGATGTCGAAATACACAAATCTTCCCCTTGTAATCAAGGCTAACGCAGGTTTGCCCGATCCTAACAGCAACGAGTACAACATTATGCCCGATAAATTTGCCGAGTGCGTTTGTTCACTCCTCAAATACGGTGTTAAGGTTATCGGCGGATGCTGCGGAACGAATCCCGATTATATTGCAAAAATTAAGTCGGAGGTTGCCGACAGAGAATATCAGCCTCAGACAAAGAGCGTTGACACAACCGTTTGCAGTTCAACGACGGTTGTCGAAATCAACGGTCCGAGAATTATCGGCGAAAGAATTAACCCCACAGGCAAAAAGCTGTTTAAGCAGGCGCTTGTTGAAAATAATATTGACTATATCCTCACTCAGGCTCTCAGTCAGGTTCAAGGCGGTGCGGAAATTCTTGATGTCAATGTAGGTCATCCCGAAATTGACGAAAAAAAGATGATGGTGCGTGTTCTCAAGGCTATTCAGAGTGTGTGTGATGTTCCGCTCCAGATTGACTCCACAAAGCCCGAGGTTATTGAGGCAGGACTCCGCTATTACAACGGCAAACCGATTCTGAACTCCGTAAACGGTGAGGAACAGAGCCTTGCAACGGTTCTTCCTCTTGTCAAAAAGTACGGTGCGTCTGTTGTCGGACTTGCACTTGACGAAAACGGTATCCCGAAAACCGCCGAGGGCAGATTTGAGATTGCAAAACGAATTGTTGAAAGAGCCGAGGCTGTCGGCATTGACAGAAAAGATGTATATATCGACTGTCTTACTCTTACGGTTTCCGCAGAACAGGCGGCTTGCCGTCAGACTCTTGAGGCCTTGCACAGAGTAAAAACGGAACTTGGCTGTAAAACCTGTCTCGGTGTATCAAACATTTCGTTCGGACTTCCGAACCGTGAGCTTGTCAACAGAACTTTCCTTACAATGGCTATGGAACAGGGACTTGATTTGCCGATTATCAACCCAAATGTTGAGTCGATGACAGGCGCTGTAAGAGCATTCCGTGTGCTTAACGGCATTGACAAGAACTCGCTTGAATTTATCAACGCATATAACGATGCTGTTCCTGCCGCTCCCGTTAAAAAGGCAGATAGCAATGTTGATATTTTTGCGGCTGTTTATAACGGACTTAAAAACGAAGGTGCAGCCGCAACCGCAAAGCTTCTTGAAACAACTGATGCAATGCAGGTTGTAAACGAAATGCTTATCCCTGCACTTGACAGAGTGGGTGAAGATTTTGAAAAGAATAAAATCTTCCTTCCACAGCTTATCCAAAGCGCAAACACAGCTCAGGAGTGCTTTGATGTAATTAAAAAGCACCTTACAAAGACAAGCGGAACTCCCGTAAGCAAGGGCAAAATTATTGTGGCAACCGTAAAGGGTGACATTCACGATATCGGCAAGAACATTGTAAAGGTTCTTCTTGATAACTACGGCTACACAGTCGTTGACCTCGGTCGAGATGTTGATCCCCAGCTTATTGTTGATACTGCCGTTGAACAGAATATTACAATGATAGGACTTTCGGCTCTTATGACAACAACCCTCAAGAGTATGGAAGACACAATAAGGCTTGTAAGAGAATGTAAGGAACTTAAGAATCCCGATGGCTCAAGCAAATGTACAATATTTGTCGGCGGTGCGGTTCTTACAAAGGACTATGCTATGAAAATCGGCGCTGACTACTACTGCCGTGACGCAAAAGAAAGCGTTGACACGGCAAAGCTCGTTCTCGGCTGATTTAGTGACATATATCGTCAAATGTTTATTGAATGTATGCCCTGCCTGTGATAAAATGGTGGAAGGATGATTTTTGTAATTACCGCTTTTTGCGGAAAGGATGAACTTTATGCGAGGATTATTTAACAGATTCGCCAATTTTATGCAGGGCAGATACGGCACGGATAAGTTCAACAATGCACTCTGGGTGCTGTTGCTTATACTGTGGTTCGTGAATATTTTTGTGTGGAACCGTGTTGCAAGATACATCATTGACGGAATAATGCTCTTGATTATCGTGCTTATCTGTTTTCGTATGTTCTCACGCAACATTGTTGCAAGAAGTGCCGAAAACAGAAAATTTCTTCCGATTTACAATGCGGTAACAGGTTGGTTCAAGCTGACCTTCAAGAAAATTCGTGACCGCAAGGACTACCGTTATATCAAGTGTCCCGTGTGCAAGGCGCAGCTCCGTGTTCGCAACAAAAAAGGCAATCATACTGTTCGCTGTCCGAAATGCGCGTTACCGGAATACCCGTCATCGAAGCGACCACTTCGCAGATCGCCTGCTCGTCGATCTCTACCGGACATCGGGTCATCTGCTCTTTCCACTGCGTTTCCATCTCTTGCAGGCGGCTGCGCAGCGCGCTTTCACGGTTTTTCAGCGTGGCGGCCGCGTCGTAATTCTGCATTCGGATCGCTCGGTTCTTTTCGGCGCATACCGTCTCGACGTCGCGTTCCATCGAGGCCAGCGGTTCGGGCGTCTTGACTTTGAACACGTGGGCGCGGCTGCCCGCTTCGTCCATCACGTCGATCGCCTTGTCCGGTATAATGAACGCAGTGGTGCGATTCGTAGTGTTTCTTGATGTTGTTCAGCATACACAGCGTCTCTTCGGCCGACGGCTGTTCCACGATGATCTTCTGAAAACGCCGCTCCAGCGCGCTGTCGCTCTCGATATTTTCGCGGTATTCGCTCAGGGTGGTGGCTCCGATGCACTGCAGTTCGCCCCGGGCCAGCGCCGGTTTCAGGATGTTGGCCGTGTCGAGCGACCCTTGCGTGCTGCCGGCGCCGACGATCGTGTGGATTTCGTCGATAAAGAGGATCACGTCGCTGCCGGAGAGTTCCTTCAGCAACAGGTTGATCCGTTCTTCGAACTGTCCGCGGTATTTCGTCCCTGCGACCAGCGAGGCGACGTCCAGCGAGAAGATCCGTTTGTGCAGCAGTGCGTGCGGGACTTTCTTCTGCGTGATCCGCAGCGCCAGCCCTTCGATGATGGCCGACTTCCGCCGATCAGCACCGGGTTGTTCTTTTTGCGCCGGCCGAGGATCTGGATCACCCGTTCGATTTCGGCGTCCCGGCCGATCACCGGGTCGAGTTTGCCTTCGGCCGCGCAGTTGGTCAGGTCGACGCCGAACTGGCCGAGCATACTGTCTTTGGCCGCCGGTTGCCCGTCGGTCACGGCGATACGCATGACTCCCGATACGAGTCGTTCGGGGTGTTCTCCGTTCTCTTCGCCGAGCAGCGAGAGATATTGCATATCCTCGTAGTAGTCCTCGTTGGGAGGCATGTCGCCGAGGTAGGAGACGATTTTTTCCGAAGTCACATTGTACAGCACCAGTATCCGCGAGCTGCGCGAGCTGCGGTCGTCGACGATGACCTGCAACAGGTGTCCCGTGTTACAGGTGTCCTGCACCATGCAGGGGCCGGACATACGCATCTGCTCGAGCAGCGCGTTTTCGTCGAAACGAACGTCCGGACAGGAGATGTTGAGCGGGGCGTCCGGCAAAACGACCGGGCCCAGTTCCCGTTCGAGACGTATTTTGATCTGATAAAGTTCCCATTCTTTCAGCAACCTTTTCAGCAGGTGAGATGCGTGCCCTCCTTCCTGTTTCAAGATAGCCAGAAACAGGTGGTCGAGGGTTACCTCATCGGCGTGACGTCGGCGTGCTTCGCGGCATCCTGCCGCAAAAACAGCCTCCAGCGTCTTTGTTTGCTTTACTTGCATAGCGTTTTCTCTAATTTTAATTTCGTGAAGATAACGCCGGAATATTCGGGTTTATTATGATGTCGGACGCCGGGGCCATTCTCCGACTTCCAGCTCCCGGATGTCCTCACCGTCGATTACGAGCCGTATGGCCGTCCTTACCTGGTGAAAGCCAGCAATCCCTGCGGCCCCGGGATTGATATGAAGAAGACTGTTTTTTTTATCGTACATTACCTTCAGAATGTGGGAATGTCCGCATACGAAGATTTTCGGCCGGTGCATCCGCAGTTGCATTTCCACCCCGGAAGCATAGTGCCCGGGATAGCCGCCGATGTGGGTTATCATCACCGGAACCTGTTCGCATTCGAACAGCTCCCACCGCCGGAATGCCACGCGCGTCTGCCCTCCGTCGATGTTGCCGTACACGCCGTGCAGCGGCCTGAAGGCGGCAATGGCGTCGGCCGTTTCGATGGAGCCGAAGTCTCCGGCATGCCATAGTTCGTCGACGTCTTCGAAAAATTTCCGAAGAGGCTGATCGAAAATACCATGCGTGTCCGAGAGAATTCCTATGCGTTTCAAAGCCGGTGCGATCTTAAAAATTGTGCGGGAAAACGATTACCTTTGTAAAGATAACATTTTTTCTTTATGCAGACAAATATACCATTGGCGGAACGGTTGCGTCCGCAGTCGCTCGACGACTACGTCGGACAGGCCCATCTGGTCGGCGGCGGCGGGGTGTTCCGCCGCTTTCTGGAGACGGGCAACGTGCCGTCGTTTATCCTGTGGGGACCGCCGGGAGTCGGCAAGACGACGCTGGCGCGGCTGGTGGCGACGGCTCTCGACCGGAAGTTTTTCACGCTGTCGGCGGTCAATTCCGGCGTGAAAGAGGTGCGCGAAGTGATCGAGCAGGCCCGCAAGAGTCATTTCTTCAATACGCCGGCGCCGTTCCTGTTTATCGACGAAATCCAC
>ENA-UEOI01002901-UEOI01002901.1-human-gut-metagenome-genome-assembly--contig:-NODE-2901-length-11083-cov-3.194985_pt1 | contig 11083 bp, 8 predicted proteins | sample MGYA00242883_ERZ507882 | MGnify/ENA primary metagenome ERZ507882 (study PRJEB26167, sample SAMN06115502) | human gut metagenome | host: Homo sapiens | place: China:Chongqing | collected 2015-07-29... | reverse complement strand
CAGGCAGAAGGGACTGCGCTTTAAGAGCATTATCCTGACAGCCAAGGAGAAGATCTGTTTTCAGGGTCATACGGAGTGCAATCCGGAGCAGTGCCCTTATGCAAAGGGGCATTTTGACCGTGTCAATGAGGCTATCTATGATCTTCTGACCCACGAAGAGAGCTTTACCAGAAGCAAAATAGAAGAATATGCCCTGAAATATCGGGTATGCCCTTTTGAATTCGGACTGGATTTAAGTCTGTTTGCAGATGGAATTATCGGAGATTATAATTACCTCTTTGATCCCCATGTGTATCTGAAGAGATTTTTCGGGGACGGCAGTCAGGGGAATTATGTATTTCTGATCGATGAGGCACATAACCTCTTAGAGCGGGGCCGGGAGATGTACAGTGCACCGCTACGGAAGGAAGATCTGTTGGAACTCAAGCGGGAGATCAAACAGACAATCACGTCGGAAATGGAAGAAGCAGCCCAGAAAAAGCGTGATAAAGACGGGATTTCCGGGCAGATGACATTAGAAATGACAGGTATGTCAAAACAACTGCCACAGGAGATTACCCTGGAGGAAACAGACGGTACCGATTCCCTCTATGTAAGGGGACACAAAGGGAAAAAGTCTGACGGAAAGAGTACCTTTGTGCGGGAAGGCTATGCGGAACGGATCAGCCAGCTGCTGGAGAAGTGTAACGCACAGCTGCTGTCCATGAAGCGGGACTGTGACGGGTACCGGCTGGTGGATGATATTGACATGCTGGTGCAGCCCTTGACCAGACTGCACGCTGTGATCAGTGATTATCTGGAGGAGCAGGAGAAGGTCAGCCTGGAAGTACGGGAGAATCTGCTGGACTTCTATTTCAAGCTCAGTCATTTTCTGGATATTTACGAGAGACAAGATGAAAACTATGTGAAATATACCAGATTGTGTGAGGATGGCAGCTTTGAACTGAAGCTGTTCTGCGTGAATCCCAGAGAAAACCTGAAGGAATGCATGCTCAGAGGACGCAGTACGATCCTTTTTTCCGCTACCTTCCTGCCCATCCAGTATTACAAGAACCTGCTGGGCGGTGAGAAGGAGGATTACGAGGTGTATGCCCACTCGGTGTTTGATCCCGAGAAGCGTACCATACTGATCGCCGGGGATGTGACCAGCAAGTTCAGCAGAAGATCCCAGGAAGAATACTACAATATTGCCCGTTACATTCACGAAGTGGTGAAGAACCGGCACGGCAATTACATGATATTTTTCCCGTCCTATTCCTTTATGAATCATATTTACGAGATCTATGAACAGTATTTTATGACAGAGGAAGAAGAATGTCTCGTCCAACAGGAATCCATGAATGAGGAAGAGCGTGAATACTTCCTGAATCGCTTCCGGGGCAATGAGGAATGTGACCTGCAAAGTCTCATCGGTATGGAGATCGAGGAGGAAGAGGAGCAGACGCTGATCGGCTTCTGCGTGCTGGGGGGAATCTTCGGAGAGGGCATCGATCTGAAGAAGGACAGTCTGATCGGAGTCATTGTAGTAGGAACCGGACTGCCCCAGGTAGGCTGTGAGCGGGAGATCCTCAAGGGCTATTTTGATGAGGACGGAGAGAACGGCTTCGATTATTCCTACCGCTATCCGGGAATGAATAAAGTATTGCAGGCGGCAGGCCGCGTGATCCGGACGGCGGAGGATGTGGGTATCATTGTTCTGCTGGATGATCGGTTTCAGCAGTATTCCTACCGGAGATTATTCCCCAGAGAGTGGGAACAGGTGCAGCCTGTGACCGTGGATACGGTAGCCAAAAAGGTGGAGCGCTTCTGGGATGCCTGGTTGTGGCAAAAGGGATGATTTTCAATGTGATACACGAGTTGATATCCGATATGACAATCCACATAACCACATATGACACATGTGTATATGTGGATAAGTCGGTGGATTTTGTGGATTATTTGTGGTTTTACACAGAAAAAACGACAGACGGTTCAAAAATGGTGTATAATAGCAAAAGAACCGTTGTGGATAAAAAAACAAAACGGTACTGGATCAGTCAATGAAAGGTATGGTGACTAATATGTGGGCTTATGAAAGTGTTTTTTATCAGATCTATCCCATGGGATTCTGCGGAGTTCCTTTTGAAAATGACGGAGTACAGAGACATGAGATCAAACGTGTGGAGGACTGGATCCCCCATATGCAGAAGCTGGGAGTGAACGCGGTATATTTCTCCCCGGTATTCGGATCGGATACTCATGGTTACAATACCAGAGATTATCGTAAGATCGATGTGAGACTGGGAACCAACGAAGATTTTAAGGAGGTCTGCGACGCATTGCACAGGGCCGGGATCCGGGTCGTGCTGGACGGTGTGTTCAATCATGTGGGCAGAGGCTTTGCCCAGTTCCAGGATGTGATCCGCAACCGGGAGAATTCACCGTATGTGAACTGGTTCTACCGGATCGACTTCGGTGGCAATTCCAATTACAACGACGGACTCTGGTATGAGGGCTGGGAAGGCTGCTTTGATCTGGTGAAGCTGAACCTGCAGAATCCCGATGTGGTGAACTATCTGCTGGACAGTGTCAAGGGCTGGATCGATGAATTCGGTATTGACGGTCTGCGACTGGATGTGGCTTACAGTCTGGATGAAAATTTCGTCAGAAGACTGCGGGAAGTAACCAGCGCTTACAAACAGGATTTCTTCTTATTGGGAGAGATGCTTCACGGAGACTACAACCGTCTGATGAACGATCAGATGCTGCATTCCGCAACGAACTACGAGTGCTACAAGGGACTTTACAGCAGTTTCAACAGTATGAATATGTTCGAGATCGTACATTCCCTGTTACGTCAGTTCGGACCGGAGAACTGGACCCTGTATAAGGGCAAGCATCTGCTGTCCTTTGTGGACAACCACGATGTGACCCGTGTGGCAAGTATTTTGAACAACGAGAATCATCTGCCGCTGATCTATGCCATGGCATTCGGTATGCCGGGCATTCCCTGTGTCTATTACGGAAGTGAATGGGGCTTCAAGGCCCGCAAGGAAGACGGCGATCCCGCTCTGCGTCCCTACTTTGATAAGCCGGAGTGGAATGGTCTGTGTGACTGGATCAGCAAGCTGACAGAGGCAAAGAAGCATTCGGAAGCATTGAATTACGGTGCTTTCCGTTCAGTACTGCTGACCAATAAGCAATGCATTTTCGAAAGAAAGTCGGAGCATGAGAGAGTCATGGTGGCTATCAATGCGGATGGAGCGGATTTCATGGCGCATTTTGATGCCGGCTGCGGCACGGCGGTGGATCTGATCACCGGAGAGAAACATGACTTTGGCGGCGGCAGTCTTCTGCCGGCGTACAGTGCATATTTCTGGCTGATGGAAAACTAACAGAGCATCCCCGGTTATGATGGCAAAGCCATTGTGGAATCTTTGGAAAGTCTTTAGAATTTCTTACGGTTTCTCTATATTGACGCATGATATTATATGCCGTATAGTATAGCTACAGAGCAATACTATACGGCATATAATATTGTAAGGAAAGGCGGATAGCCGCAAATTTCAGAGAGGAGCGATAGGATGCTTTTTAATACAGGAGCAGCTCTGCTGGATGCTATCGTGCTGGCGGTGGTCGCCCGGGAACCGGAAGGAACCTATGGGTACAAGATCACCCAGGAGGTCCGGCAGGTGATCGAATTGTCGGAATCCACCCTGTATCCCGTGCTTCGGCGATTACAGAAGGACGAATGTCTGGAAGTCTATGACCGGGAATGCAGTGGCAGAACGAGGCGTTATTACAAAGTCACCAGCAGAGGCTGGGCGCAGCTTCATTTATATGAAAGTGAGTGGCGCAGCTACAGCGATAAGATCACGGGATTGTTTGAAGGAAAACTAAGTGACAGGTCAGAGGCGTAAACAGGCGCAGATGGGAGAACATAGTAGAATGAATAGAACGGAGTTTATGAGGCAGCTGGAAAGTCTGTTGCAGAATATTTCCGCTACAGAGCGGGAGGAAGCATTACAATACTATAATGAATATTTTAATGATGCGGGTCCGGAAAATGAACAGAACGTTATTGAGGCTTTGGGAAATCCTGCCAAGGTGGCGGAAAACATCAAAAAGGACATTTTCGGGAACGGTTATGGAGAGAATATTTACCAGAAGATCAATGCGGACAACCGTGCGGTGATCACTTATCCGGCGGATTCCGGCGCGGAGAGCGGTGCCGGAGAGGCAGGCTTTGGGCAGGAAAATGAAGCACAGGCAGCTGGAGCAGTGTCCTCTCGGAAAAAAGAAGGAATGTCCACCGGTATGATCGTGTTGATCGTAATTTTATGTATTTTGGCATCTCCGGTGATCCTGGGAGCAGCTTCCGCCGGTATCGGCGTGGCGGCAGGGCTGATCGCTGCATGGCTCGGTCTGATCGTTGGTTTCGGGGCAACGGCAGCAGCACTGATACTGATTCTGATCGCACTGGTGGTTGCAGGGATCATCAGTCTGTTTACGCATCCCTTCGTGGGAATGGGGCTGATCGGTGCCGGACTGATCTGCGGAGGTGTCGGACTTCTGTTCCTGATGTTGACCGTGGCCATGGCGGGAATCGCCACACCGGCGATCTGTTGTTGGATCGGAGGATTATTCCAGAAAAGAGGTAAAGCAGAAGCATGAGAAAATTTATGAAGGGCTGTGCCATCACAGCGTTGATATTTATATTATTGGGACTGATCCTGGGAGTGAGCGGAAGCCTGGGGAATGGCTCCACGCATTTTTCGCCGGGGGAGATCCTGTCAGCGGTTACCCTGGGAAGAATCTCCGAAGAAAAGGTAGATGACTGGAGTGACGGTGTGACGGAGCAGATCCGGGAAAATATGGGCGAAGTGCACTATGATCTGGAGGACAAGGTGGATTATGACTCAGATTATGAAGTAAAGTCGGGAAAGATAGAGCTGTATGTTCTGGGGGATGACAGCCAGGGCATCACGGATCTACAGGTGCAAGCCGGTGGCTGTGTCATGAAGATTCGGGTGTCAGAGGACAACTGCTTCCGGGTAGAAGCCGACGGAATGCGAAAGTTCCAGGGATATGTGGAAGGCGGTACGATGGAGATCAGCGGAACCTCAAAAGCAAGCAACAACAGTGACGGTAATCTGGGCGGTTCCATCTGCCTGTATGTGCCTGAGGGATATCATTTTGAAAATACCTCTTTGGATCTGGGCGCCGGAAGTCTCAGTGTAGAGGAATTGCAGACGAGGGCGCTGGAAGCCAATGTGGGTGCCGGCAAGATGACGTTTGAAAAACTGGATGCTGATCAGGCAGAGTTAGACTGTGGTGCCGGTCAGATGACAGTAGAAGAACTGAGCAGCCGCGTGGCAGAGGTGTCCGTAGGAATGGGTTCTGTCCGGCTGACCGGAGATGTGACCGAACGCTTGGACGGAGAGTGCTCCATGGGAGAGCTGAAGCTGACACTGGCAGGAGCGCAGACAGATTTCAACTACGACTTAAGCTGCGGTATGGGTGAACTGAAAGTCGGTGATGACAGTTACGACGGCCTGGCACAGGAGAAACAGATCAACAACAACGCTTCTAAAAATATGGAGCTGGAATGTGCTATGGGCAGCGTTGTGGTGGAGTTTAAATAAAATATTTCTTGGTATTACCGCCTGAGTGGAGTTGTGATTCCCTCAGGCGGTAATGTTAGAATTCTTTTTCCGGTTTGTGCCATTCCTTCAAAACAGCTTCTACCTGTGCGATGAGCTGCTCCTTATTTGGAATATAAGAAACATAGCGTGAAGCAAAGATGTTGTTGGACAGACCTCCGAGAGCATATTCAGCAGCTACACTGTCTTTGTCTGTACAAAGGATAATACCGATGGGTGGATTATCATGTTCATCATTTACTTCTGCGGCGTAGTAGTTCAGATACATATTAAGCTGTCCGGCGGCTTCCGGCGTGAGCTTGGTGGTCTTTAATTCAATCAGCACATACGCCCGGAGAATTTTATTATAGAAAACCATATCCACATAGTAGTGGGTATTGTTCAGGGTAATGCGCTGCTGTGTCCCTACAAACATAAAACCGCGACCTAATTCCAACAGGAATTTTTCAATCCGCGCGACCAGTGCTTTTTTTCCGGCACACCCAAAAATTCAAACACATAGGGGTCTTTGATAATGTCGCTTGGCGTAGTCATTTCAATACCTTTTTCCGCGAGGGCAAGTACCGTTTCCTTGTTTGTCTTTCCTTCTGACAGTAATAATCGTTCATAGAGAGAAGTGGAAATCTGCCGCTTTAATTCTCGGATCGACCACCCGGAGTTGATGGTTTCCTTTTCATAAAAACTGCGTTTGTCTGGATCCGAAATCGTCAACAGCTCACAATAATGCGACCACGACAATTTTCCAGACACTGTCTGGAATTTTTGATGGTGCATATAGAACAGGCGCATATTGTATAGATTGGAAACAGAAAATCCCTTTCCAAATTCTTTTGTCAATCCTTTAGAAAGTTCCTTTAAGGTCTGCTTTCCGTAATCTGCCCGATCTTTGCTTTCCTGCTCATACTCAACAATGATCTTTCCTACATTCCAGTAGGTAGACAGCAATTCCGTATTTACCTGTACCGCCACGCGCTGACGTGCATTTAATAACAATTCTCTGATTTCATTCATCATAGAATCAGTATGTGTCAAATTACTCAATTTTAATGCCCCCTTTCCAGATGGAGGATAGCCAGTATAATATAAAAAAAGAATCGCAGCACACCGTTTAAGCATTTGCTATACGGGATCTCATTCTTGAGAACAACCACAATTCCTTTTCTATATAAAATATAAAAGAGATGAAATGAAAAGTCAACTAAATCATTGAGCTTTAATATTCTTACAACAGCGCCGCCAGATACTTCTCAAACACCACGCCCTCCTGCACGGGCGTTCCTGCCTTTTCGCTTCCGGCGATGCACAGTCCTACGAAGTTCGCAGCCTTCTGCACGGAGGTTAGTAGTGTCTCCCCGCGGACGGCATCGGCAGCGAGGATGGAGGCGAAGATGTCTCCGGTGCCGGGGCGGGAGGCTCCGGCGATGGGGGTGGCAACGGTGGTATAGACACCGTCATCCCACAGGAAATTTACCAGAGAATCGCCCTGACGGATCCCGGTGATGACGATGGATGCACCGGCGGAGCCATTGGAGACAGCGCCAACGGACCCCCCGTCAGAACCACTGGCAGTAGTGCCCGTGGAGGCTTCGTCGGATGTAATGGAAGCTGTTTGACAAATGTCAGCCAGCCGTTCACATAATCCGGACAGCTCCTGCAGCGTCCATTCCCCATCCTTCCAGGGAGTCCCGGTCAGCAGGCAGGACTCCGTGATATTCGGCGTGATAATATCCGCCAGAGGCAGCAGCTCCTTCATCTTCTGAACATGGGTCTCTGTAATGGAGGAGTAGGCTCTGCCGTGGTCTCCCATGACCGGATCCAGCAAAAACAGGGGCGGCCGGAACATTTCCACGAATTCCCGTACAATGTCGATCTGCTCTTCATTTCCTAAGAATCCACAGTATAACCCATCGAAGGTAAGTCCCAGTTCGCCCCACACTTTTATATAATCTCGCATATGAGAGGTATAGTCATCAAAATGGCAGAGAGGAAATCCTAAATGGTTCGATAAAACAGAAGTAGGCACAGGGCATACCTGTACCTTCATTACGCTGATCACGGGCAGGGACACGGTGGTGGAGCAGCGTCCGAAACCGGCAATATCGTTGATCATAGCAAGGCGGGGAACGAAATCCCCGCCTTTTTGTGCATTTCTATCAGAAGTATCGAAATTAGATGTCATGGAATAATCCTGCTTTCTTCAGTGCCGGACGAAGTGCCAGATAGAATACGGAAGCACAGATCACAGCAACGATGGCGTTGACACCGGTAGTTACGGTGCTGATCTTGGCAAGAGCCTTGGAAATATCCTGAGGCACACCCAGCAGATACATTTTATAGAAGTAACCAACCAGTGGATCCGCTACCACGTTAAATGCCATACCGCAGGCAGAAGCAAGAATCGTTACGCCGGTCACATATTTTACGGAATGCTCTTTGCTCAGATGGAAGATCTTGTGAGCAACCAGTCCTACGATCAGACCGATGCACAATTTTAATAAGAAGGTCTTGGGGGCACTGGTTACATAAGCGGTGGTCAGATCGGCGATGGTCATGCCGATGGCACCGGCAAGTCCGCCCCAGTAACCGCCCAGCAGCAGAGCTGCCAGTACGCAGAATACATTGCCCAGATGGAATGCGGTCTTCTCGGGACCCACGGGAATGTCGATCTTGAAGAAAGCAAATCCGATATAGCACAGAGCTGCTAACAGACCTGCCTGCGCCAGCTTCTTCACATCCGCCTTCTGTGCGGGAATTACGCCTGCGATGGCATTGTACAATCCCTTGGCAGTTAACAGGATAGCGAAGAATACCAGAACCAGGCTGTAGGAGTAAGGACGCTCTGCGGACAGCTTCTGGTCGGACAGAGTGGACTTCTGAGCGGACAATTCATCCTTCTGCGCATTCAGGGCATCCAGATCACCGTCTGCTGTGCCGCCGGTGACTGCCTCGATGGAAGCTTCTACTTCTTCCAGCTGTGCCTTGACATCGCTTAACTGGCTGCCATAAGCAACGGATTCCTGATAACTGTTATTGTGGGTAATGACTGCCAGGACGATTCCCAGGATCAGGAGAATGGCTCCCGCGATCAATACACCGTATGATTTTTTCTTTTCCATAATGATGATCTCCTCTTTTAATTTCTTTTTCATAATTCCCATTTGTTCGGTGGGATATGTTAGGATTCAGTGTATAGAAAAAGTGGCTTGCTTAAAAGAGCCAGAATGTGTTTTTTTTATCATACCAGTTTTGGGCGTTGATAATACGATCTGCAGGAAAACAAGATTTTCTTGACAAAGGATTGCTTCCTGTACTATATTTCTTATTAGTAGTTTTACAGATTAAAGGCAATGACGAAGAGGAGTACACATTTCCCCTTACCAGAGAGAGCGGCTGCATGTATGCGCTGGAAGGCTGCTTCAAGACAGGAATGTGGAAGGTAGCTTCCAAGCCGGAGAGCCGAGACCGGATATTCTGGGCGTAAGTTCTCACGAGTTATCCCCGTTACCGGATAGGACTTTGTAAGAAGTCACGAGGCAGCGCAAGCTGTGAACAAAGGTGGTACCGCGTTACTGACGCCCTTTGCTGACGAGAGTCGGCAGAGGGCTTTTTTTGCGACTATTTGGAAGGAAAGCATCGTAGATGCGATTTTGCGCATGAGGTCTGAATAGGAGCAAATGCAAAAAAAGGAGGACAAAATGAGCAAAGAATTAGCCAAGACTTATGACCCCAGTGGCATAGAAGACAGACTGTATCAGAAGTGGCTTGACAAAAAGTATTTCCATGCGGAGGTAGATCACAGTAAGACTCCCTTCACTATCGTGATCCCGCCCCCAAATATTACAGGACAGCTCCACATGGGACATGCATTGGACAACACCATGCAGGATATCCTGATCCGTTATAAGAGAATGCAGGGCTACAATGCACTGTGGCAGCCCGGCACCGACCATGCAAGTATCGCTACCGAGGTCAAGATCATCCAGAAGCTGAAGGAAGAAGGCATCGACAAGCACGATCTGGGACGTGAAAAGTTCTTAGAGAGAGCCTGGGAGTGGAAGAAGGAATACGGCGGACGTATTATTGGTCAGCTGAAAAAGCTGGGCTCTTCCTGCGACTGGGACAGAGAGCGTTTCACCATGGATGAGGGATGCAACAAGGCTGTGACCGAAGTGTTCGTGAAGATGCACGAAAAAGGCTACATCTACAAGGGTGCCCGTATCGTTAACTGGTGTCCCGTATGTAATACCTCCATCTCCGATGCAGAGGTAGAATATCAGGAGCAGGCAGGACATTTCTGGCACATCAAGTATCCGCTGATGAACGAGGACGGAACGCCCAGCACCACAGAGTTTCTGACCTTTGCCACTACCCGTCCCGAGACCATGTTAGGTGATACCGCAGTAGCCATCCATCCCGATGATGAGCGTTACACCCATCTGCATGGCAGAAAGGTACTGCTTCCTATCGTAAACCGTGTGATTCCCATCGTTGAGGATGCTTATGTAGACAGAGAGTTCGGTACCGGTGTCGTTAAGATCACCCCCGCTCATGACCCCAATGACTTTGAGGTGGGCAAGCGTCATGATCTGCCTGTGATCAATATCCTGAACGATGATGCCACCATCAATAAAAACGGCGGCAAGTTCGAGGGCATGGACCGCTATGAGGCGAGAAAAGCCATCGTGGAAGAACTGGATCAGATGGGCCTGTTAGTAAAGATCGAAGATCATGTACACAACGTAGGTACCCATGACCGTTGTAAGACCACCATCGAGCCTATGGTAAAAGACCAGTGGTTCGTTAAGATGGATGAATTGATCAAACCTGCAAGAGAAGCAGTGAAAAATGGTGAGATCAAGCTGATCCCCGAGCGTATGGAGAAGAACTATTTCAACTGGACGGATAACATCCGCGACTGGTGTATCAGCCGTCAGCTGTGGTGGGGACACAGGATTCCCGCATATTACTGCGATGACTGCGGTGAAGTAGTCGTAGCCAAGGAGATGCCGAAGGTATGTCCCAAGTGCGGCTGCACCCACTTTACACAGGATCCCGATACGCTGGATACCTGGTTCTCCTCCGCACTGTGGCCTTTTGAGACCCTGGGCTGGCCGGAGCAGACCGAGGATCTGAAGTATTTCTATCCTACCGATGTCCTGGTAACCGGTTATGATATCATCTTCTTCTGGGTTATTCGTATGATCTTCTCCGGATACGAGCAGATGGGAGAGAAGCCTTTCAAGACCGTATTGTTCCACGGACTGGTACGTGACAGTCAGGGACGGAAAATGTCCAAATCTCTGGGCAATGGTATCGATCCTCTGGAGATCATCAGCCAGTACGGTGCCGATGCACTGCGTCTGACCCTGATCACCGGCAACGCACCGGGCAACGATATGCGTTTCTACTATGAGAGAGTAGAGAACAGCCGTAACTTCGCC
>ENA-UEOI01002891-UEOI01002891.1-human-gut-metagenome-genome-assembly--contig:-NODE-2891-length-11127-cov-2.692308_pt1 | contig 11127 bp, 10 predicted proteins | sample MGYA00242883_ERZ507882 | MGnify/ENA primary metagenome ERZ507882 (study PRJEB26167, sample SAMN06115502) | human gut metagenome | host: Homo sapiens | place: China:Chongqing | collected 2015-07-29... | reverse complement strand
AGCGACTACCTGCGTATGTTCGGCGCTGCCCCCGTCCTCATCAACATGGGGGTCAACGGCCTGGTGGCCACCGCGTACATCCTGCTCATCGGGGGCGACCTGAACGGCGCCACCCTGGGCGGCATCCTCACCGTCATCGGATTTTCCGCCTACGGCAAGCACGCCGCCAACATCCTGCCCGTCATGTGCGGCGTCTCTCTCGGCGGCACCTTCCTCCACTACAATGTCAACTCTCCTGCCCTTCAGCTCGCCGGCCTCTTCGGCACCACCCTGGCCCCCATCGCCGGGGTCTTTGGCTGGCCCTACGGCGTGCTGGCCGGGTTCCTCCACTCCGCCGTGGTGCTCCAGGCCGGTGTGGTCCACATGGGGGTGAACCTCTACAACAACGGCTTTTCCGGCGGCCTGGTGGCCATCGTGCTCTATCCCACCATCACCGCCGTCGCCCGCCGCCGCAATCCGGACCTGCAGCAGCGGGACGAGGCCCGTATCTTCCAGGAGGACTCTCCGGAGCCCACCGAGCGGGACCAGCCCCCCGACCCCGAACGGGAGCCCGGCCCGCCCCAGGAATTTATTTGAATCAAGGACCGCCCTGGATGCACGCATCCGGGGCGGTCCTTAATTCTAGAGCTTTCGGCGCTCCAGCCGCACCACCAGGGCGGTGCGGTCGTCGGAGCCAGGCGCCTCCTGGGCGTCGATAAGGGAGCGGGCCAGGTCCTTGGGACTCTCCCCGCCGAAGGCCGACACCGTCTCCCGCAGCCACAGGTCCGGCCGTCCCCCGATCACCCCGTCGCTGACCAGCACCACCGTGTCTCCCGCCTCCAGGTCCAGCCGGGTCACGTCGGGGGATACTCCGTCCCCGTCCACCAGGCCCGCGGGCAGCGCGCTGCCGGACAGCTTGCTCACCGTGTCCCCCTTGCGGACATAGGTGGGGGCGGCGCCGAATTTGTAGAGGGCCGACTGGCCGGTAAACAGGTCGATCTGGAGCAGATCCACCGTGGTGAAGCCCCCCTCCTCTTCGCCCCGCAGGGCCAAAGCGGAGTTCAGGGTGCGCAGGGCAGCCTCCGCCTCTACCCCCGCCTTCAAAAAACGCTCCAGCAGCCGGATGGCCGTGCTGCTCTCCCGGCTGGCCTCCGGCCCGCTGCCCATGCCGTCGCACAGCAGGATATACAGAAGCCCCGCGTCGGTGCGGAACCAGGCCCCCGCGTCGCCGCTCACCGTCTCGCCGTCCTTCTGCCGGGCGGCCACCCCCGCCACCGCCATCAGAGGCTCGGCCTGGGTGAACACCACCTTGTCTAGCGCTCCGCTGCCGGTATACTCGGGCTCCCGCAGGGGAAGTCCCAGCAGGGCGGAGAGGGCCTTGCGCTCCTTGGGCTCCGTCAGGGCGGACAGGTCGGGGCCCTCCAGCTCGGCCCGCAGGTGCCCCGCCTCGTCGTAGTAGACGCTGGCGTTTCCCTCCAGGCCCAGGGCGGTGAGGTGGCCCCGCAGCTTCTTTTCCCGGGCCGGGTCGGGGACCAGCTCGGCGGACAGCTCCGCCGCCGCACTTCCCAGGACATGGGCCAGCTCGGCGTACTGGCGGCACACCGCCCCCCGGCTCTCCTGGAGCCGGGCCTGGTACTGGCGGCGGGCGAGCAGGGCGGTGAGCTCCTCGTTGGCAGCGGAGAGAAACTGGGGAAAGTGCAGACAGCGGCTGGTGAAATGGAGGGGAAAATCCGAAGTTTGGCCCCGGCCCCGGTCTACCATGGCGGGCAGGGCGTCATTGAGAGCGTTGAAGGTGGAGACATAGTCCCGCTGCCAGCAAGCGTCCCGCAGCGCGCAGCGGCGGCACACCCGGCCCGCCGCCCGGTCGAAGATGGCGGCGGTGTTGGCGTCGTTTGGCCCGGGCCGGCGGAAGGAGCTGCGCAGGGTGGCGTAGAGCTCCTGAAAGGCCCCGGAGGTCTCCAGAAGCTTGCTGCGCACATAGGCCATGGCCCGGTCCGCCGTGTCGGACGACCCCTCGCGGGTCAGCAGGGCCCCCACCCGGCGGGTGAGCTTGTCCGGCAGCAGCAGGAAGAGCACCGAGGCGGCGAACACTTCGTACAGCAGGGCCAGGCGGAGGCCCGCCTCCCAGCTCCACAGCACCGTTACGGCGTTGGTCAGGATATAGGCCACGGCGGCCAAGAGCCGGCCCTGCCGGCAGAACATGCCCGTCACCAGCCCCGACAGGCCGAAGGAGACGGTGCAGGCTCCAGGAGCCCCCACGGCGATATCCATGCACAGCCCGGCGGCCACCCCGGCGGCAGCCCCGATCTCCAGCCCCCCCTGGGAGGCGATCACCATTACGCCCAGGGCGGCGGCGATGCGGCCCAGGGAGATCAGGTCCCCCAGAATGGTGAACTGGGCCAGGGAGATGAGGACGGTGCCCGCCAGGATCATCAGGCTGATGACCTGCCGGGAGGAGAGGCTCCCCTCCTCCCGCCTGCCCGTCCAGGGGGAGAAGGCCACCCGGTAGAAGTAGCAGGCCGCCCCGGTGAGCAGCAGCTCGGTGCCGAAAAAGATGACCTGGGGGGCGTCCCACCGGCTGTCCGCCAGGTAGACGAAGCCGGTGGCGCCGTTGAGAAGGGAGGACACCAGGGGCATGAACCACACCCGCTTGTAGAGCCGGATATCGTAGAAGGCAAAGGACACCGAAAAGATGAGAATCGCCGCCGCCACGTAGCGCAGTCCCGCCGTGAGCCCTAGAAAGGACAGGTAGCCGAAGGCCGCCCCCACCAGGGCGCAGAAGCCGTCCAGCCCCGAACCGGAGCAGCCCACCAGCGCCAGACCGAAGGGGGCCCAGCCGCCGAAGATCTCCGCACCGGCCAGCATGGCCCCCAGCAGGAAGCGGATGGCGCACTCCGTTCCCCGGACCAGCGCCGGCGCCCGCAGCACCAGCCGTCCCGTCCGAGCCAGGTCCTCCCGGGCCCGGGCCGCTTTCATTTTCAATCCTCCGTTTGCCGCCATGGTCTGTCTCCTCCTATGTATCCCGAAAGGTAGTAGAGACAGTATAATCCAATAAATGGAAATATATAGTCGGAATGTGGCTGACCGGATGGATGGAAAAGGAAAAACGTGGAAAGGCGGCGGGCTATTTCAGCAGGACCAGGTGGGGGGCGGAGCCGGGGGCCAGGAGGACGCACTCCGGCAGCATGAAGCAAGAGCCACGCAGGACCAAGACAGCCTCGGCGGCCATGACCGCTGCACCCAGGGCCCTGCTCCGGGACGGAAGGGATGTGAGAGCGGAAAACGGGTCATAGGGGAAGTCAGCAAAAAACCCTGCCATAAAATTATGGAAAGACACAAGATACAGGGGCAGAATTGGCCGTCCATTTGGCTGAATGTACCTGTTTTGCGGGCAAAGGCGGCAAGAATCGGAAAAATGAAAACCCTCCCCCATACGGAACCTTTTTGACTTTTGGGCCCGTTTTGCGGAAAACTTTTTTTCATCTTCCGGTTGACCATCCATTTAGGGTATCTCCTAAAATAAGTGACAGGTTGAGAAAAGGAAAACAAACCTTTCCAGGCGCAAAAAACTCACATAATTAAAAGGAGGATCTTAACAATGGTTGGTAAGAAAGTCGTACATCATCTGATGATGAGCTCCAAGGACTGTCACTATGTGGGCGGGCTGGTGAACGGCGCCCGTATCGTGAATCAGTGGGGCGACGTCGGCACCGAGCTGATGGTCTATGTGGACGGCGACATCTCCCTGTTCCTGGGCTATGAGGACATCAAGTTCACGGCCCCCGTCTACGAGGGCGACTTCATGGAGTATACCGGCGAGATCATCGAGGTCGGCAACCAGTCCTACAAGTGCAAGTTTGAGGCCTGGAAGGTTGCCACCATGCTGGACCGCACCGGCGCCGACATGACCGGCATCGCGCATACGGCCGCCACCGCCTGCGAGCCTCCCATTCTGTGCGGCACCGCCACCGGCAGCCTGTTCATCGCCAAAAAGGACCAGCGCGGACCCACCGAGTCCTCTTACAGCAACCGAAAGCATCGCGGCGAGTAAGTTTCATAAAAAGAAAGAGCGGACCGCGGTCCGCTCTTTCTTTTTATACGGACAGCGTCCGGCATAAAAAAGCCGTTGTGCGCATGGAACGATTGTGCTATACTGGAAAAACAAGGAAATTAAACGTCGAAAGGACGAGACGGTATGGCAGAGGAAAAAAATCAATACTCCATCGGCAAGGTGTCCACGTTGTGCAACGTCCCTGTCAGGACCCTGCGGTATTATGATAAGATCGGCCTTTTGGTCCCGAGTCACCGGAAGGACGACAATCATTACCGCTACTACTCCCAGGAGCAGCTGCTGACGCTGTTCATCATCCGGAAATTAAAGCGGCTGGGCATTCCGCTGAAGGAGGGCCGGGAGATTACCTGCAGACAGGATACGGCGGCCATGACCCGAAGCATCCAGGCGCGGCTGGAGGAGATCGGCCAGACCATCGAGACGCTGAACGGTCAGTACGAGGAGGGACAGACCCTGCTCAACCGTCTGGCCAGGGGGCAGACCGTACTGTCGGCGGGGCGGGAGAGCTGGAGCACGGAGGAGATACAGGTGGAGGACATCCCAGACTGCGAGGTGCTGTTTACCCGGCGGATCAAGAAGAACTATAAAAACAGCGACGTGTCGGTAGACCGATGGTTTGAACTGTTCAAGATGGTATCCAAGCACAATCTGCGGGTAAAAGGGCCGGTGATCCTGACCTATCACAACAAACCGCTGGAGCAGTTTTTTAAGGTGGACTGCGACCTGGAGATCAGCATCGAGGTAAACGAACACCAGGACTTGCCCATTTTCAAGCAGTTCGGCGGCTTCCGGGCGGTGACCGCCCTGCATATCGGCCGAAACGAAGAGATCATCCAGAGCCATGTCAAGACGATCAAATGGCTTTCCGAGCATGGCTATGAGGTGGCCGGCCCCATCTCGGAGGAATACATCGTCTCCCCGGTGGATGTCAACAAGGAAGAAGAACATATCACCAAAATTATTATTCCGGTCCAGGAGACGGAGCGCAGAGAAGAGAAGCAGGGGAAGAAACGGCCACCCCAAAGGCCGATGGAGGAGAACGCCATCTAAACCAAGAGAAGCCGGCGTTGGCAGGACGACGGCTTCTCTTGCTTTTGCGGATGGAACGAATGTTGGGGGTCAAGGGCCTGCCGCCATGCAGCGGGCCGCTTCTGCGTCTTAGGGCTGCGGGGAGCGAATGAGCAGGAGGGAACGGATGGTGATGGCAGCCAGCACAATGCCGCCGCCGCAAAGAGAGACAGCGCCGGGTCGTTCGCCCACGGCCAGGAACACCCAAACGGGATTGAGAATAGGGTCGATAATAGGCAGCATCACGGTTTGCAGGGCGGTCAGACTCTTGGAGGCTTCGGTGAAAAGTCGGTAACCCACCGTGACTACGATACCGGCGATTACAAGAACAGCGATGTCACGGGGGGAGGGAAGTTGAGACTGAAAGGACCGGACAGTGAAGGGAATGCCGATAAGAAAGGCGAGAAAGCCGCCCAGGAAGATGGATTGCTCAGGGTGTCCGCCTTTTTGGAAGCGTAGAAAGATGGAGAGAAGGGCGAAGGAGATGCCATTGCCCAGCGCAATGACGTTTCCAAGAATACTGCCGCCGCCCATTTTATCCAGAAAGAAAAGGCACATGCCGCCCAGCACCACGGCTAGACACACCCAGTCCGAGCGGCGGACCCGCTCGTTGAGGATCATCCAGGAGAAAAAGGCCACATAGATCGGGGCGGTGTACTGCATCATCACGGCGGTGGCCGAGGTGGTGAGTTTGGTGGAAAGGATGATGCAGTAAGTAAAGGCCATATAGGAAAGTGCGCCGCCCAACATAGGCCAGGACCACGGAAGTTTTTGGCGGCGTATGAAAAACAGCATAGTCAGTGAGGCTGCAAAGCTTCGCATGCAGACGATGGCTAGCGCATCCATTTCAATCAGTTTGATAAAGACGCCCGCCAGACTCCACAAGAAGGCAGTGAGCAGCATCATGAGCATGGCTTTCTTTGTTTGATTCACAATTGTACCTCCTGACCTGAAGAATCCACTGCTATTATAACGGGTCCAGTTGCAAGAGGGTCAATGGGATGTCGATGGATTGCAACCGTCCCGCCGTGCAATTTTCAAAAAACACTCCAGCAAATGGAAGGGTTCCGGATTCGACAGGCTAGAGGGGTAAAAAAAGAAGATTGCCCTGAGAAGACGTTACAGCCTTCCCGGGGCAATCTGTCGGACAAACGGAGAGCATGGCGGAGAACCCGGGTCATGCGGCAGGGCGCCGGATGGGGATGAGGATCTGAACGATATGCTGTCCCTCGTCCTTTACCTCCAGGGGAGAGATGATGAACCGTTCCGCGGGGGGGCCCAGCACCTCGCAGCCGTGCTGGTTAATCCACTGCAGAAGGGTGATGTAGCTCCGGACGATATCGCTGTATTTCCCGACGTGATAGACGGTGGCTGCATAGGTGCCGCCCCAACTGCGCACATTCTCAATCTCGGGCAATACGGCGTTCTGCCCAATAAGCACACCGAATTCCACATCACAGTCCTTCATTAGGAACTGCCCCAGCAGCTCCCCATAAAAGGTGACAATGATAGGGCTCTCCAGCGGGATGCCCAGGGCGGTGCATTGCTCCAGAATGTCAATCCAACGGGAGAAGGAGACGTCCGCATTGCGGTACTGCTTCATAAGCTGGCGGGAGTAAAGCAATTGTCCTTCGGGTATGTACTCGACTTGAATGGGGGTGGAGTGCCGGGACAGGTCCGGCCCTACCTCCGAGCGATGCTGCGCCATGATCTCGCGGCCCAGCCGGACCCGGCCCAACAGAGAGGAGATGGTCTGCTGCTTGGCCTGAAGCATGCGGATCTCCTCGTTGAGCTCTGCCTGCTTAGCAGTCATCATGCTCTCGATAAAGTCCAGACTGGTGTCCTCGATCAGGCTTTGAACCTCCTTGAGATTAAAACCGAGGGCACGCAGACGGCGAATCACCAGCAGCGTGTTCATTTGTTCCTTGCTGTAATAGCGGTAATTGCTCTCCTCGCGGCGGTACGTGGGCTTGAGCAGACCGATTTCATCGTAATACCGCAGCGTTTTTACAGGGGTGTTGCACAGTCCGGCAACCTTTCCGATAGAGTAGCAGTCGTCTTCGGGAACCACAGAAATCCCTCCTTACGGGCGGTCGAAGTATTACGGGGAAGCGCAAAGCCTCTTTACATAATTTATAATATATAATATCCATATTTTCTGTGTGTTTCAACAACAAATTTTCCAATAAATTAATATTCCCAAGATAAAAATCCACAAAAGGACCCTACTGCAACAGGAGACTTCTGGAAATAGTTTGGGAACTCACCATTTATTTTTACGTAAAAAAGAGTTGACTTTCCATCTGCTGTAACGGCTAGCATACGAATTGTTCGCGGACATCCACAAAAAGGCAAACAAGGGAGGAATGTTATTTGAGCAGTCTGAACAAACACGGAGACCTGAACCCCGTAGCCCTGTTTATGACCGGCGGAGCCCTGTTTTCCATGCATTTTGGCGCATCCAGTATGGTGTGGCCCATGAACTGGGGCAAAGAGAGCGGAAGCTCCTGGCCGCTGGCCTTCATCGGAGCCTTCATCACCGCCATCCTGCTGGTGCTGGTCGCCTATGTCGCGCTGGCAAAATCCAACCAATCCTACAGTCAAATGACTGGCCGGCTCGTTGGGAACCGCTTTGGAGCGTTCTTTACCTGCCTGACCATCGTGGTGCTGGGGCCCCTCTACGCCATCCCCCGTATGAGCGCGGCTTCCTGGGATTCCATCGTCCAGGCATTTGGGCTCAACCCCACTTCCAAGCTGCCCCTCATCATCTTCACCATTCTATTCTATATTGTGACCTACTTCTTCCTGGCCAATCCCGGAAAGGCCATGGACCGCATCTCCGCCATCCTGTTCCCCATTTTGCTGATCATTGTGGTGGCCGTGGTCGGAAAGGGGCTGCTCAACCCCATCGCCGCGCCGGTGGCGAAGTCCTATGAGGGCAACGCCTTCGCTTACGGCTTCACCAACGGCTACGCCACCGCGGAGATCCTGTGTGCCCTCATCTTCGGCGTGGTGATCCTCAAAACCCTGGAGAACAAGGGCGTCGCCCATGATCGCATGAGCAAGAACATGGTCCGCGTGGGCATTGTGGGGCTGGCCATGCTAAGCTGCACCCACCTAGCCCATATGATCATCGGGGCCAACACCGGCGGTACGCTGGATCTGAGCTACACGGCTCTTTACACCGCCGTGGCTGCCATCTTGTATGGCAAGGTGGGCGGGATCCTCTTCTCCATGGCGCTCTTCCTGGCCGCCCTGACCACCGCCATCGGCATGACCTCCGGCTGCGCTGAGTTTTTCGTGGAAGTGAGTCATGAAAGACTCAATTACAAGCAGTGGTCACTGATTATGGTAGTCCTGAGCATCATCTTCGGCAGCCTGGGTCTGACCAACATTCTCTCTCTGCTGGGCCCCATCCTGGACGGCATCTATCCCCCCGCTATTGTGCTGGTGCTCTACTACGCGCTGTGCCCCAACGCCATGTCCCCCCGGCAGACGCTGGCCGCACGCTGGGCGATGTATGCCTCAGTGATATTCGGCGCTCTGGATATGATATGGAAATACTTTGTAAAACTTGACGCCAATCCCGGCGGGATTTGCGATCTCTATCTGAAGCTCCCCTTTGCCGACGTGTCCCTGGCTTGGGTGCCCTTTACCATCCTGGCTTTCATCATTGGTTGGTTTGCCTACCGGGAAAAACAGACGGATCCCCCTCTGAAAAGCGCAGCGGACGCATAAATTGACCATTTTTAAGGAGGAACAAGCATCATGGCAAGAAAGGTATCTTATCTGAGCTACAACATGACCACGGCGGACGCCAATAATCCGGACGGACTGGTGCCATTTGGCCGTCAATTCGACTTCATCGGCGACGTGGAGACCGAGCAGATGATTCTCAACGACGGCGACGAGTCTCTGTGCCTGGGCTATCACGACGTAGAAATCTACGAGGATGTATTTGTTGGGGACATGATGGAATATAAGGCCACCATGACCCATGTGGGCGGCACTTCACGCGACTGCCGCATCGAAGTGTATAAGCTGGCCACCCCCGCCGCCCGCGCCGGCCGGACCGACTGCAAGCCCGGCGATATGGTCTGGTTTGATAAGCCAGTGCTCTGCACCGAGGGCAACGTCCGCCTGGTGGTGAAGAAGCACCTGCAGCGCGGCGAGCAGCCCGACGGCCTGGTGGAGAATCCCTGGCGTCCTCTGGAGGGCTTCCCCGAAGACGACTGCGAGATGTAGACGTAACGTTATATCAGAAAGGAGAACAATAGAATGGAAACAGTGACGATGAGATATAGAATGTCGGATCGGGACGTATTTTACGGCGGAGGGGTGGTCAACGGCGCGCGGAGCATCACCCTGATGAACGACTGCGCCAACCGGCTGATGGCCAAGACCTTCGGCAATACCGGCCACTGTGTGAAGGTCAAGAAGGTGCGCTTATATGTGCCCCTGTTCGCCGGCGACTACATGGAGTACATTGCCCGCATCAAAAAGACCGAGGGCAACAAGTCTTTGATCGAGGTCCGCGCTTACAAGATCATAGAGGTACCCAAGGATCCCCCCTTCCCCAGCTCCATCGACGTGCTCACCGATCCCCCCCTGTGTACGGTGACTCAGTTCGTCTATGAGACCTATTGATCGGGAGGATAAGAAACGTGCCGAACAATCACAAGCCCCTGAACGGCCTTAAGGTGATCGACCTGACCACCGCCCTGAGCGGACCCTTCTGCACCATGTTTTTTGGAGACTACGGCGCAGAGGTCATCAAGATCGAGACCCCGGACGGAGAGCAGTGCCGCACTTGGGGCCCCATAGACGAGAAAACCGGCGAGAGCGGCTTTTTCGCCAACTACAACCGCAACAAAAAGGGCGTCACTCTCAACCTCAAGACCGAAAAAGGTCTGAACATGCTCTACGAACTGGTGAAGGACGCCGACTTCCTGTGCGAGAATTTCAAGGGCGGCGTGACCCAAAAGCTGAAGGTGGACTACGAGACCATCCAGAAGATCAATCCCAGGATCATCTACGTCTCGGGCTCCGGTTTTGGCCAGACCAGCCCCATCGGCCACCGCCCCTGCTACGACATCGTGGCCCAGTCCATGGGCGGCATGGTAAACCTCACCGGCTTCAAGGAGACCGATCCGGTAAAGGTAGGGCCCTCTGTAGCGGACCACGTGTCCGGTATCTACCAGTTCGTGGGCGCCATGGTGGCGCTGTATGAGCGGGAGAAGACTGGCGTCGGCCAGATGGTGGATGTGTCCATGGTGGACACCATCTTCTCCCTGCTGGAGAACGCCATCCCCCACTATGTTATGCACGGCGTCGTCCCTGAGCGCAACGGCAACGTAGACCCCTCCATCTGCCCCTTCGACATCTATCCCTGCAGGGATGGCTTTGTGGCTCTGGGCGTGGGCAACGACCGCCTGTGGGAGAAATTCTGCAAGCTCATCGGCCACACCGAGCTGTTGGAGGACCCCCGCTACAAGACCAACGATCTCCGCTGCAAAAATTACATCCCCGACCTTCAGGACCTGATCCGGGGTTGGGTCAGACAGTACACCAAAAAAGAGCTGGAGGCCATGATGGACGAGGTGGCCATTCCCTGTGGCCCGGTCCTCAACATGAAGGAGGCCATCGAGCATCCCCACATTAAGGCCCGCGAGATGCTGGTCCACACCCCAACGCCCCACCCCCTGCTGGGCGATATGCCCGTCCAGGGCGTGGTAGCCAAGCTGTCCAAGACCCCCGGAGGCGTCTACACGCCCGCTCCCACGCTGGGGCAGCACAACCGGGAGGTCTTTGGCCTCACGCCGGAGCAGGAGACGGCGCTGAGGGCAGAGGGCGTCATCTAACCGTTGAGCCGGTATGGGAAGCGGCGGCCGCCCCAAAGGCGGACGGAGAAACAGGAGGAATCACAATGCAATTTACCGAAGATCAACAGATGATCCAGCAACTGGCCCGGGACTTTGCGGAGTCCGAGCTGGCCCCCATCGCCGCCG
>ENA-UEOI01002890-UEOI01002890.1-human-gut-metagenome-genome-assembly--contig:-NODE-2890-length-11127-cov-6.113846_pt1 | contig 11127 bp, 12 predicted proteins | sample MGYA00242883_ERZ507882 | MGnify/ENA primary metagenome ERZ507882 (study PRJEB26167, sample SAMN06115502) | human gut metagenome | host: Homo sapiens | place: China:Chongqing | collected 2015-07-29... | reverse complement strand
ACTTTTCCACTGGAGTCATCTCGAATTACAGAAATATTTCGGATACAACGGTGTTTTAAACAAAAAAACTGCGGAGGAAGTCTGGAATCTCTGTAACGCAAAACTTGTATTTTGACGATGAGGGTTTTCAATCAAGTTATATTCTAAATCGCTAATACAATCTGGATCAAACAATATTCGCATTTCATAGACGCCACTGGAATTTTCTACGCCTTCTATTTCTGTTAACATATGAGTTATCGCACTAGAACCTGTATTGAAGTAACCTGTAGGCGTAATCAATAATCTCTTTTTCATATATACTAGCGAGCTTTGAATTTCAACAAAAACTTAAATATCCCCGTATAGTAAAGTATCTTGAAGAGGTACTTTCGTTTCAATTGTCCGAAGAACGTATTATCTGCATATTTTTTAATACAATACTCAAATCCATTTTTAGAATAATCGTTCCAGAAAGTATCAAACTGGGAATTTTTGGGAGAAGGCCTTTTCAAATTGGGTTGTCTAAAGACCAATTCGCTTTCCTTAATTGATATAAAACTACAATCGTTTTTTACACTTTCAAATAATTCTATAGCTTTGCTCGAATTTAAGAGCACAACTGATGTTCCTTTGTCATCATCAAATTCAGGATAGAATTCTTCAAGCCCCCAAAAGTCACCTAATGTGAAATCAGTCTTACGAGATATTGTCGTAAACTTACAGTTATAACATGATTCGCGAAGGATATAATCGTGAAAGAATAGAATCATGAAATAATCCTCGTTTTGCCTATATGTCTTGGTCTTACCATCTTTGAATGTTATAGCCATGCGAAAATCTCGCCAGCTTTTCTTCTTGTATCTGAAATCTGCTGACATAATATCACCTCCATACAGCTTTCGAAACTTAAGATAATCTATCCATATTTGGGGGCTAGGAACCCCATGACAAATAACATCACATGTGATGAGTAGTTCCGTATTCAATCTTTTGCGATTTGCAAATGCAATAATACCACTACATTGACATGCCGTTCCTGAGTAAAGAACTTTTCGTCCACTTTCAATATCGTTAGTTATTAACTCATATACTTTATGGGTATCGCTTTGAACGTATTTAGACTTTTGAAGCAAACACAAGTCTTCTATGGTTTCACATCGTTTATGATGGACAGAAAAATCCTCATCATAAGCAGCACCATATACGACGCCCCCATTACGTACAATGAAATCTGCGAAAAGTCTGAATGCCCCTCCAGATGTTGAAGTTTGTTTTATCCCAATGTCATTATGCTTGAGTGCGATAATATTCTTGTAATTTGTATCAGACTTTGAGTTGGCTACTTCACACACTTTATCGCATAGTCTACAGTTGACACACTTTTCTTTATCAACATAAGGCCGAAGAAATCCTTTGCAATCTGGTATCATAGAGATTGCACGGTGGTTACAGATTGCAGAACAAGCACCACAACCTGTACATTCTTTAATATCAATCATACTTATTTATAAGTGCTTATATCTTTTGCAATAAAATATATAGCCAAGTGGATATAACAATGCATAAAGCCAAGGATATATTACTTGATATTTCAACCCTTTGCTCTCAAGAACCTTATTTATAGCAATGTGTCTAATCGTATCTAATATCCTTTGTTTTAAGGTGTCATCATAACTCAACCTTTGACAGATAAATGCATGGTACCCTTGTGGATTGTTCTTAATAAGTTTGGCCATTTCTGCAGTATAACCATCCTCAAGATATTGCCCCTTATACAAGACTTTATTAAGAAATTTAAGTTTGCCTTCTTTATCTATCTTGTCATATAAATAATCTTCTGGAACAAATTTTTCTCCATCAAAACTAGGAAATTGAAATCTTTTAATTATATCACTACGAAAAACCAGCATCGTATCTCCGTGTAATCCATATTTACAGTAAGCGTCTCGTAATGTCGTATAAAAATCGTTTGTCTTCATAGCGTTGGGAACTTTAGAAACTTCTCTCAGACAAAGAATTCCTATGCTGTATGGATGACAATGCATCCAGGTATCAAGAATAGAGTTAACAGCTTCATTCACCAAGTAATCATCAGAATCAACGCATGTAAACAATTTTGTTTTACATTCGTTGATTCCTTTATTCATAGCAACTGATTTTCCTTGATTTTTCTGCTGATAAAATGAAATATTAATTTTTTTTTCCTTCTGCCACTCTTCAAATAGTTCAAACGTCTGGTCCGTTGAACCATCATCTACAACTAACCATACAAAATCCTTACTTGTTTGAGCACATAAAGAATCGTACAATCTTGGAAGTATATGCCTTCGATTGTAGGTAGGTGTAAATATTGTTAACATTTCACACATTATAGTTCCATTAGATACTTATACGACTCATTTCTTAACTTCTCAAGAGCACAAGTAGCTGCCTGAAATTCTGCAGGTTCAACATCTAGAATGTTGGCTACTGTCCCTGACATCACCAATCTTGATTCCAGGTTTGTCACCTTTAGAATATGCAAAGCCCTCTCTGGACTCTTTGGGTGCTTTACGCTTACAAATTGCTTATGAAAATTTATAGAAAAGGCCGTTCCATGAAATGAATTTGTAACAACATATTCTGCGTTATAAAACAATTCCACAAATTCCTTCGGACCAGCATCATTTATACATGTAATTCCTGAGTACTTGCGTTTTGTCTTTCCCAAAAATAGTATTGGAAGACTTTTTTCTTTGGAAATTAGTCTTGCTATCTCTATGACCCTATCTTGATCTGTCAAAGCATAAATAAGAAGAAACTTACTCTGTCTTTTCCGTAATTTCAGTTTTTCAGCCCACTCTTCTTTACATAGAAGAAGCGTAGGATCGCATACATTATAGACCGCCCTATTAATTAGTGATTCCAACAATTTGGAATTTTCTCTTGTTGACACTCTATCGTAATTACTAAGGAGTTGAATAATGCTCCTATTATACTCTTCATTGTCTAATTGGTAATTTCCCAAACTAGAAGCATAAGATACTTTGTGGGTAAAATATCCAAAATTTAGAAAATATATATCGTCAACCCGATTATTCAAAAGCGGATTCCATATTTGATCACTCCCACTCATTCCTATATCATAGTGAACATTATATGATTTCAAGGCATTAGCATCCATCAAAGGAGTAAGATTATAATAGTCATCGAAGAATTTTTTAAATCTAACAATCTTACGGCCATTACTAAAGTAGTTTATAATATCGTACGCCAAATAGTAGAAGCCCAGAGTACTTAACGCAAATCTAAATCTGTCTAGTCCCTTAGATATAAACCTATTATTGTAGTTTATGACATACACATCATTTCCAAGTTTCTTTTCGGCTTCTTGTAAAGCAAAACATTGTAGTGCTGCTCCATAGTTACTGCCGTTATGAAATGTTACTATGCCTACTTTCATGATTTCTTAATGGATAATAGAAAATCAGTACCAATTATATTTCTCAGCTTTCCAATAATATAATGTCTGAATAAATCAAAAAAAGAGCCATCGCGCGAACTGATATACCATGAAGCTTGACAATGATGGTATGAGAATATTCTATGATTATATTTATGGAATACATTTATCAAGTTATTACTTGAAAAATAGTATTGCGGATATATTGTAACGTCATCAACTATCTGCATTTTACCGTTAGGACGAAGCCCCTTGGAAAGTAACATACGGGTTACTGCCACTACATTGGTTGTGGCAGTGTCGAATGAACCATCAGAAAGAATAAACTTGCGGTTTTCGTAACTATCAATAAACTTCTTGATAAAAGAATTACCTTTTTCGCATGCTATTACCGCTGTACATAAATAGTCTTTAGATTCAAAACCAAAGAATGCTTTTTCACTTAACAAAGAGTCGAACGACTTAAACACTTCCACATCGGTATCGAAATAGATTCCTCCGTTTTCGTATAGTGCTATTAACCTAACATAGTCTGTAACGAAGGCCCATTTTTTATTATCGTATGCCTCACGCACATACTGGTTGGCCTTTTTAATATTGAAGTTAGATTCATTCCACTCCATAATCTCATAATCTGGCAAATATTTTTTCCAAGATTCAATGCATTTCATTACGCTTTCTAGCTTATCATTACCGCCAAACCAACAATAATGTATAATCTTTGGTATCATGATTCTATGCTATTTTAGATTCAATAAAAAGTCTGTAAACTGAGCTTTGATAGTTTCTGGCTTGAACGCTTCGAATCTTTGTATCGATAATTCCGAATATTTCTTATAGACTTCAGGATTTGACATTATTTGATGTATGTTCTCACCAAGGCCAACTTCATCATCGATAGGGCTTATTAGTCCATATTTCCCTTGATCCAGAATTTCTCTTACGTTGGTGTCTGAAGTGGCTATAGGTAGTCCAAAACACATAGCTTCAACAATTACAGTAGGAAGCCCTTCGGAAAAACTGGAGAAACCAAACATTTTTGCTGCTTTATAATAGCTTTGAGGCTCTGGTACATTACCAATAAGATGGAAGCAATCTGCTATTTGGGACTTTGCTGCATATTCCTTATATTCATTCATCTTATCACCATCTCCTAAAAAAACGGTGTTGTATTTAACTCCATATTTCTCGTAGATATATTCGATAGCCTTCATAAGTCCTATGGGATTTTTTGGTGCGGTCATTCTCCCGACCATCAAAATAAATTCACCATATTTTGCTTTAATCTCATTCACTAAATGGTCATCTATCAAATTATTTTCAATATAGCAAGGATTAAAGATTTTTCGACTGTTTATTTTCAAATATTTGTTGAAGAAAAAACATAATCCCTCTGAAAAATCATTAAGTGTTACGATATTTTTGATTTTTGAATAAAGTCGTTCATAGCCTGGATCAATAATCATATACTCATAGAGTGCACCGTGCAACCAGGCTAGTTTCCTCTCGCTCCGAATAATATTATAAGCATTAATTGACAAATCTGAAGTATGCCCAGCCATAGATATAGCTAAATCATACTTGCCATATATCAAAAATCTTAGTCCATAAATACGCAAGAATATATAGGCAAAAGTATGTGCAATAGGGAAGGCAAATTTTCCCCACCACCATCTTTTAGCCAAATACCAATACCTATTTGGACACATGTATTTATTTACAAGAACTTTGTACACCTTCAAATCGGATGGTATTTCATCTACAATGCCTGAAAGTCTTCTTGTATTGAGGATGAACACCTCAACATCGTGACCTTCTTCTTTTAAAATCTTCAGGTAGTTGATACCTACGCGTTCTATACCACCATACAACATAGCGTCAAAAAGAAAAGCTATTTTCATAAATATTAAACATTATCGTAAGCACTCATTGCAATTTATCTATTCACTCCAAAAAAAATTATACGGCATAATTCCATCTGTGGATAAATATCCTATAAAGTATATATGAAGCCTAAGTAAAAGCCACATCACACACAGTTGAATAGCTATATTATATAATGATTTGTTCTTTTGACGAATGTAATTAAGCCAATAAGGCAAGAATATAAGCGTTAATGGCATAAAATGTATGTGTAAGCGACCGGTCGCTGTAATAAAATATGCAAGTAAGCGAATTATAAAAGCCGCCATTGTAAAACACACCATCATGTCCCCCCAATGACTATGTATTTTTTTTCTTAATATATAGCAACTTGTAAAAAGACATGGAAGATAGTCTATAAATAACGCCAAACCTATTTGACCAGACGATTCATTTCCTAAGATATAATCCTCATATCTATTCAGTAAGACAATATAGTCACCAAGCATTCTTGTTCCTGCAATGATTAAAAGTATTACGCCTAATGCACTAAAATAAGCTAAGGTTCTATTCTTTTTATATACGATTAATAGACCTAAAGGTAAAAATAGCACTATTGATGAATAGTGCATAAATGTTGTGACTAATATACGTATTGAGTATTGTTTGTATTTCTCATTCACAAGTAATGGAGTACTCCAAAGAAGAAAAGAAGCAGCAAGAGTAATCCGGATTAAATTAAAGCTATGGAAATAATAGATACAGACAAACGCGGGAATTGCTACTGCAAGACATAGACTATTATAATATTTTTTTAACGTCTTAAACACAAAATACATAATAAGTGCAGAAAATATAAAGATAGCAACATGCCTTGAAAAAAAGATAGTTCTTAATATAAACATGAAGATTTTATACAGTGGCTCTGTAGTTGAATCATCATTGAATACAGCTGATAATGACGTTGCATTTTCAAATGTCTGTGAATATACAATGGTATCTATCCCTACCCATGACCCTCTTAACCCCATGAATAATAATAATATCATGTGGATAATCAGAAAACATCTACTTATTTTATACTTACTGCCACATCTACTTGCATTAGTAACGAACCTGCGCTTATCACACCACCATGCAGCAAGGAAAGATATAAACACGATGAAGAGATATAGATACATAGTACCATCATCCCATGATCTATAATGTGTTTCTCCTCCCCACCAAAACGCATCATTGTCAGCCTCAAATGTCTTTCGATAAATATCAAAAAGCATCAATAAACCTATTATTTATATACTATGCTTGTTTCTATCTTGAAAACTCCTTATCAACTCAATGTAATTATCATACATTACTCTCGAAGATAAATATTTATCAAAAAAATCCTTATTCTTGGCACCTAGTACATTTCGTTCTTCTATAGTCATGTTCTTTACACGAGATAGTTGTTTTATGGCTTCTTCTTTTGTGTCATATAGTAAGACACCTTCGACTCCCATTTTATCAAAATATCGGTTACCTCCAGTTTTACTTGCAACAACTATTTTCCCTAATGCAAGTATTTCGAGCATTACAATATCAAAATATGTTACACGATTAGGAAGTACAAATACATCACTTGCAGAAATAAGAGAATGAGGATCGTTGGTAAAACCTATTTCTTTCCAGCGCATATGTTCCAATCGTTTAAAAGGAGACTCTAGTCCTGCAGAAATGACCCATGCCTCCTCCTCCCTATTAAAGAAATCAGAGGCAATTTCTTTTAATAAGTCGTATCCTTTTACGGTATTGTGACGACCCACATAAGATATTACAAAACCATTTTCTGGGACACCATATTCTTTTAAGACTTCAGTCCTTGTTTTTTCTGCTTTACACGCGGGTATTCCAGTGAGTACATAGCGAAAATTCTCCGGATGTTTCTTCTTATATTGTGTAAAGTAATACCAATTATTATAATAAGATTCTTCTGCTTCTTCGCATGGAAAGATGATATAGTCTGCACGTTCTAAACAATACCTATCTATTTCCTCATATTTTTCTCTCATTTTAGGAATACAGAAATCATAGATACTCGGAATATCAGTACATTGTTCTTGCCCGTAAGGGAGAGGTGAATGTGACTGATACAATACAATACCCTTAAAGTTCTTCAAATTTTCACGTTCCAAGTACATATGGTTAGACTGATGGAAATGTATTATATCATATTTAGAAAAATCCTGCTTAGGAGCGAACTGTCTTCCTGACAAATATTTTCTTCTATTTATAATGTGACGAATTGTCCGATGGGCGTTATTAAACCATTTAGGAAATTTACTGGTTACAAAACGACCTTTCTTATGAACATCTTCATAATGTGCATCAACGTGAGTGAACTCCAAAATATTATCTCCCCTTCGCTTCATCTCTTCGTAGTAATAATAACCAACTGCAAAAGGACCACCCTTAGGGGCTAATTTTTCTTCGGGTAAATACACTAATACTTTCATAAATATTTGTTCATAGTTAGATTCAAAACTTGCTCTATCATAGGAGCCATATCAAAATACTTATACTGACCAAGGCGACCACCAAAGATAACGTCTTCCTCATTCTCCGCCAACTTGCGATATTCTTCAGCAAGAGCATTGTTACGACCGTCGTTTATAGGATAGTATGGTTCCATCCCCTCCTTGTATTCTACTGAATACTCCTCTGAGATAACAGTCTTAGGACAATCATAAACTTCCTGACCGAACATCTCGAAATGTTTGTGCTCAATCACACGAGTATAAGGTTCATTATGACTAGTATAATTCACCACAGCATTACCTTGATAGTTAGGAATATCCTTCACACGAGTCTTGAAAATGACAGTACGCCAATCGAGCCTACCCAATTTGTAGTCAAAATACTCATCTATGGCACCTGTATAAACGAGCTTGTATGCATACTTCTTCCAATCTTTATATTCCGAATTGAAGAAGTCAATACCAGTCTTACACTCAACCCCTTCAAGTAGACCTTCTATAAGTTTGTTATAACCACCAATAGGAATGCCTTGATAGCGGTCATTAAAATAGTTATTATCAAATATCATGCGTACAGGAAGACGCTTAATGATGAATGCCGGAAGATCCTTACAATCACGTCCCCACTGCTTTTCTGTATATTCTTTGATAAGTTTGTAGAAGATATCCTTTCCAACAAGGCATAATGCCTGCTCTTCAAGGTTCTGAGGCTCACGTCCACCAAGAGCTGCAACAGCCTCTACCTTTTGCTCGTCAATCTTTGCTTGAGCCTGAGCAGGGGTATGTACCTCTGGCCACATACGATTAAAGGTATTCATATTGAAAGGCAAATTATAAAGTTCTCCTTTATAGTTAGCTACAGGACAATTAGTGTAACGATTGAATTCCACGATAGAGTTCACGAAATCCCACACCTTCTTGTTATTGGTATGGAAAATATGTGCACCATACTTGTGCACATTGATGCCTTCCAGTTCTTCGCAGTAGATGTTGCCACCGAGATGTGAACGTTTATCAATTACCAGCACCTTCTTGCTTGCTAGTTTGGCTTTGTATGCAAATGTAGCTCCGTAAAGACCGGAGCCTACTATAAGATAATCGTAATGTGTCATAATTTCATTTTCATTTGATTTAAAATTTCAAGTACAAATGAGTCTTTAGAGATGAAAAGCAACATAAAGTAACTTGTTCCACCAACAATCGGTACTAAAGTTATTTTTAGAATGTCTGACGAAATTTGTTTTGCTATGAGCACGCATATTCCAAACATAACTAATGACAGCATTAGATATTTTATACTAATTCTATCAATGACTTTGAACGGAATATACTTACGTGCAAATATAATTTGGGTTATAGTAACACTCAACTCTGCCAGAACAGTTGAAAATGCAGCACCGTTTTGAGAAAACAGAGGTATACTTATAATATTACATGTAAAATTAAATGCAGCACCAACACATGTGCTAAATGTAACAATCTTTATCTTGCCCAAAGGATACAATACTTGCATTCCTACGATATTCGAAATTCCAATAAAGATAATAATCGGGCTGATAATTTGTAAAGTAAATATAGCCGATTCAAAATCTCTTCCGCAGAATAAATGAATGAGTGGTTCAGCAAGGCAAATTGTCCCCATCATAATTGGATATGCTAATATGAGCACAAAACGGTACGCCTTTTGCGATAAAACTTTAAACTCATCCATCCTATCATTTTTAATTAGATTGGAAGTTCTGGGAAGAAGCACGGCTCCCAATGATGTAACAGCGTACAGAAGGATGTGAGATAGATTAGTTGCAGCAGTATAATAACCAACAACTTGATCATTTTGAATAAAGCCAAGCATTACCTTATCTAAATTCAGATATATGCTTGTAACAAGATTAAATGCGAATATTGCTATTGCAGGTTTGAAATGACGCCCAATATTCAAGTCTCGCAGTCCAAATAATGACAAGTCTATATGTTTCCTTAGTCTTAAAAAATTAAAAATATTATTGCCTATTGTACCAAGGACTGTATAGATACCATACTGCAATAGATCATCCTGTGTCTTTACTGCATAAAATAGATATATTACCGCAATTATCTTAACAATTAGATTTCGTATTGTTATGTACTTAAATTCCTCAATACCATTATAGAACCAGGAACATCCTATTGTTGTAAGAGCTATTATAGCACTTAACACTAAGAAAAGTGGAATATTTGCCTGTACACGAGCCACAGTCAAGCAGATAATTGCAACTGCAAAATATCCAATAACATTCAACAATAAGTTAAGTAAAAGTATCTCAACAGTTGTTCTACTTAAATCAACTTGACTATCTCTCACACGAGCAATCTCTCTAATACCATAGAGAGGAATACCAATGCATGAAAATAAAGCAATGTAATTAATGATAGAAGTATAGAAATTTACCTGTCCTATGCCTTCAGACATAATTACACGCGAGGCATAAGGAAAAGTTATCAGAGGGAATAATAACCCACTGATAGTATTAATCAGATTAAATACGAAATTTACTTTTACAGATTTTGCCATCTTTAAAGAATCTTTTCAGCAAGCACATCTGCAATGCAACGATAAACTTGTCCGTCCCATAAGGGTTGACAGCATGGTACATCTTCTCGTAAGCTACACCATCGTCAAGGAGGATACAGACTTCGAGCATAATCTTATCGTAGTCAATCCCAACGAGGTGAACAGTACCAGATGCGAGAGCTTCAAGACGTTCAATGGTATCGCGCATCACAAGAACGGGTTTGCCAAGGCTTGGGACTTCTTTCTGAATGCCGCCTAAGTCAGTAAGAACGATGGTGACCTTTGACATAAGGTTAACGAACTCGAGACACTGAAGGAGCTCAACGAAGAAGAAGTTAGGACGGGTGAGGTCTTCGCCAAAGACTTCGTGGAATACAGAAGCCCCACAAGATTTATCTACACCCCCCGAACAGCTTTATGCCATCGCTTCCATACCCGTACATATAAGTACAGCAAGAGAAACGTTTGTCGTAAACCAGCTCTCCGTAAATCATGCAGTGGAGTATGGAAAGACGCAAGGAGATTTCTTGGTAGACCATAAATATACTTTTGAAGTGGGAAAAGCCTATAAAACCTTTAAGCTAATTGCCGATTTACCTAATTTCTTTATTCTTGCCGACAATATAGAATATAATACGGTCAAAAAATTACCATTATGGATTGTTGGATTGACATATTAGAAATTCTTTTTCATTCCACTTCCTCCCACGGATAAGGATTCTCCATCACGTTCTGAAACTCATCAACAGCTTCCTGCTGTTCGGCAGTCAGCA